>Ga0066637_10000055_pt1 | contig 69057 bp, 77 predicted proteins | sample CryGeyCG2014_020_FD_62737 | JGI IMG/M metagenome (GOLD analysis project Ga0066637, IMG submission 62737) | Groundwater microbial communities from aquifer - Crystal Geyser CG08_land_8/20/14_0.20 | ecosystem: Environmental > Aquatic > Deep subsurface > Groundwater | place: USA: Utah: Grand County...
TCGGCCAAAAGCGGACACCCAAGGGCTCATTTTTGGATAGAAGATGTAAGCCCATAGTGGCATCTAATCAATCCAACTCCGAAATGCGTTTGCCCGAACGCTCTAGCCTAGATTCACGGAAAACAGCAATGATCAGAATTATCAAAAAGAACGCCGAGGCACCGACGGTTCCAAAAGCCAACCCACCATGATCGAGTGGTTTGGTCAGCCAATCTCCGAAGGTGGCACCAAAGGGGCGAGTCAGAACAAAGGCAAGCCAGAACAGCAATACACCTGAGGATTTGGTAAAATAGTGTAATAGGGCTATCACAATCAATGAACCTGTAAACAACATCGCGCTGTCGGCAAAACCCAGTCCTAATTGGTCGGCGACAAAATCGCCGGCCGCCGTGCCAAGCGTGTTGGCAGTCAGGAATGCCATCCAGTAGTAGACCTCTGTGCTGCCGCTGGTGATTACCTCCACATTGATTGAACGCTGATGCCAGTACCACAATGCAAGGATTGTAATCAGCAGAGCAATCAACAGAGTCGAGCCCGAGGCATAGCCCAGCCCCAAAGTACGGTCGATAAAGTCAGAGATGGCCGTACCAGCAATAGCGGTAGCGGTAAAGGTGAGCCAGTAGGTCACCGGTTCATATCTCCTGATCGACAGCTTGAGCGCAAGCAGAGCAATAAACAGTCCCATAAAGAGCAGGATAGTTTCTCCATACCCAAGTTGATAAGTCATGGAGAACATGTCCGCTCCGGTCTCACCAAGCGTGGTTGATGCAATCTTGATTATCCAATAGAGCAGGACGATGTGGGGAACGCGATTGACAAGTGCTGTTGCCATTGAATCGCTACTATTCATGATGCCTCCTTTCCGGCAGGAAAGCAGCATATTCAATCTGGATCAAGGGACCAGAGAAAAATGCTCAACGTATGGAGAGTAAATGCAAGTTGATTGTTCTGAGGGTCCGATTTTGGCCGGGATAAGCCTGTCAGTCACCGCCGGTTTATTTTTTATCCATTCCGGGCAAAAGAAAGCCCCGGTTTTTTGCAAAACCGGGGCTGAGGTCGTACTGGGATTAGCGCTTTATCAGGACTCGCGACGCAGCACCAGAGCGGAGAGCGGCGGCAGCACAATGCGTATTGAGTGCGGCTGCCCCATCCAGGCCAGACTTGCCGAGGAAACCCCTCCGGCATTGCCCATATTGGAACCGTCATACATCTGGGCATCGGTATTCATGATTTCCTTGTAAAAGCCTTCTTCAGGCACTCCAAGGCGATAATCATAACGCGGCACAGGGGTCAGATTGAGAATCACCACGATAGCTCCGCCATTCTTGTCGCGACGCACATAGCTGAGTGTGGACTGCGGCGCATCGTTGCAATCGATCCACTGGAAACCAGCGTGCTCAAAATCCACCTCATGCAGTGCCGGAATATCGCACACCAGCTTGTTTAGATCGCGCACCAGCAACTGCAGGCCGCGATGCGGATTGAACTGGGCCTGATCCCAATCAAGGCTGGCCGAGTCCTTCCACTCACTCCATTGCCCGAACTCCAGGCCCTGGAACATAAGTTTCTTACCCGGATGGGTATACATATAGGCATACAGGGTGCGCAGGTTGGCAAACTTCTGCCAATCGTCACCCGGCATTTTCTGCGGCATGGAACCCTTCCCGTGCACCACTTCATCATGCGAGAACGGCAGGATAAAGTTCTCGGTGTAGGCATAAATCTGCGAGAAGGTCACCTCGCCGTGGTGATAGCTGCGATGCACCGGGTTCTGTTCCATGTAGCTCAGGGTGTCGTTCATCCAGCCCATATTCCACTTCATGGTAAAGCCAAGACCGCCGAGATAGGTCGGTCGGGAGACCATCGGGAATGAGGTCGATTCCTCGGCCATGGTTACGGCACCGGGGAAACGCTCATGTATCAGATAGTTAAACTGCTTGAGGAATTCAATTGCCTCCAGATTCTCACGCCCGCCGAATTTATTCGGCATCCATTCACCCTCTTCACGCGAATAATCCAGATATAGCATGGAAGCCACTGCATCGACGCGCAGGCCATCAAGATGGAATTGATCCAGCCAGAACAGGGCCGAGGCAATCAGGAAGTTACGCACCTCATTGCGCCCGAAATTGAAGATGTAGGTACCCCAATCCTTGTGTTCGCCAAGACGCGGATCTTCATGCTCATACAGCGGCGTACCGTCGAAACGAGCCAGACCGTGCGAATCCTTGGGAAAGTGTGCCGGCACCCAATCTAGCAGCACACCAAGGCCATTGGCATGACAGTGATCGACGAAATAGCGGAATTCATCCGGCTTGCCAAAGCGGCTGGTTGGTGCGAAATAACCAATTGTCTGATAGCCCCACGATCCATCGAAGGGATGTTCGGTAATCGGCATCAGCTCGATATGCGTAAAGCCCATCCAGGTGCAGTATTCGACCAGTTGATGTGCCAGATCGCGGTAACCCATGTAATGGCCGTCCGCCTTGCGCCATGAGCCGAGATGCACCTCGTAGATATTCATCGGCTTGTCCATCGGCGGGCCGTAAGCGCGACGGGCAGTCATCCATTCGTCATCGCCCCATTGATACTGCTTGGGATCATGCACCACACAGGCCGTGGCCGGACGCACCTCCATCTGCTGGGCATACGGATCCACCTTGAGCAGAATATCGCCGTTCTGAGCACGAATCTCGAATTTGTACAGCTCGCCCTCGCACAGGGAGGGGATGAATACCTCCCAGACACCGGAGCCGCCACGCGCACGCATCGGATGCTCGCGCCCGTCCCAATGATTGAAGTTGCCGACCACCGAGACGCGGCTGGCATTCGGCGCCCAAACGGCAAACGACACACCCGATACGCCTTCAATCTCGCGTACATGTGCACCGAGCAGGCGATATTTCTCGAAATGCTGTCCCTCACCGATCAGGTGCAGGTCCATATCGCCAAGCACCGGCGGGAAGCGATAGGGATCGTCAAGCTCCCAACTATGCCCCTCATAATTCTCGTAGCGCAGGCGATAGGGCTCGTCAAAGCTCATCTTCGCCAGCTTCGCCTCGAACAGGCCGTCCTGATGAATACGCTTCATCGCTGTGGCCTTGCCCGCCCCATTCAGCACCCAGACCTTTTCAACACGCGGCGCAATGCAGCGTATCACCACACCGCTCTTGCCAGCCGGATGCCGGCCAAGATAGGCAAACGGATCGTGGCTCCTCGCCTCGATAATTTGGTACATCAGTTCTTGATCGCTCATGGTTTCAGTCCTCAGGTTATGACGGTGGGCGCATCCCGCCCTGTCAGTTTGCGCAGTCGGGAAATTTCCCCGGCAGCAGTAATCATTGCAGCCAGTGCATCCTGTGCATCCAGATCGTGCTTGCTTGCATCAGCCTCGTAGGATTCGAGATAGATTCGAATCGTCGCGCCGCTGGTACCGGTGCCGGAAAGCCGGAAGATGATACGCGAACCGTCCTTGAATAGCACGCGCACACCCTGATTGCGGCTAACGCTGCTATCCACCGGATCGGTGTAAGCGAAATCATCGCAGGATGCCACTTCACGACCGGCAAGCATCTGTCCGGGCAGGGTGGCAAACTGGTCGCGCACATTCTGCAACACCTGCTCGGCAGCTGCTGAATCCACGCCTTCATAATCATGCCGTGAATAATAATTGCGCCCGAACTCCTTCCAGTGCTCATGCACAATGGCCGCCACGGAGGTCTGTCGTACGGCAAGGATGTTCAACCAGAAAAGCACGGCCCACAGGCCATCCTTTTCCCGCACATGATTCGAGCCGGTGCCGAAGGATTCTTCACCGCACAGGGTCACCCGACCGTCGTCCATCAGATTGCCGAAGAATTTCCAGCCTGTCGGCGTTTCATAACAGGACAGCCCCATCGCGGCAGCCACCCGGTCGGCCGCTGCCGAGGTTGGCATGGAGCGGGCGATACCGGCGATACCGCCTCTGTATCCGGGAGCCGCTTTGGCGTTGGCGGCCAAAATAGCCAGCGAATCACTCGGTGTGACAAAGAAATGATTGCCGAGGATCATGTTGCGATCGCCATCGCCATCGGAAGCAGCACCAAACTCAGGGGCATCATCGGCATACATGACATCAACCAGTTCATGGGCATAGGTCAGATTGGGATCGGGATGTCCGCCGCCGAAATCCTCTTTCGGCACGCAGTTCATCACCGAATCGACAGGCGCCCCCAGAAGTCCCACGAGTATACGCGTTGCATAAGGACCGGTGACTGCATGCATGGCATCGAACTTGATGCGGAAGCCACCGGCCAGCAGCTTGCGGATGGCAGCAAAATCGAACAGCGACTTCATCAGCTCGGCATAGTCATGCACCGAATCGATGACCTCGACCTGCATATCGCCAAGCTTGAAGCTGCCGACGCTATCCAGCGGAATGTTGGAAGCCTCGAGAACCTTGTATTCACTTATCTCAGTGGTGCGGGCAAAAATCGCCTCGGTCACTCCCTCAGGAGCCGGGCCGCCATTACCGATATTATACTTGATGCCGAAGTCTTCATCCGGGCCGGCCGGATTGTGACTGGCGGAAAGAATCAGACCGCCATAAGCCTTGTTTTTACGGATTACATGCGAGGCAGCCGGCGTGGAAAGAATACCGCCCTGCCCGACCAGCACCCGGCCGAAGCCATTGGCCGCGGCCATCTTGAGTATGGTCTGAATCGCCTCCCGGTTATAGAAGCGGCCATCGCCGCCAAGCACCAGGGTTTGCCCGGAAAAATCACCGATGGCATCAAAGGTGGACTGGACAAAATTCTCCAGATAATTCGCTTTCTGGAAGACCTTAACTTTCTTGCGCAGACCCGATGTTCCAGGCTTCTGATCATCAAAAGGCCGCGTACTGACAATGCGTACTGACATTCAATTCCCCTCGAAAATGTGGATGATAGCAGATGCACAGGATAGCAACCAGAGCGGACAAAACAAACTGCCTAAATTAAAAAAACCGGACGGTGGTTATTGCCCCCTCATGTTGCTATGATGCGACTCGCAATTTCATAAAAACAGGACGAGAGGGAAGGGATAATGTCTGAAATTACTATGCAACGTCATATCAGCAAACTGACCAGTGAAACGCTGGCGATCGTACTCGCGGGGGGCCGCGGTTCACGCCTGAAAGCGCTCACCGACTGGCGCGCCAAGCCCGCTGTTCCATTCGGCGGCAAGTTCCGCATTATCGATTTCCCCTTATCCAACTGCATCAATGCCGGCATCCGGCACATCTCGGTTCTCACGCAGTACAAATCCCACTCTCTGCAGCGCCATCTACAACGCGGCTGGGGCTTCCTTTCCGGCCAGTTCGGTGAATTTGTCGAAGTGCTCCCCGCGCAGCAGCGCACTGGTGAAGGTTGGTATGAGGGCACTGCTGACGCGATCTACCAGAATCTGGACATCATGCGGCATTACAACTTCGGCTATGTACTGGTGCTGGCCGGCGACCACATCTACAAGATGGACTACGGCAAAATGATTGCTGCGCACGCCGCCACCGGGGCTGATATCACCGTCGGTTGTATCCCGGTTACCCTGAAGGAAGCTACGGATTTCGGTGTGATGGATATTGATGCGGACAATCGCGTCACCGAATTCGCCGAAAAACCAGCCAACCCGAAAGCGATGGTAGACGATCCAAGCAAGGCCCTGGCCTCCATGGGCATCTACGTATTCAGCGCCGAATACCTGCGCAACCGCCTCATTGATGATGCCAAGGATAAAAGCTCCAGCCACGATTTCGGCAAGGACATTATTCCGGATGCCATCAAGAACGCGAACATCTTTGCCTTCCCGTTCATCAACGGCAATACCGGCGGCCCCGGCTACTGGCGCGATGTCGGCACCATCGATGCCTATTGGGACGCCAACATCAATCTGGCCGAAATCCAGCCGGATCTCGATATGTACGACCAGAACTGGCCAATCTGGACGCATCAGGAACAACTGCCGCCTGCTAAATTCGCCTTTGATGATGAAGAACGTCGCGGTATGGCCGTGGATACAATGGTTTCAGGCGGCTGCCTGATAACCGGCTCCACCGTGCGCCATTCAGTCCTGTTCTCCAATGTGCGCATCCATTCCTTCTCCGAGGTGACCGACAGTGTGATTCTGCCGGATGTGGAAATCCGCCGCGGCTGCCGTATCACTCGCTGTGTGATTGATAAGGGTGCAGTGATTCCCGAAGGCACTGTCATTGGCGAGGATCCAGTCGAAGATGCCAAGCGCTTTTACGTCAGTGAAGGCGGTATCGTTCTGGTAACGCCTGACATGCTGGGACAAAGCCTGCACGCGGTCTAGGCCAACAAAAATGAAGGGCTTGTTGACGCTGATTCGTTTTCGTTCAGAATCAGCGTCAACTTCGTTTTTGTACAGGGATTCTATCCAATGAAAAAAACAGCACCCCATAAGCTGTCAGTTGTATTCTGCTGGCATATGCACCAGCCCTTCTATCGCGATGCTGAGTCCGGCAGCTATGCCCTGCCATGGGTTTATCTGCATGCCATGAAGGACTACACCGACATGGCAGCGATTCTGGAGCAGGTGCCGGGCGCCCGCGCTGTTGTCAATTTTGTTCCATCACTGACGGCCCAGATCGATGATTATGCCGAGCGCATCCGCGTCTGGCTGGATCATGGAGGTGAGTTACCCGACCCGCTGCTTGCTGCCCTGGCCCACACGGACGGTTGCTTCAGTAACGATACGCGTCACTGGCTGCTGGAAACCTGTTTCCGTCTCAACCATGCTCGCAACCTGCACCGCTATCCGGCCTACAGCCGCCTGTGGAATCTGGCCGAACAATGCCGGCATCATGATGGCCTGGATTATCTGGGCGACAACTACTTTACCGATCTGGTCACCTGGTATCATCTGGCCTGGCTTGGCGAAACGGTGCGCAACACGCATTTTATCGCCCGCCGGCTGATCGAAAAGGCGCGTAACTTCACCAGTCAGGACCGGCGCGACCTGATCACCCTGATTGCCAGCCTGATGGCAGATATCCCGCCGCGCTACCGCAAGCTCGCAGATATGGGCAAGATCGAGGTTTCCACCACGCCCTATGCGCATCCGATTATACCGCTGCAACTGGACTTTAAGGCTGCTTTGGAAACTGTTCCGGATGCAATGCTTCCCTCCACCCCCTATCCCGGCGGAAAGGAGCGGGCGCAGGAGCATATCGATCTGGCAAAACGTGCGCATGCGATCAGCTTCGGTCATCCGGCACGCGGCTGCTGGCCGGCTGAGGGGGCTGTATCGCAGGCGACTGTGGATATGCTCGGACAATCGGGCTTTGACTGGTGCGCCACCGGCGAGGGCGTGCTGCACCATTCCCTGGGCTACAATGTGCGCGAACACCAGGGCGGCAGTGGTCTGTATCATCCATGGCGCACGGGCAAAGACGGCAAGATTGCCTGTTTCTTCCGCGACGACCGCCTTTCCGACCATATCGGCTTCGAATACCAGAGCTGGGACACCAAGGATGCAGTCGCCAACTTCATCCACGAACTGAGCGGCATTCACAAGCGCACCCTGGCGGAAAAAGCACCTGTGGTGTCCATCATCATGGACGGCGAAAATGCCTGGGAGCATTTTCATGAGAATGGCCTGCCTTTTCTCACCTCACTCTATCAGGCTATTTCCGAGCACAATGAATTCGATTTGACTACTTTTTCCGAATATCTTTCGCAGCATCCCGAACAGCCTCGTCTCAAACGCATGTCAGCCGGCTCATGGGTGTACGGCAATCTCTCCACATGGATCGGCGATGCCGCCAAAACACGCGGCTGGGAGCTGTTGATCGCGGCCAAGCTGGCCTACGACAAGGTGAAGGAAGATGGACAGCTGAGCGACGAAAAACTTGCTGCCGCTACCGAACAATTACGCATCTGTGAAGGCTCCGACTGGTGCTGGTGGTTCGGAGATTACAATCCGGGCCCCGCAGTGCGCGACTTTGACCGCCTGTACCGCACCCATCTGCGCAAGCTTTATCAACTGATTGGCGCGACTGCTCCGACAGCGCTTGATGCACCGATTTCCGAAGGTGGCGGCGGTGCCGAAGGCGGCGGAACCATGCGCCGCGGCAACTGACCTCCCCGCTCGGCGAAGGGAAAGGCAATTTGATATGAACACATGGCTGGATCGTCGGCGTGCCGGCGTGCTCTTGCACATCACCTCCCTTCCCGGACCGCAAAAAAACGGCACCTTGGGGCGGGAAGCGCATGCCTTCGTCGACAGCATCTGCAAGGGCGGCTTTTCCGTCTGGCAATTCCTGCCTTTAGGACCGACGCATGGTCATGGCTCACCCTACGAGTCGCTGTCCACCTTTGCCGGCAACCCTGATCTGATTGACCTTCGGGCCCTCGTCGCAGAAGGCTGGCTGAGCTCCACCGATGTCGATCATCCGCTTACCCATGCCGGCCACGCCTTCTGGCATGCTGTTGCCCGCGATGCTGCGCTTGCCCTGGAGGTGAGTGATTTCCGTCAGGCCAATGCCAATTGGCTTGATGATTTCGCGCTGTTTACGGCACTGAAACAACGTGGCAACGGAAGCCCATGGTGGCAATGGGGCAGGCTTCTCGCCAAACGCAATGCCAAGGCCCTGGAAACCGCTGCTGAGGAATGCGCTGCAGCCATGCAGCAGGTGGTCTTCGAGCAATTTACCTTTGCCCGCCAGTGGCATGCACTAAAACAGCATGCCGAATCACGCGGCGTTACCTTATTCGGCGACCTGCCCATCTATGTGGCACACGACTCCGCCGATGTATGGGCCAACCAGTCCCTGTTCACCGTGAACAAACAAGGCCTGTGCGACGAAGTAGCTGGTGTTCCACCCGACTATTTTGCCGAAAACGGCCAACGTTGGGGCAATCCCTTGTATCACTGGGATGCCCTTGAAAAAACCGGTTTCGACTGGTGGATTCGACGCATTGATGCACAAATGCAACGCATGCACCTGCTGCGCATCGATCATTTCCGCGGCCTTGAAGCCTACTGGTCTATTCCGGGCCATCTGAATGATGGCAAAGTTGGCGAGTGGATCAAGGCTCCCGGCGATAAGCTGCTAAGCGCTCTGCAGAACAAACTTGGCAACCTGCCGATTGCTGCCGAGGATCTCGGCCTGATCACCCCGGAGGTCACTGAATTACTCAATGCCTTTGGTCTGCCGGGTATGAAGGTGCTGCAATTCGCCTTTGACGGCTCCGAGGATAACCCTTACCTGCCGGGCAACTTCGGCGCCAACAGCGTCATCTATACCGGCACGCACGACAACGATACAACGCTCGGCTGGTTTGCCGAACGTTCCGAACACGAGCTTGAATGCCTTGCGGCACACGCCGATTTAAGCGGTGATGATATGCCATGGCCCCTGATTCGCCTGGCCATTGAATCGGATGCCCGGCTGGCCGTCATACCGATGCAGGACTTGTTGTCGCTCGGCTCGGAGGCCCGCTTCAACACGCCTGGAACCATCGATCTCAACTGGCAGTGGCGTATGACAGGTGATGAAACGCTTGATGATGTCTGGTCGCACGTCTACGAACTAAACCTGCGCTCCTGCCGCGTTCTCAAAGCGGCGTAACGCTCACCCGGCCAGCACTCGAGACATCAATCCGATAGCGCTTGCCGTTCGGGCAGGTTGCCATGATTACAGTGTTACCGGCCGCATCCTTCTGCTCGGAAATATCCGTCACGGCATTGCCGCCGCAAGGCTGGCCGCGCAGCATGATGGTGGTGGCAATATCCTCCGCCTTGGTCACTGCAAAAGCGCCTGCGGGAACAAGGGTCATCGCCAGCGCTACTGCCCCTCCCCGAATTGCCAAACTCAATGTGTTCATGCCTTCACCTCCAACAGACTATTCCAGATACCCTCGCGGGCCATACTGATATCGCAGGACAGGGCGGGATCGTCATCCAGCAAGGCCAGCGCTTTGAGCAGCAACCCATCGAAACGGGCACGCAACTCGTGCAGCGTTATATGATTTGCATTTTGTCGATAGGCCTTGAACAGGTCGATCAAATCAAGCGCATCCGAGCGCAGCGCCAGCTTGGTAAATACACCAATGGCATGGCTCTCCTTGATCCGCTCAATGAGCGCATTCATATTGAAAGGCCTTTCCGTACTCGCAGTTCCGGCAGCCCCTTCATGATCGGCCTCGGCCTCCCCTTTCTGCTGCGCAGCGTCAACGCTTGCCTGCATGGCCGCATCCCCACCCTTCACTGTCTCCGGCTTCGCCTTGTCAGGAGTCGCCACCGCAGTCTTGTCGGCCATGGCAGGCGTCGCAGCATCAGCCGTACCCCAGGTGCTGTCAGTGCCGCTATTGCAGGCCGCCAGCGTCTGCATGGCAGGCATCAGGAAAAACGCACCCAAACAAGCGATAGAGATCAGTCGCATCATTTTATTGGCCACTCCGTCATCATTTTGTAAGCAAGTATAGCAAAGATTGGCCCCATCAAGAGAGCAGTTCTTGCGCAACAGGGGGCATATCCCCCACCCCTGCTCAATCCACGCTCTCGGCCATCGGGCGCCAGAAACGCAGCATGGCCTCACTCGGTTCACAGACAGGAAGATGTGCGTGCCAGTGGCGGATCAGTCCCGCATCACGGCTAACATCAAGCAGCCGGAAGCCCATATCACCACTCTGCCGCGCCCCCACTGCATCACCGGCACCGCGCAGCTTGAGGTCCAGCTCGGCCAGCTCCAGACCATCGTGGCAGGTCGCCATATGGCGCAGACGTTCCAGCGCAGATTTGGATGCCTCGGCTGTCGGCAACAGCACGCAATAGCCCTGTGCTGAGTCGCGCCCCACCCGGCCGCGCAACTGATGCAGTTGTGCCAATCCGTAGTTCTCCGCCTGCTCAATCACCATCAATCGTGCCTCGGGTACATTCACCCCGACCTCTACCACCGTGGTTGATACCAGCAGACGGCAGGTGCCGCCGGCAAACGCCGCCAGTACCTGCTCCTTGTCGGCAGACTTCATGCGTCCATGCAGGGCGTTCACGCCGGCATCGGGAAACTTCTCCTTCAGCGCGGCTACGCGCTGCTCCACAGACACCCCATCCTCATCCTCATCAATGCGCGGCACGATCCAGTAAATACGCCCGCCCTCATCGAGCACACGCTGCATACCGTCGGCCAATTTGGCCCGACTGCTTATCACGCGCGTATCCACCGGTTTGCGCCCCGGCGGCATACCGCGCATCAGGCTCAGATCCATATCACCATACAACGACAAGGCCAGCGAGCGCGGAATCGGTGTGGCCGTCATGGCCAGCAGGTGCACCCCCTGCCCGCGTTCGGTCAGTTCCCAGCGCTGGCGCACGCCGAAGCGATGCTGCTCATCGACTATTGCCACACCCAGCCGATGGTAGCTGACATCCGCGGAAATCAGGGCATGCGTGCCGACCACCATAGCGATGCTGCCGTCGGCAAGGCCGGCCAATATTTTCTTGCGCTGCGCCGCCTTCACGCCACCTGTCAGCAGCTCCACCCTGCGCTGCAGCGGTGCGAATAATGCATTGAGGGTGGCTGCGTGCTGGGCGGCCAGCACACTGGTTGGCGCCATCAGGGCAGCCTGCCTGCCCTGTTGCACGGCCATCAGCATGAGCAACGCCGCAACCCATGTTTTGCCCGCCCCGACGTCGCCCTGCAACAGCCTATGCATGCGCTGGCCGCGCAACACATCGGCACATATCTCCTGCCACACCGTCTGTTGAGCCTCAGTTAAGGGAAACGGCAGGGTCTCCAGCAACGCCTGACTCAGGGAAGCATCACTGAACACCGCAGCATCAACCCTGGCCAGCCTGCGCATGCGCTGCATCAGGTGCAGATAGGTCAAAAGCTCCTCGATCTGCAAGCGCTCGAAGGCCTGCCGCATGGCCACACCCTCCGGTCCTTCATCATCCGGCCTGTGTACGCGCTTAAGGGCCTGTGTCAGACCCGGACGGGGGGAAAGCAAGGCATCGAAACGACTTTTCTCTTCCATCCCAAGCAGGCCAAGGGCCGCATGCACCAATTTTTCCACGCGCATGCTTCCAAGACCCGCCACAGAGGCATAGACCGGCCGCCATCCAGCATGAAAGGCTTCCTCGGGCATCCATTCGGGATGCAGCATCTGGCACTGACCACGCCACCACTCAGGCTTGCCGCGAATACTCAGCCAGCGTCCCGGCGATAAGCGCGCATCGCGCAAGAGAAAGGGTGAATGGAAGAAACGCAGATACAGCAAGGCCCCGTCCTCATCGCCGACAATCACCGTCACCTGTCGATGCGGACCGCGCCCATGACCGTCAACGCTCATGACCTTCCCGCGGGTGCGTGCTTCTTCGCCTTCGCGCAGCTCATGCATGGCAATGCTGTTGCGATCATCGATATAGCGCTTGGGAAGATGTAATAGCAAATCTCCCACACAGCTTATGCCACTTTTGCGCAGACGCCCGGCAATAGCCGGACCGATGCCGCCCAGTATGCCAATGTCCTGCTCCAGTATGCTGTACACAGGGTAAGCTTGGCGCAGACGAAGGGCGTGGACAAGGCATGGAAAGTCTGTGCAGCGGGCATTACGGCACAAGCGGGAGGCGAATACCGGAAAAAAAAGCGAAACGAGGGCTTGTCTGCAAGGCATTCATCCCCTAAAGTGCGCCACCTTTTACCGATTTGCAGGAGATATATTATGGCCAAACGTTGCGACATTTGTGGCAAAGGACCGATGAGCGGAAACAATGTCAGTCATGCACATAACACGACTCGCCGTCGTTTTCTGCCCAACCTTCACCGTATGCGCGCTGTGGTGAACAGCGGCGTCAAACAGGTGCGCGTGTGCTCAAGCTGCCTGCGTTCCGGCAAGGTCACCAAAGCAGCCTCCTGAGCTGTTATTAAGTCTGACCGACTAAACCCGATCATATGAATCAAAAAAGGGCGCAATGAGCGCCCTTTTTTATTGTCTGTAACACGGCCCCTGCCAGCTAGCCGGCACCGCCGCTGCAGCGGGCAATCACATCCATCTCCACGCGGGCGCCCAGAGGCAAGGCGGCCACGGCCACTGTGGCGCGCGCAGGACGGTGCTCACCCAGCCAGCCGGCATAGAGTTTGTTCAACTCCGGAAAATCGGCCATATCGGTCAAATAGATATTCACCTTGATGATATCCGTCAAAGCACAACCGCCGGCCGCAAGCACTGCCGCAAGATTGCGCATTACCTGCCCGGCCTGTCCGGCCAGCGTATCGTCGATCAGCCGCCCTTCTGCCGGCAGAAGACCAATCTGACCGGAGAGGTATAACACACCCTGATGGCGCACAGCCTGAGAATAAGGCCCGACAGCTGCCGGGGCTGCATCGCTATGAATGGTTGCAAGCATCATCTCACTCCTTTTCCCTGTTTTTCTCATCATCATCCTTCCTGCTACCTATCAAGGTACGCAATGAGCGCCCGATGCGCTGGCTTATATTCTCGGAGGTACGCAGCTGGATATTGCGCCGCACCCGAACTACATCCGCAACCGCGCGCAAACCACGCATCAGCTTGGCCATATGCACGCGATCCTTCACCTCTATCAGCACATTCAGGGTGGTCATATCGCCAGCCAGCTGGTGAATGCGCAAATCGTCAATGCTTGCGCCAAGCTCGGCAATCGCTCCCGAAACTGAGGCCAGCATACCGCGTCGGTTGAGGGTCTTTATTTCCAGCGAAGTCCGATACAGCTTGCCTTCCTCAGGTCTCCAATCAACACCCATCCATGCCTCGCCCTCTTCGGCAGCGGCCACGGCGCACTCCTGATGATGCACGAGGATTCCCTTACCATGCTCGAAACGACCCAGGACCTTATCCCCCGGAAGCGGCAGACAGCACTTGGCGGGACGGATCAGGCCCTGTTCCGTGCCTGTCAGATGCAGACGGCGCGGCGCATTACGCTTTGATGCGGCCATCAATTGATCCAGCGGTATCTCGCCGCGACCGAGTCTGGTGCGCAACTCATCGATATCGGCACAATGCAACGCACGCAAGGCCTCCTTGCTGACCTTCGACTCGCTGCCAAATACCTCCAGCATGATTTCATCGCCGACCCGCACGCTGGCATCGCGCTCCTCACGGCGAAACCACTGCCGGATGGCCTGACGGGCGCGCGGCGTACGCACATGCTGCTCCCAGTGCCGGCTTGGCGTTTGCTCTGGGGTGGTGATGACCTCGATCTGATCGCCATTGCGCAACCTGGTGGTGAAATCGGCAGGCTGCCCGTTGATGCGCACCCCGAGGCAATGGTGCCCGATATCGGTATGCACGGCATAAGCAAAATCCAGCGGCAAGGCCCCGCGTGGCAGGGCGAATAAATCGCCGTCTCGGCTGAACACATAGACCTCTTTGACAAACAGATCGAGCCGAACATTCTCCAGAAATTCGCCCGGCTGATCGCTTTCCTGCAACAATTCAGTGAGCTGTTTGAGCCACTGGAAATTCTTCTCATCGCGGGCATCAAGACCGTCGCTTTTGTACAGCCAGTGGGCCGCCACGCCATCCTCGGCATAGTGATGCATGGCCTCGGTACGAATCTGCACCTCCAGCCGGAAATTATCGGGCCCGATAATCGAGGTATGCAGCGACTGGTAGCCGTTCGGCTTGGGCAGGGCGATATAATCCTTGAAGCGTCCCGGCACAGGCCGGTACATGCTATGGATGATGCCCAGCGTCTGGTAGCAGGCCGGGGTATCATCGACAATCACCCGGAAGGCAACAAGATCGTAGATGTCGTCAAAATCCACCTGTTTGCGCTGCATCTTGAGGAACAGGCTGTACATATGCTTCATGCGACCCTGCACCCGGGCGCGGCATCCCATGCGGTTTACCGCCTCCTGCATGATGGCCTCAAGGCGTTCACGGGTACGATTCAGGCTATCGAGATGATCCGCCAGTTTCGTGGAAAGCTCGAAGTAGGCTTCCGGCTCCAGATGGGAAAAGGACAGATCCTCAAGTTCCTGCGTCAGCCAGTGAATGCCGAGCCGGTGGGCCAGCGGCGCATAAAGCTCCATGGTTTCGCGGGCAATAAGCTGGCGTTTGCGATCAGGCAGGAAACCAAGGGTGCGCATATTGTGCAGGCGGTCAGCCAGTTTAACGAGCAGCACGCGCAGATCCTTGGCCGTGGCCAGGATCATCTTGCGGAAATTCTCGGCCTGCTTGTGCTCACTGGAAACGAAGCGGATCTGACCGATCTTGGTCACACCATCAACGAGATAAGCCACCTCGCTGCCGAAGCGCCTTTCGATATCTTCAAGGGTAACCGCCGTGTCCTCAACGGTATCGTGCAACAGACCGGTAACGATGCTTTTATCGTCCAGCCGCAGGCTGGCCAGAATATTTGCCACAGCAACGGGGTGCCCCATATAGGGCTCCCCTGAACTGCGTTTCTGATTGGCATGGGCATTGGCCGCGAACACATAGGCTCGATTGATCATATCAATATCGGCCCGCGGATCATGCGTGCGAACCTTATCGGTGACCTCAAAAATCCGACTCAAGAGGTAACCCTGCCTTCGTTAGCGAACGGTGCCGGAATAGGCATCATGCCCAGCGGCATGGAAACCCGTACAAAGCAGGCAGCCATGGAGATGGAATGAGGCTCAGCTGGCCTGAGCTGGCAGAAATCGGGAGGTGAAGGGGAATACTCCCCGGTGACACCCCCAAGGCAAATCAGACGTCGTTTGCACTCTCGCCCGAGGATGCTGCCATCAAACGGCGGCGCTCCTGTTCTTCGGCTTCAAAAACGCACTCCCAGGTAACATGACCATCGCCCAATTCTCTGAGCGACTGCACCACAGGCTTATGCTCCTCTTCTTCAAGAAAAGCCGGCATACCGCGCAGCAGCTGGCGAGCACGGCGCGAAGCCAGCAACACCATCTCGAAACGGTTGGGATAATAGCGAATACAATCTTCAACGGTCACACGAGCCATTGTTTGTCTTACCTCCGAAAAAAAGAACGCCGAGCATAGAATTTGCAGGCGCGAATAGCAAACGGAAATAGCCTAAAATCCGGAAATGGCCGCCTGCAACAAGCCTCACCGAGCGCTAAATCTGCCCTGTCGCCTGCTCCTGATAGATGCCCAGCAATTGAGCCAGCGCCTGATTGAAATCTTCGTTCACAATGCGGAAATCCGCATCATCAGCATGGGCCATTTCCGACTCGGCCGCAGCCACCCGCCGGTCGATCACCTCGACAGCATCCTGACCCCGACCGGTCAGGCGACGGCGCAATTCCTCAACCGATGGCGGCAGGATAAAGATGCGGCAGGCATCAGGACAGCGAGCCGCCACCTGAGCAGCGCCCTGCCAGTCGATTTCCAGCAATACGTCATAGCCTTCCCTGCGCAGCGCCTCGACATCGGCAAGGCGCGTGCCGTAGGCATTGCCGTGCACGGTCGCATGTTCAAGGAATTGATGCTCCTCCACCTGACCGAGAAAGGTCTGCATATCGAGAAAATGGTAGTCGGTGCCATCCACCTCACCCGGGCGCGGGGCGCGGGTGGTGGCAGAAATGCTTAATCTGAGTTTTGCACAGCGCTCGAGCAGGGCCGCACAAAGACTGGTCTTACCGCTGCCGGAAGGCCCGGAAACGACAAACAGAGCTCCGCTAGCCCCCGCCTTACCGGCAGACTCAGCCATTCGCCCCAGTCAGCGCACGATATTTGATGATCAACGCATCCTTGCTTTCCACCACATCGGGATCCTGCGGGATACAGTCCACCGGGCACACCTGCTGGCACTGCGGCTCATCGAAATGACCGACACATTCGGTGCACAGGTCCGGATTGATTTCGTAAATTTCCTCACCCTCAAAGATGGCCTCATTGGGGCATTCCGGCTCGCACACCGCACAGTTAATGCATTCGTCGGTAATCATCAGTGCCACAACAAGACTCCTAGTTCAACAGCAATTAGATGGCGAAGCATACACGCTCGAAACCAGCGGGAAAGCCGGCATACTTGTACTCAGGACCGCATGCAGCACAGTAGTGTTTTGACGTTCACCTACCCGAGTCGCGCTCGAATTCACCGCTCTTCAGCCTGCCCATATACTCATTCAGCGCCGTCGCCACCTTGCCCTGCAGAAGATACAGCGCAATCAAATTCGGGAAGGCCATGGAGAGAATCAGCAGGTCGCTAAAATCAAGGATATTGCTGGCGCTGGTGATCGAGGCCAGCACCACGAAGATCACAAAGATAATACGGAAGACCATGGAGTAGCGCTCGCCGAACACATAGGTCCAGCTGCGTTCGCCGTAATAGGACCATGAAATCATGGTCGAGTAGGCAAACAGCACCACGGATACGGAGAGAACCATCGGAAACCAGGAAATCACCGAACCGAAGGCCATCGCCGTCAACGCCGCCCCCTTATTGGCCTCAATCAGACCGGCATACTCCGGCGCGTTGTAGACGCCGGTAATGACAATCACCATAGCCGTCATCGTGCAGATCACGATGGTATCAATAAACGGCTCATACAGGGCCACAAAGCCCTGGCGTATAGGGTATTTCACCGATGCCGCCGAGTGGGCAATGGCGGCTGAACCGATACCCGCCTCGCTGGAGAAGGCGGCGCGTTTGAAGCCCTGAATAATCACGCCGATCATGCCGCCGGCCACGGCTGTGGGCGAAAAGGCTTCATGTACAATCAGGCTGAGGACTGCCGGCAATTCGGAGAAATGGGAGAGAATAATCCACAGGCAGGCGCTCAGATAGATGAACACCATGGTAGGCACAATCGCCTCGGCGGCATGGGCAATACGGCGGATGCCGCCGATAATTACGATGCCGACGGCAAAGGCCATGAGAAAGCCGAAAGCCAGGGGGAATTCCTTGAAGAAAGGCACTTCGGTCTGCACAGCGCCCATCGACTGACTGACCTGAAACAGGTTGCCAGCACCGAGGGATCCGCCAATGGTCAACATGGCAAACAGGATGGCCAACCCCTTGCCCAACCTCGGCATACCCTTCTCCTTGAAGCCCTTGGAGAGATACTCCATGCCGCCGCCCATAATATGGCCGTCCGGGCGGTATTCGCGGTACATCTGGCCCAGCGTCACCTCGGTGAACTTGGTGGTCATGCCGAAGAAGCCGGCAACAATCATCCAGAAGGTTGCCCCGGGACCGCCGATGCTCACGGCAATCGCCACGCCGGCGATATTGCCCAGGCCAACGGTGGCGGAGAGTGCCGTGGTCAGGGCCTGAAACGGGCTGACCTCACCCTTGTCGTCGGCCGATTTGTAGCGCCCGCAGATAACCTTAAATGCGTGGCCCATCATGCGCAGATTGATAAAGCCGAAACGGAAGGTGAGATAGACAGCGCCGATAATCAGCCAGGCGACAATAAATGGCATATTGCCCTCGCCGGGCAGTACATCGAAGAACAGCACCGAGGCCAGCACACCGTTGATACTGCCGAAAAAGTCGTTGATCGCACTCGCCCCCGGCGGCTGGGCATAGGCCGTTGGCACAACAGCAAGCAACAGCAGCAGGCCAAGCCCCGTCATGCGCATGGATTTCATCATCGCTGTTCTTCCCGACACCCTCTCTCCTTCCTCAAACAATTGTTTTGAACCTAGAAGGTTGCGCCATTCCAGCCCCACATATGTCGTTCGGGACCGGAAAATTCGATATAGATACGCTCGGCATCAATGCCGAGCTCATCCTGCAACAGACTGCAAAGACCGGCGGAAAAGGCTGTCGTGTCACCCTCGGGCAGGCCAAGGCTTTTCAGCTCCACATAGGCCAGTGGCTCGGCACTGCCGGCAAACAGCATGGCCGCATCCGCATCAATATGCACCATGACATAGGACTCCGGCTTACCCAGCATGCGGGCCGCCTGCTTTGAAATCCGGCTCAAAAACCCCGCCTCATCGGCAACGCTTACATTGGTCTGCACACTCAGATACGGCATCTATTTCTCCCTGTGCACGGTGGTCAAAAATTGCATCGCACAGGGTACGCAAAGTTTTGCAAAGGAAAAGTCTTAATGGCTTGATGAGACGTAGCGCTGCCGGATGCCTGTGCTGCTAAAACAAAGAGGGAAGCAACAATAGCTTCCCTCTTTTACGTTTAAGCTTGGGATTATTTCTTTTTGGCTTTGTCCTTGATGGCCTTGGCAGCCTTTTTGGCTTCTTTGGCTGCCGCTTTGGCGACCTTTTTCCCTTTTCGTTCAGCAGCTTTGGCCAACTTTTTGGCTTCCGCCTCGGCTTTCTTCAGTGTCTTCTCAGCGGCCTTGGCCAGTTTCTTGGCTTCCTTCTCAGCCTGCTTTTCCGCCTTCACAGCGCCCCTGGCCAGCTTCTTTGCCTCTTTCGCAGCCTGCCTGACCGCCTTTTCAGCACCCTTCTTGACCTGAGCGGCTGCCTTTCCAGTTGCCATGACCGCCTTTTGGGCACCCGCCTTGACCTGTCTGCTCACCTTCTGCGCAGTCGACTCGCCCTTACTCAAGGCCTCGGCTGCATCCAGTGTCTTCGCTATCCGCGCTGCACCAAAACCCGGCACTGTAGCAAGCTTCTTCTCGCCGCCCTTGAGCAGCGCCGTGACCGAATCGATGCCGTACTCACCCAGCTTTGTTGCCGTGCTCTCGCCGATTCCCGGAATATCTGTCAGTAAATGTTTCATCGTTCCCTCCACGGCCACCGGATGTTTGCATGCAAACCCAGTCCATAGCCGGACACAGCAATATGTTCCCCTAGCCCCCACAACTCAAGAGACACGTGATTTCCACCCCACCCACCCCTTTGTCACAGTGTGGGAGAAAAGGTGTCAGGAATTTTCTCCCATGGCTATTGATAGGGTCTGCTACTTCGGGAAAAGCCGATGTATGATTGCGGCATGAGGCTAAAATCATGAGCGGCAGCTGGGGTTGCCCGCACGAAGAAAAAGGTAAATGCAATCATGTGCTGGGGCGGGACTGCGATCCGGGCATGAAGGGCTGCGTGCTGTCCGGGCGCTTTGTTTTCAGCAATGATGAAAAGAATCGCACGGCGCGCCAGAAAGAGAAGCTGCACAAGAAGCAAGACCCGGAAAAATAATCCGGCTAAAAACCCTTTGCGGCAGTGTGCCAAAAAGCCTTGAAATCATTGCTTAGCTTGACACTTTTAGCGCCTGTCCTTATGTTCCCCAGCCAATCAAAAAAGGTGGCATACCACTCCATGAAAATGACCGGCGCTGAAATCCTTGTTGAATGTCTGAAACGTGAAAACGTTGATACCATTTTCGGGTATCCGGGCGGCTCGGTACTGCATATCTATGATGCGATCTTCAGGCAGAGCCACATCAAACACTATCTGGTACGCCATGAGCAGGCCGCATTGCATTCGGCCAACGGCTATGCGCGCATCTCCGGCAAATGCGGCGTGGCACTGGTGACCTCCGGCCCCGGTGCAACCAATGCAGTCACTGGATTAGCAGACTCGCTGGCCGATTCGATTCCGACCGTGTGCATTTCCGGTCAGGTGCCATCCAGCCTGATCGGTAACGATGCCTTTCAGGAAGCCGATGTGGTGGGTATTACCCGCTCAGCCACCAAGCACAATTTTCTGGTCAAGCGCGTTGAAGACATTGCCCTGATTATCCGTCAGGCCTTCCATATCGCCACAACCGGACGGCCCGGCCCTGTGTTGGTTGATATCCCCAAGGACATCAGCGGCGAAACCTGCGAATTCATCTGGCCTGAAACAGTGGACATGCGCTCCTACAAGCCGGTGACCCATGGTCATCCGGGGCAGATCAAACGCGCAGTCAAACAGATGCTGGCGGCCAAGCGCCCCATGCTTTACACCGGCGGCGGCATCCTCAACTCTGTCGGCAGCGCTTCCCTGCTCAGGGAGCTCTCGCATGCCCTGAATGCACCGGTAACCAACACCCTGATGGGCTTGGGTGGTATCCCGCACGATGATAAACATTTCCTCGGCATGCTCGGTATGCACGGCACCTATGAAGCCAATATGGCGGTTTCGCATTGCGACCTGCTGATTGCCATCGGCGCACGCTTTGACGACCGGGTGACCGGCCGCCTCGACGCCTTTGCGCCCGATGCCAAGGTGATCCATATCGACATCGATCCCTCGTCCATCTCCAAGAATGTGCATGCGCACCTGCCCATCGTTGGCGATGTCGGCGAGGTACTCAAACAACTGCTCGAAGAGATTGCCCGCCGCGATGGCAAGCCGAATGAAGAAGCGCTACTGCTTTGGTGGGAACAGATCAACGAGTGGCGCGCCAAGGATTCGCTGGCTTTTGAGCAGACTCTCGATGGCCCGATCAAGCCGCAGACCGTGGTTCGCATGATCCATGAAAAGACCGCAGGTGGCGCCATTGTCTCAACCGACGTTGGACAACATCAGATGTGGGTGGCTCAACATTACGGATTCAACCGGCCGCACCGCTGGTTGACCTCGGGCGGCCTGGGCACCATGGGTTACGGCCTGCCGGCCGGTATTGGCGCGCAGGTGGCAATGCCCGATGAAAAGGTGATTATCTTTACCGGTGACTCATCGATTCAGATGTGCAGCCAGGAGTTCTCCACGGCCTTCCAGTACAATCTGCCGGTGATCGTGGTGATCCTGAACAACGGCTATATGGGCATGGTTCGCCAGTGGCAGGAGATGTTCTACGAATCCCGCTACTCGCAATCCTATTTTGATTCCCTGCCCGACTTCGTGAAGCTGGCCGAGGCCTACGGCGGCACCGGCATTCGTGTGGACAGGTTGGAAGAGCTGAGTCCAGCCCTAGATAAGGCGCTCGGTCTGAATGATCAATTTGTCATTGTTGATGTGGCGGTTTCCAAGGAGGAGAACGTGTTCCCTATGGTTCCGGCAGGTGCAGCTTTGGATGAGATGGTGCTGGCATGAGGCATACAATCACGATTCTTGTTGAAAATGAATTCGGTGTTCTTACCCGTGTGGCAGGTCTTTTCTCGGCACGCGGCTACAACATTGAAAGCCTGAATGTGGCCCCTACCCTGGATGAAACGGTCAGCCGCATGACGCTGGTCACGCGTGGCGACGAGAAGGTCATTGAGCAGATCAAGAAGCAGCTGAACAAGCTGATTCCTGTCATCAAGGTGGAAGACATCTCACATCTGGTGCACATCGAACGAGAGATGCTACTGGTCAAGGTGGCGAGCAATGCGGACAACCGATCGGCATTGGTGCAACTTGCCGAAGACACGCGCTGCAAGATCGTTGATAACGTCGAGATCAGTTATCTGTCGCTTGAAACGACAGGCTCGGCTCAGGAGCTGGATGACTTTATCAAGGCCCTTGAGCCATACGGCATCATCGAAATAACCCGCACGGGTTCGCTGGGCATGCGCCGCGGCATCAAAGGCTTCACCATCGAGGACTAGACCCAAGGTTTAACCGATAAGCAACTCATTCATCATGCCCGCCTGTGCGGGCATGATTTTTTTCAGGCATCTGCGAATATTAAATCGAGACTATTCTGTTCGGGCGGTGAGCCAATCTTCGGCGGCAGACACGGTAATGAACGAGCCGAGCACGAGAAACCGCCCTGCCCCGTCACCCGCTTCTTTATCCAGCGCATCCGCAACAGATCCATAGCAGATATCGGCGACATCGCTCGGCCTACCGCTGATCAGTCGTTTTGTCAGGTCGCGCAGCAGCGGAAGGGTATCCGTTAAATCCCGATCCTCACGCGTGAACACGAAGATCGCGTCGAATGACCCGATACCCTGCAGGGTGGGTAGTAAAGCCTCGATGGCATGCCGGTTGTGCCCCGCATCCAGCCAGAATGTCTGTTCGCCAAGCTGAACCTGTTGCAATCGTCCCGGCACCTGCACCTTGGCAATAGCCTGCCGGATAGCATCTATAGTCTGCTCACCCTTATCAACCAGGCCTGCCGACTGCAGGGTGTTGATGGCTGAGAGAACAAGCGCTGCATTATCCTGCTGATGCGCACCCTGCATGCTCAAGACCATGTCAGCCGCTTGGCTGATGTAGCGCACACCAGGGGCAATACCATCCACCACCTGCCGTACGGCATCGGATTGCACAGCACTCAGGCACAAACGACAGCCGGCAAAAACATGCGCTTTCTCGAAAGCAATGTCAGCCAGCGTATCGCCCAGCCACGCCTGATGATCCAGCGCCACCGGAGTGAGCAGCGCCATATCGGCCGGCACGGCCGTGGTCGCATCCAGCCTGGCGCCGACACCGGCCTCCAGAATCTCGACATCCATCTGCGCATCGGAAAAGCATTGCAGGGCAAGCGCCGTGGCTACCTCGAAATAGGAGGCCCCGATGTGCATGGCACGCTCGACGATGGGAGGCAACAGGGCCAGCAGCCCGGCATCACTGACAGGTGTACCATCAATACGGATGCGCTCGTTAAAACTATGGATATGCGGCGAGGTGTACAGGCCAACCCTAAGGCCTGTGGCGGCAAGTGCTGCAGCCAGCATATGGGCTGTTGAACCTTTGCCGTTGGTGCCGGTGATCCGGATGCGCAGGCGCGGACGGCGCAACTGCATGGTGGAAAGCAGATCATGCATGCGTGCATGCCCCGGCTTGTAATCACGATCAGCCGCAGGTGCGCCCAGGCCGCTCAGCCAGGACTCGACACTGCTCTTTTCAGTCACGGATTTTCAGACCGCGGGAAACGGCAGGAGTCAGATCCTAGCCGACCTGCCGGTACGGACGCTCGGTCAACTTATCCAGCGTATTCTTCAGATAGGCGGGCAACTCGCGGCGATCCACCACATCATCAATCAGGCCATGCTCAACCAGAAATTCTGCCGACTGGAAGCCCTTGGGTAATTCCTGATTCACCGTCTCGCGGATCACGCGCGGGCCGGCAAAGCCGATCAACGCGCCGGGCTCGGCCAGCACCACATCACCCAGCCAGGCCATCGAAGCAGATACGCCGCCCATGGTCGGATGGGTCAACAGACAGATAAAAGGAAGCCCAGCCTGCTGCAGCTTCTTGGCTGCGGCCGATGTCTTGGCCATCTGCATCAGGGAAAGGATACCCTCCTGCATACGTGCACCGCCGGAAGCGGCAACCAGAAGGTAAGGGCAACCACGCTCAAGGGAGCGTTCCATGCCGCGCACGATCTTCTCGCCGACAACTGAACCCATACTGCCGCCCATATAGGAAAACTCGAACAGGGAAGCGGAAACGGTATGTCCACCGATATCGCCGAGATAGTTATGCACAGCATCCTCGGAACCGGCCTTTTTGTCAGCATCGCGGATACGATCACGGTATTTTTTCTTGTCGCGGAATTCGAGCGGATCCTGCGAGCGCAGGCCGGCATCCATCACCTCGAAGGTGCCTGCATCAAACAGGGACGCGGCACGCAGCTCGGCGGAAATGCGATGGTGATGGCCGCACTTGGGACAAACCATCAGGCTGCGCTCCATCTCCTTGGTGTAGATGGCCACCGAGCAATCGGGGCACTTGATCCACAGCCCCTCAGGGGTGTTTTTTCCTGCACCGCCGAGGATACTCTTCGGACTTTCAATCAAACGGGTAATCCAGTTCATAAAAAAGCTCCCAGCTCTTAGAGCAGCAATTCGTCCACCTGCGTCAGCATACGCAGATGGGGCAGAAATAGTGAACCCACTTCAGAAGTCAGCACGTTCAGTGTTTCCGGCTTCATATGATACAGATAAACCGGCACCTTGCCGAGCTGCTTGAATTTAGCCAGCTCGGCAGCCATGCCATTGGGCGTTAAATGGCCACTGATCTCGGCAAGTTTTTCATAGGCATTCGGGAAGGAGCAATCGACAACGATGCCCTTCAGATTGGGTTGTGCATTAGCCACTTCCCAGATGCGGTCCGTGCTGCCGGTATCGGCGGTGTAGATAAACTGCTTGTCATCCTGATCAATAAGAAAGCCTGTGCACGGCACCGGATGATTCACTGCAATGGCGGTCACCTTCACACCATCAACCTCAACCGTCTGCTCAGCCTCAATCGGCTCGAAAACCAGAATCGGGTCGCTGACCGAAGGAATGCGGGTAAAATCCGGCCACACACGATTGTTAAAGAAATCCTTGCGCATCACCTCAATGTTTTCCGGCAGGCTGTGCACCACAATCTGACGATTGCCATTGGCTCCACCCAGGCGTTTGAGCGAACGGTTGTCGGCCAGAAAGGCGATATCCTTGATATGATCGAGATGGGTGTGCGAGATGAAGATATGACGAATAGCGAACTGATCCTCAAGATCAAGGGCCTCGGTGGGCGAACCGGCATCCAGAAGAATCGAATCGTTGACCAGAAATGAGGTCAGGTGGAAGCCAAGCAATTGCCCCCCGTAACAACCCAATACCTTGATTCTCATGGCTTACTCCCGTTGCCCATGGCCGCGCGCATGGCAGCACAGGTTTTATCCAGTGCGGCGAGCATAGCAGATTCATTCCCGGCGTGCTCTGCGATACAGCTCACAAAATGACTGCCGATCACCACACCATCAGCAAAGGCTGCCACCGACCGCGCCTGCTCGACAGTCTTGATACCGAAGCCGACACATATCGGCAGCCCCGATTGATTATGTAGAGAATCGACCTGAGTGCGGATATCACTCACTGCACCCATTTCGGCACCGGTGATCCCGGTTAGGGATACATAATAGATGAAGCCGCTGGCTGTCTTTGCCGCCAGTTCGCGGCGCTGCACGGATGAGGTTGGCGCCACAAGCCGGATGCTGTGCAGGGCATGTGCCTTCAGTGCTGCATCGAAATCCCCCGACTCTTCCGGCGGAATATCCACAATCAGCACGCCATCGGCTCCGGCCAACGCCGCCTGTTCGGCAAAATGTTCATAACCCATGGCATAGGCCACATTGGCATAACCCATCAGCACAATGCCAGCCTCAGGACGCGCCTTGCGCACGCTCAAACACAGATGGAAAACATCGTGCATCTTGGTGCCCGCCGCTAGTGAGCGCTCACTGGCCGCCTGAATACTCGGTCCATCGGCCATCGGATCGGAAAACGGCATGCCGATTTCGATGATGTCGGCAGATTTAGCCAGCACATGCAGCAGCTTCTCCGATGTTGCCGGATTGGGATCGCCGGCGGTCAGATACCCGACCAGTGCGGCGCGGCTCTCGGCTTTACAACGCTCAAAACAGCTTTGCAGACGGTCCAGACTCATGCTGCACCCCCGGCTGCAGCCTTGGCATCTTTGCCGAACACCTGCATCACCGTATCCAGATCTTTATCGCCGCGGCCGGACAGATTTACCAGAATCATTTCATCCGGGCTCATGTCAGCAGCCATACGCATGGCCGCAGCCAAAGCATGGCTCGACTCCAGCGCCGGCAGGATGCCTTCGGTATGCGCCAGCCTGGAAAAGGCCTCCAGCGCCTGATCATCGGTGGCTGAGTCCAGCTCAAGCCGACCCGCCTCATACATGGCGGCAAGCTCAGGACCGACACCGGGATAATCCAGCCCTGCCGAAATACTGTGCGTGCCCTTGATCTGGCCTTCGGCATCCTCCAAAAGATAGGTGAGATTGCCGTGCAGAATGCCCGGGCGACCGGCAAGCATTGAGGCCGCATGCTCGTCACCATCCAAACCGTGACCGGCAGCCTCCACCGCCACCAGGCGGATGTCGTCGTCGCGCAGCGGGTGCAGCAGGCCCATGGCATTGGAACCACCGCCCACACAGGCCATAGCCACATCCGGCAGCCGGCCGAACTGTTCCAGACACTGGGCGCGCGCTTCCTGCCCGATGACCGCATGATACTGGCGCACCATCAATGGATAGGGATGCGGACCGGCCACCGTGCCGATGATATAAAAGGTTGTTTCGCAGCTGGCCACCCAGTCGCGTAAGGCTTCGTTGAGGGCATCCTTCAGGGTTCCGGAACCGCAATCGACCGGAATTACGCGTGCGCCGAGAAGCTCCATGCGGAACACATTCGGTGCCTGACGGCGCATATCCTCGCGGCCCATATAGACATCGCACTGCATATCGAACATCGCCGCCACCGTGGCCGTGGCCACGCCATGCTGGCCGGCACCGGTTTCCGCAATCACGCGCTTCTTGCCCATGCGTTGGGCCAGCAGGCCCTGCCCGATGGTATTGTTAATTTTGTGCGCTCCGGTATGCGTCAGGTCCTCGCGCTTGAGGATAATCTGCGCCCCGCCGATAGCACGCGACAGGTGCTCGGCGTGATACAGCGGTGTTGGTCTGCCGACATACTGCTGCAGCAGGCGCAGGCGCTCGGCCTGAAAGGATTCATCCTCCCAGGATGCATAGAAAGCAGCTTCCAGCTCGGCCAGCGGCCCCATCAGCGTTTCCGCCGCATACTTGCCGCCAAAACGGTCGAAATGCCCGCCCGCATCCGGGGCATGGCGAATCTCCATATCGTACATCCGGAAGTCCTTGTTCAATCCATCACTCCATCGCTGGCTGTTGCTGTCACGGCTTCAATTGCGGCCATAAATTGCCGTAATTTTCCGTCATCCTTGATGCCGGGCGAAATTTCAACGCCGGAGGATACATCCAGTGCATCCCATTGGCGAACAGCCAAAGCTCGCGACACATTGTCGGCATCCAGGCCCCCGGCCAGCAACAGTGGATGGGCATGCTGCAGGCCCTCTACCAGCGCCCAGTCAAAGACTTGACCTGTACCGCCGTACACCCCCGGAGGAGCCTTGGCATCGAGCAATACGGCACAGTCGAAATCGGCGATGCGCAGGATATCGGCCGCCTCGCGCACTGCAACCGCCTTAATCACCCGGCGGCTCTGGGCAGCACAGAAAGCAGGTGTTTCATCGCCATGCATCTGCAACACATCCAGCGGACACACATCCAGCACCGCATCAATCTCCTGCTGAGTGGCGTTGACGAACAGACCCACGGCAGAAACAAACGGCGGCAGGCCGCGAATAATGGCAGCAGCGGCAAGCGGGGTGATATAACGGGGCGAAGCGGAAAAAAACACGAAGCCCAGTGCATCCACACCAAGCCCGGCGGCGCAAAGGGCATCTTCAGCGCGCGTTATGCCGCACACCTTGACCCGCGTGCGACTCTGCCGTCTTCCCTCACATGGCATATGATTCATCGCTTTACACTAAGCGACTGCCTATGGCTTGAAAAGCGCCATTCGAGGCGCCAATTAAGACAAGCTCACGACCTGCTTACCCGTTCTCCGAGCGTGGCAGACCCTGGCGACAAGCAGAATCGTGCCTTTTTGCCTGTAAGCCTTTAAGATTGCGGCGATGAACGACAAAGCCATACAAACAGATACTGCTCAATCAGTGATGACAACCTATGCCCGCTACCCACTCACCCTGGTAAGCGGTAAGGGTTGCCGGGTGCGCGATGATAGCGGCCACGAGTATCTCGATTTCATCTCGGGCATCGCCGTCAACACACTGGGCCACGCCCACCCGCGTCTGGCCAAGGCATTATGCCAGCAGGCCGGCAGCATGCTGCATTGCTCCAATCTGTTTCATATTCCGCAGCAGCAAAAGCTGGCAGCACGACTGTGCTCGCTTTCCGGCCTGCACAAAGCCTTCTTCTGCAACTCGGGAGCCGAGGCCAATGAGGCCGCCATCAAGCTGGCGCGCAAGTACTTCTACGACCGGAATTCGTCGCGTCGCCACATCATTACCGCCACGCAATCCTTTCACGGCCGCACCATCAACACCCTGACCGCCACCGGGCAGGACAAGGTGAAGATCGGCTTCGATCCGCTGCCGCCCGGCTTCTCACATGTGCCGCTCAACGACATCGCAGCACTTTCGGCAGCCGTCAACAATCATACTGCAGCCATCCTGCTTGAGCCCTTGCAGGGCGAAGGTGGCGTGAATACAGCGCATGCCGCTTACCTCAAGCTGGTGCGCGAACTGTGCAATGAACACGGCATCCTGCTACTGCTCGATGAAGTGCAAACCGGCATCGGCCGCTGCGGCACGATGTTTGCATATGAGCAGGCCGACATCCGGCCGGATATCCTGACCCTGGCCAAGGGCCTGGGTGGTGGCGTGCCGATTGGCGCCATGCTGGCCGAAGAGAGCGTAGCCGCCTCTTTCGGACCGGGTACGCACGGCTCCACCTTCGGCGGCAACCCGTTGTCCTGTACTGCTGCTCTGACGGTGCTTGATGTCATCGCAGAGGAGGGCCTGCTGGCCAATTGCCGCGAGCGCGGCGCGCAACTTTCCGCAGGCCTTGAGCTGCTTCGTAAAACCTACCCGATCATCCGCGAGGTGCGCGGTGCCGGTCTGTTGATCGGTGCAGCTCTGGATGAATCATCCGCAACCATGGCCGCCGACATCATCACAGCCTGCCGCACTGCAGGCCTGCTTATCCTGCCGGCCGGCCCCAAGGTGCTGCGCTTCCTGCCGCCATTGAATGTTTCGGCCGCCGAAGTCGATGAGGCGCTGGCGATACTTGCCACCGCCCTCAAAGGAGTTCCCGCATGAGACATTTTATCACTCTGCTGGACATCACAGCCGAGGAAGCACGTCATATCCTGAATCGTGCCGCCATCATCAAACGCATGCTGCGCGAAGGTAAGGAGCATAAGCCGCTGGCCGGAAAAACCCTGGGCATGATTTTCGACAAGGCCTCGACGCGCACCCGCGTGTCCTTCGAGGTCGGCATGTTCCAGTTGGGCGGACATGCATTATTTTTGCATTCCAGCGATACACAACTGGGCCGCGGCGAACCCATTGAAGATGCGGCACGCGTGCTCTCCCGCATGCTCGACGGCATAGTCATCCGCACCTACGGCCACGACATGGTGCAGCGCTTTGCCGCACACTCTCTGGTGCCGGTGATCAATGCACTTACCGATCTGACCCATCCCTGCCAGATTCTGGCCGATGTATTCACCTTCGAGGAGCATCGCGGCTCGATTCAGGGTAAAACTGTGGCCTGGATTGGCGATGGCAACAATATGGCCCATTCATGGATCAACGGCTCGGTCAGTTTCGGTTACAAGCTGAACATTGCCTGCCCTGAGGGATACAGCCCTGATTTAAAACTGCTTGCTGCCGCCCGCGAATTGGGCGCTGATGTGACGCTGAGCGATGATCCACTGCTGGCAGCCCGCGATGCCGATCTGGTCACCACCGATGTGTGGGCTTCGATGGGACAGGAAGAAGAGCAGAGGATTCGCGAAAAAGCCTTTGCCGGCTATCAGGTGGACAAAAATGTCATGCTGCAGGCCCAGCCCGATGCTCTGTTCATGCACTGTCTGCCAGCACATCGTGACCAAGAGGTGGCAGCTGATGTCATCGACGGCGCCCAGTCGGTGGTCTGGGATGAGGCGGAGAATCGCCTGCATGCGCAGAAGGCACTGCTTGAATTTCTACTTGCCTGAGCATTTCCGGCCACTGAAGAAAAATTCCCTGAAAACGATTAAGCTACCGCCGCAGGCGCGAACAAAGGAGCCGATATAATGGAATATGGTCAAGCCCGGGCGAAGACACTGCTTGAAGCCCTCCCCTACCTGCAACACTACGCGGGGCAGTGCATTGTCATTAAATACGGCGGCAATGCGATGGTGGACGAGGACCTGAAAAAAGGCTTCGCGCGCGATATCGTATTGCTCAAGCAGGTCGGCATCCATCCGGTGGTGGTGCATGGTGGCGGTCCGCAGATCGGCCAGCTGTTGAAGAAAATCGGCAAGCAGAGCGAGTTCATTCAGGGCATGCGGGTCACCGATAAGGAGACCATGGATGTTGTCGAGATGGTTCTGGCAGGCCTGGTGAATAAGGAAATTGTCGCCAATATCAATGCCAGCGGCGGCCGCGCTGTCGGCCTGTCGGGAAAAGACGGCGGCCTGATCTGTGCGCGCAAGATGCTTTTTGAGAAGGATGCGCCGGAGCTCAATGTTCCGGAGATTATCGATCTCGGCCATGTCGGCAGCGTGCACCACATCAACCCGGAAATCCTGCATATGCTGGAGAAGGACCGCTTTATTCCGGTTATCGCCCCGGTCGGCTACCACAAGGACGAGAATCAGAGCTACAATATCAACGCCGATCTGGTGGCTGGCGCCATTGCTCAGGCCATTGGTGCAGCCAAACTAATTCTGCTCACCGATGTGGCTGGCGTACTGGATGAAAACAAACAACTTCAATCCACGCTCACACAGGAACAGGTAGCGGACTGGTTGAAGCGCGGTATCATCAACGGCGGCATGATCCCCAAGGTGAATTGCTGCATGGAAGCCATCAGCCACGGTGTCGGTAAGGCGCACATCATCGATGGGCGGATTCCGCACTCCCTGCTGCTGGAAATACTCACCGACGAAGGCGTGGGTACAGCCTTCGGGCCGGAATAGATTTCCTGTAAATCCCGGCTATCATCGCCCGTCCTAAAACAGCGCGCCGAGACATCGGACGCAACACCATCAAGGAGCTCGCATGTCTTCATCCTCCATTTCCAAGGTAGTTCTGGCCTATTCCGGTGGCCTCGACACCTCCATCATCCTGAAGTGGCTTCAGGAAACCTACGACTGCGAGGTGGTCACCTTTACCGCCGATATCGGTCAGGGTGAAGAGGTTGAGGATGCTCGCATCAAGGCCAAGGCCGGCCATGCATCGGCTATCTATATCGAGGACCTGACCGAGGAATTCGTGCGCGATTATGTCTTCCCGATGTTCCGCGCCAATGCCATCTACGAGGGTGAATACCTGCTGGGCACCTCGATTGCCCGCCCGCTGATTGCCAAGCGCATGATAGAAATCGCCAATATCGAGGGGGCCGATGCCGTTTCCCACGGTGCCACCGGTAAGGGCAACGATCAGGTGCGTTTTGAACTGGGTTTTTACGCCCTCAAGCCGAACGTGAAGGTCATCGCCCCGTGGCGCGAATGGGGCATGGTCAGCCGCGAGGATATGCTGCGCTTTGCCGAGGCCCACAATATTCCGGTTGAGCGCAAGCGCGAGGGTTCCAAGTCGCCCTACTCCATGGATGCCAACCTGCTGCACATTTCCTACGAGGGCTACGACCTGGAAGATCCGTGGTGCGAGCCCGGCAATGATATGTGGCGTTGGAGTGTGTCCCCTGAAAATGCCCCGGATCAGGCGGAGTATCTTGAACTTTCCTACCGCGGCGGCGATATCGTAGCCATCAACGGCAAGCCAATGACCCCTGCCAAGGTGCTGGCTGAGCTCAACCGCATCGGCGGCAAGCACGGCATCGGACGCATCGACATCGTGGAGAATCGCTTTGTCGGCATGAAGTCACGCGGCTGCTACGAAACGCCGGGCGGCACCATCATGCTCAAGGCGCACCGTGCCATCGAATCCCTGACCGTGGACCGTGAAGTCGCTCACATGAAGGACGAACTGATGCCGCGCTATGCCAAGATGGTCTACAACGGCTTCTGGTTTGCCCCCGAGCGCATCATGCTGCAAAAGCTGATTGATGCCTCGCAGGCCACCGTGAACGGCGATGTGCGCCTGAAGCTGTACAAGGGCAATGTATTCGTTGTCGGGCGTCGCTCCGACGAGTCACTGTTCGATGAACGCCTGTGCACCTTTGAGGATGATCAGGGCGCTTACGACCAGAAGGATGCAGGCGGCTTTATCAAGCTCAACGCCTTGCGCCTGCGCATGGAGGCCTACGCCGGCCGCAAGTTCGATTGATTTTCTTAAACAGATAAAAGGAGAAACGATGAGTTATTATGACACCCCCACCAAACTGCTGCACAAGGGCATGGCCCTGACCGTCAGCGTGCAGGTGTTGCTCAGCTTTTTCATGGAGCCTCCGGAGCTCGGCAAGGTTCATGAACAACTTGAATTGCAGTTGTTCGAAGCGCATGAATGGGTCGGCATTGCCGCCGCCTTGATTGTGATTGCACATGTGGCCTACAGTCTGATCAGCAGCGGTAATGCTTCCTGGCGTACCCTGTTCCCATGGCTGACCGGCGAGGGCTGCTGCAAGCTGCTTGGCGAGCTCAAGCAGGTGGGCAGCTGGTTCAAGCAGGGCCTGCCGCATCCGGACAAATCCCACACCCTCGCCTCTGCCGTCCATGGTGCCGGTGTGCTGCTTGTACTGTTCCAGGGCCTGACCGGCGGCTGCCTGTTCTTAGGCATCGCCGAGAGCGGTGCGATGAGCAAAGGCATCGAAGAGGTGAAAGAGATGCACGAGGTATTCGGCATGCTGATCATCGCCTACCTGGTGCTGCATATCGTCGCTGCCATCTGGCATCAGCGTCTGGGCCACGACGTCATCAGCCGTATCAAGTAGGTCGTTCCGAGCCCCTCTGCTGAGGGTATTTCCTGTCACCAAGCCCCGGCCAAAAGCCGGGGCTTTTGATTTTAATCTTCCGGACATACAGCTAGACTGGCGCTGATGCCATCATCCGGCACCGGGGAGCCCATCATGATTTACCCGCAAGCCATTCGTATCCTGCATTCCCTTCTGGCGCTGGCCATGCTGGCCCAGCTGGCTGTCGGTGAACTGATGGATGTCCCCGGCGCACAAGAGTCACCGGAACAGACCTCACTGCAAATAATCACACCCGCCTTTGCACACGGTGGTCAACATGCCGGTAATGCTGTTGTCATTGTCGAAGAGACCCTTGGATTCGAGGTCCATGAATTTCTTGGCCTCTTTATTGCCGGTCTCTTGCTGATTCGCCTGCTGCTGGCCTTTTCATCATTTCCCGAGGCCGGCTGGCGCAATCTTTTTCCCTGGTTATCGAGCAAGGGACGCACTGCACTTGTAGCTGAAGCAAAGACGCAGGCCAGCGGCTGGATGAAGGGAAAACTGGCGCCGCCCGAGGAAGGCGAAACCGTAGCCAGATCGGTGCACGGGCTGATGCTGCTCACCGCACTCGGTATCGCTGTAGCCGGCGTGTTCCTGTTCTTCGGCTGGAATGAGCACGGCAAACAAACAGAGCTGATTGAGCTGATCGGAGAGGTCCACGAAACACTGGTCGGCCTGTTCGAAGCCTTGCTTGGCGCACATGTACTGGCCGTGATACTGCACCAGATGCAGGGGCACAATATTCTGGCGCGCATTCGCCCCGGCAGGTCATGAGTAAACCATCCGAGGCATTCAAGGCACTGGGCGACCCGGTTCGCCTGCGCCTGTTCTACCTGCTCTGCCGCCAGGATGAGCTATGCGTCTGTCACCTCACCGATGCGCTTAAACTGCCGCAGAGCACCGTATCACGTCACCTGGGCGTGTTGCGTCATGCAAGCCTTGTCGCCACACGTCGCGATGGAAAATGGATGTATTACCGGTTGAGCGGTGAGATAGCGCAAGCACTTGCCGGGATAGTCGGGGGAAGCCCCGATACTGCGATGCAGGCCGATGCGCTGCATCTGGCGAATATCCTGCAGGACTGCTAAGCCTGCAAGTCAGGTGTACAGGCTTAGCTAATCTTCAGATGCCCCAGCGCAAACATCATGGCGCCACCAATCATGGCAACGATAAGCACAGGCACGACCAGCACCAGCACAGCACGGGCACCGGCAATACGGCAGTGCGCCGTAAGCCCAAGCCACAGCAGATACATGCTGTACAGAAAGGCAGCGAGACCGGCCCATGAAAGGCCGACAAACATCATCGGTGCAAAGGCATAGGCTGAAAGCTGGAAGGCATTGGCCGGTGTCAGACGCACCCCGGTAAAGGCTTTTACACCCCAGCTCATATAAGCAGCCAGCATATACATGCCGATCAGTATGCTTCCCCAAGTGACGGGCAGCATGAACAGCATGCCCAGACTGTAAGAGGGTACAGCGAGAAAGGTCAGGATGAAAATAATGATGGAAGCAAAAAACAGGCTGTTGCCGTAAAACACGGCAAAAGGCGCGCCGGCAAAGAATTCGCGAGGCTGTGTAGCCAGCGACTTCAACGCAGCAAGAAACGTCTGTGCCGGACGATTGTTATGGAAATAGGTGATCGCATTGCTCGCTGTTGCAGTATCGTTCATCGTATTGCCTCCGTGGGCTCCGAAGCATGGCGGCATCTACCCCGGATGCAAGAGGGTGTTTCCCGTATCACAGCTTGCTGTAAATTACGCCGCAATGCCCCTCAATCCATTCCAAAAGGAAAGTCGGTTCAGTTGTTTATTATCCATGCGTTGGATATTTCCTGGCCAGCCTCAATCGAGCAATGGCCATTTCCAGTTCAAGCAGTGCCTTGTCGGCTTCAGTGGGCGCGGCAAGCCTGAACGTCTCGCGAGCCTGATCCACGATCCGCTTCGCTTTCGCAGCATCTATATCCCCAATGCGCTCAAAGGCGTCCGCAAGCACTGTAACGGAACCCGGTTGCACCTCCAGATACCCACCGCTAATGAGCATCATATCCTGCCTGCCTTTGGGGTATTTATGATCAGCAGGGCAATAAATACGCAGAAGACCGGGGCGAAGAACCGCCAGCAGGGGCGCATGGCCGGGAAAAATCTTCAACTCCCCATCCGCGGTTTCAGTAACCACGGAAAGGGCAAAACCACGGTACAGCTCCGTTTCAACGGATGCGACAAGAACCTTCATGGGTCAGGAAGCATGGCTACATCCATCACGGATGCAAGGCCGAAATAGCCCGGAATTTCCACTCCACGTCTGCCGAACGGTAATACCGCACATCATCACCCATGCTGCAACACAAGCCGGAGAGCCTCTCTGGCAACACGCTATTGCCGGTACGTGCTGTGGCAGGAGGTGCAGTATTGCATGGTGACATGTAGGGCCTGTAGTGAAGCGGACGTATCGTGCGTTTTTAATGCCTTGGCCAGATCATCGGCGCTTGCATGAAAGGCCAGAGCCAGATTGCGGAAGTCTTCGTTCTGAAATCCGTTGCACATCCTTTTCATTTGCGGCGTCATGCCCAGCTTCACTTGAGCAGTCTGTGCCGCGCTATCAAATTCTCCGCGCGCCAGGGCATCCACGATATCGCTGACTGCCTCAAGGTGGGAGCGCATCATGGCCAACTGATGCTGCTTTCTCGGCCCCTGCATACCCAGTGAGATTCTTTCATCCGGTTGCATACCTGCCTGCATGCCCATACCACCCATACCACCCATACCACCCATACCACCCATACCACGTTGCATGCCCATACCACCCATGCCACCTTGCATACTCGGCCCGCTCATGTCCGCGGCAACCGCCGTCGTCCCAACCACGCATAGCGCAGCAGCTGCAAACCAAATCATTTTTTTCATCTGATACTCCTTTTCCTTATTTGTGCTTTCTCAATCCGTGTTCAGCCATCCGGCGATCTTGTCCCTGCCCGGCACGCCACCTGCGTGCACAAGCTCACCATTCACCAGCACAGCCGGTGTCGCCAATGCACCGGATTGAATGATTTCCTGCATGTCCTCTATCTTTTTCAACTCAATCGGCACGCCTTTTTCCCTGGCAATTTTCTCTATCATCGCCATGGTTTTTTTGCAGCTGGCACAGCCGGAACCAAGCACCTTTATTTGCTTCATTTCTCCTCCTTTCATAAAACCGCATTGAACACATAGCCGACCAGCAAAATGCCGCTGGCGACCACGCCGGCGAACACAACAATCAGCCTGAGTTTGAGCACCTTGCGCAGAATCACCATTTCAGGAAGGGACAGGGCAATCATGCTCATCATGAAGGCCAGCACCGTGCCCAGAGCCGCACCCTTGGCAAGCAGGGCTTCGACAATCGGTATCATGCCGGCGGCATTGGAATACATCGGCACACCGATCAGAACAGCGGCCGGAACCGACCACCATGAAGACTCCGGCCCCATCAGATCAGCCATGAAATCCTGCGGCACGTAGCCGTGAATCCCTGCACCGACAGCTACGCCGACCACCACATACAACCAGACGCGCCCGACGATCTCCCGCACCGAATGAAATCCGGCATTCAGGCGATCTGCCATGTTCATATCTTCCGCCCTGACCTGCGCATCGACTCTGGCCATATCACGCACCCAGTCTTCGAGATGCGCCTCCATGTGCAGTCGTCCAATCACCCAACCAGCCGTGATGGCCACAGACAAGCCAAGCACCAGATACAGCAAGGCAATTTTCCATCCGAGCAAGGCAAACAGCAGGACCAGCGCCACTTCATTGACCATCGGAGCAGCAATCAGGAAAGAAAAGGTGATACCCAACGGCACACCAGCCTGCACAAAACCGATAAACAGCGGCACGGCAGAACAGGAACAAAATGGCGTCACAATCCCCAACATGGCCGCCATAATATTGCCGATGCCCTCATGCTTTCCGGCCAGCATGGCGCGGGTACGTTCCGGTGTGAACCATGTGTTGATCACACCCATGACCAACACCACAGCGGTAAGCAGCATCAACACCTTGGGTGCTTCATAAAACAGAAAACGCAGTGCAGCAGCAGGATGACTTCCCTGCTCCAGCGGCAGGGCTGCGACCAGGGCAGTTGCCGCCCCTGAGAGGCTGGAATAGATCGCCACCCACAACAGGGCTGCTGTCAGAAGGAACCACAAGGGATGCCGCTCCGGTAGTCTGCTTAAAGCAGACATACCGACCGGATCAGGCTTTTTGGGTGCTACATTCAACATCTTTTATCCCTGTTTCTATTCGTGCTGTAAAGAAGACGAATGAGAAGGCAAAAGGGTGCAGGCTGACTTACTTCAGTGGCGGCCTCGGTACAAAACAGCAGACCTTGCCCGCTGCATCCAGCCGAACCTGACAGGCCGTTTCAAGCTGCGTTCGCATGCGCTTGCGTGCCCGCTGCACCCGCGATTTCGCTGCGGCCAATGTGATGCCTTTAAGTTCGGCATATTGCTGCTGGCTCATACCATCCAGATCGCAGCAAGTAATGGCTTCCCGATCCTCCCCGGACAGTTCGCTCAGAACCCGCGGCAGACATTCGGAAAGCCTTTCCACCGTGTCGCTGACTTGTTCGTCCGCCTGCAGATCGTCAGGCAACTCACAATGCTCACGCTTGAGCTTGTATCGGTCTATCAGCGTATTTCTTGTGACCTCAAACAACCATGCGCGGGCATTGCCGATGGCGCAGAAGCGCTCGCCCTGCAACATGGCCTTCAAAAAAACATCCTGCAGCAGATCATCCGCATCCGCTGTGTTGCCAAGTCTCGAATTCAACCAGGCACGCAGTGACTGTTCATGCTGATCCCATGCATGCATCAAGCATTTCATGGATGCACACCTGAATGCATCGAGGCTTTTACGGACATAGTGCACAGCATCCGCTCACTATGCTTTCGCCCTGGATATCAAACAAGCGTAACCATTCCATCCTGGATATTTTAAGCCTCTCAATCATTGGTTTATCTTCGATTCACCCCCACACCTCGATTGACGAATCCGCATTGGCGGATACGATGGTGACCTCTAGGAGATAGCGATGCACAAGTCCGTTCCAGCAAACAAATCAATCGGCCTGTTCGCCCGTTATTTAACGCTCTGGGTATTTCTCTGCATTGTCGCCGGCATCGCTCTGGGCGCTATCATGCCGGGAGTTTTTCAGACACTTGGCGGCATGGAACTGGCGCACATCAATCTGCCGGTGGCCGTACTGATCTGGGCAATGATTCTGCCCATGCTGCTCAAGATCGATTATTCAGCCCTGCATGAGGTGTGGGATCACCGGCGCGGCGTTGCTGTAACGCTGGGCATCAACTGGCTGGTCAAACCATTCTCGATGGCACTGCTGGGTTTTGTTTTCCTGCGCGTTTTATTTGCCGACTGGCTCGACCCCACCCAGATCGATGCCTACATCGCAGGCCTCATCCTGCTGGCTGCAGCCCCCTGCACTGCCATGGTTTTTGTCTGGTCGCGCCTGGTGGATGGACATCCCCAGTTTACGCTTTCTCAGGTGGCACTGAACGATGTGATTATGATCTTCGCCTTTGCCCCCATCGTCGGGCTGCTGCTCGGCGTGGCCTCGATCACCGTACCCTGGGACACACTGTTCCTCTCCGTACTGCTATATATCGTCATCCCTGTGATTCTGGCCTATATCGGACGCAGGATATTGCTTGCCTCAGGCCGGTTGGATGATGTGCTGCATGCCATGGACCCGCTTTCGATGGGCGCACTGTTGCTGACCGTGGTGCTTCTATTCGGCTTTCAGGGCGAACAGATTCTGGCCCAGCCGCTGGTGATTCTGTTGCTTGCCATTCCCATCACAATCCAGGTTTATTTCAATTCAATGCTGGCCTACTGGCTGAATCGCAAGCTCGGCGTGGCACATTCCGTAGCCGGTCCATCGGCCTTAATCGGCGCCTCCAACTTCTTCGAGCTGGCCGTGGCCGCTGCCATCGCCCTGTTCGGCTTTGAGTCGGGTGCTGCGCTGGCTACCGTGGTCGGCGTGCTGGTTGAGGTGCCGGTCATGCTGTCGGTGGTGAGTATCGTCAATCGCTCGAAACACTGGTATGAGTCGGGGCTAACAAACGTGAGGATTGAATCATGAAGAAAAGGATTTTGTTTCTTTGCACCGGCAACTCCTGTCGCTCTCAGATGGCCGAGGGATGGCTGAAGACACTGGGCGGAGATCGTTTTGCAGCATACTCCGCCGGTATTGAGGCACATGGCAAAAATCCCCGTGCCATCGCCGTGATGCGCGAGGCGGGTGTTGATATCTCGGGTCAGGAATCTGAAGTTCTCGACCCCAAGCTACTTGATTCGCTTGATCTGCTGGTCACGGTCTGCGGCCATGCCGATGACCATTGCCCCACCGTTCCGGTGAGTTGCGAAAAGGCACACTGGCCTTTCGATGATCCAGCCAAGGCAAAGGGAACAGAAGAGGAAATCATGGCTGAATTCCGCCGCGTGCGCGATCAGATCAAGGCCAAAATTACAGCCTTCCTCGCCTCAGCCTGAGGCTTTCCCGGAGTCCCCGAGAGGGATGCTGCGCGTATCGGCATGTTGCGGCTCAGGAAAATGACGGGCGATAAGGGCAAGCGCCTTTTGCGCCTCGCTGCGGTAGGTGGTCAGCTTGCCGCCGTACACCCCAAGATAGGCTGGGAGTCTCTCATCGTCGGCCAACATCAGCGCTTCACGGCTGGCGGCAAAAGCACCGCTGCCCGCAGGCAGCATGCGCACACCGCAAAAGGTGTCGAGAATATCGGCTTCGCTGCATGGAGAACCCGGGAAATATAGATTGTGGGTAGCAAGGATAGTCGACACTTCGTTCTTCGTCGGAAACGGCTTTAGCGGCATTTCAGCCAGCTCCACTTCCGTCGTACCGACCAGCATCTTGCCCTTCCATGGGCGAAAAAACATCACCCGTCCATCCACCGACTCGGTATAAATATAACTCCGGCATGGGCGGTCGAGCAGCAGATGAGTTCCCTGAATTAGTCGCACAGCTACCTCTGGCGGAGCGGGTATAATCCGCGAGCAAACCTCATGCATCCAAGGTCCGCTGGCATTGACCAAAAGGCGCGCTCTCATCTCCCTGCCATCATCCAACCTTACCAGCCAGAAATTCCCATCATATGAAGCACTCGCCAACCCGCTATCCTCAAAAATACGACAACCGTATGCTTTGGCAGAGGCTGCTACCGCTCGGGTCAGCGCTGCATCGTCGGTCGCGGCATCTTCATAGGCCAGCACGGCACACAACCCTTCGGTTTTCAGACCGGGCAACACCGTCTGCCACTCGCCTTCATGCAGCCGGCGAAAGCGAGAACGACCGCCTGAGAGCAACCAATACAACAGCAGCCCGCAAGCAACAAACCACCACGGCCTGCGACTATCGGCATAAATCGGAATAAAGAACCATTCGCGCTGCACAAGTTCCGGAGCGATTTTCAGCAACATCTCGCGCTCGCGTAATGCCTCGAATACCAGCCTGACCTTTACCTGCTCCAGATAACGCAGCCCACCGTGAATCAGTTTGGTGGATTGACTGCTGGCACCCGAAGCAATGTTATTCTTTTCAATGAGCGTGACCGAGTAGCCACTAGCTGCTGCTGCCTGCGCGATCCCACAGCCGTAGATTCCACCACCAACAATCAGCAGATCGCGATCAGGCTCAACCAATCTCCTGTACCATGCGCGAGAAGAAATTTGTTTCAACCAGATCCGCCCCCGCCTGCCTGAGCGAGATGGCTTGAGCCGCATCATTGACTGTGTAAAACCCGACACGCACGCCTTGCATCTGCCATCGCCCCATATCGTCGGCGCGCTTCCACGGCATAAAAATATACTTTATCGGGCTATCCGGCTCTCTCGTCCCTTCGGCGACCCAGCCGACGGAACAAGCAATTTCCCCGGCACAGGCATCAAGCAGTCGCGCCGATTGGCTAATGATGACCAGTTGCGACAACAACTCCGTTGGAAGCAATTGCTTGATTCGGCGGACAATCGAGCGATCGGTAAGACGGCGGCGGATGGGCGGCTTGATTTCGATAAACAGGGTGACGCCCGGCTCCGTTTTGAGCCATTCGAGCAGTTCCGGCAGGCTGGAAAGCAGGAAGTGAGGTTCACAAATTTTCCGCAAATCATCCGCCAATGTTTCCGTCACCTTGATGTCGGGCCTGCTGCACAGACGCTTCAGATTATTGTCATGCACCACCATCGGCACAAGATCGCGGCTGAATTGGATGTCGCACTCGGCAAAACGCGCTCCGGCTGCAGTTGCGGCAGCAAAGCCGGCCAAGGTGTTCTCAACGCCACCAGCTCGATCACCGCGATGCGCCACAAGATATTTTGTTGGCTTTTGCATGCTTTTCACTCTGCGACGAGACTGCACGGGATGCAATGCTGCAGAGGTTTGAATAATTAGCGTGTTTTGTAGTTACGGGCCAGATCGCGCTTGATATCGCGTTCCTTCATGTCATGGCGCTTATCATAAAGTTTTTTGCCACGGGCCAGTCCGAGCTGCAATTTGGCCAGGCCGCGTTCGTTGAAATACAGCTTCAGCGGAATCAGCGTCAGGCCCTTCTCATGCAGCTTGCCGACAAGTTTGCTCAACTCCTGCCTGTGCAGCAGCAGAGTGCGGGTGCGCCGGGGATCATCCGGGTTGTTTGCTGCCGCAGGCCTGTAGGGCTGGATATGGCAGCCGATAAGCAGGGCGCGATTGCCACGCACAATGCAATGAGCCTCGGCCAGGCTGGCCTGCCCGGCACGCAGTGATTTCACCTCGGGACCGGTAAGCATGATGCCGGCTTCGAAGGTTTCAAGAATGTGGTAATCGTGCCGCGCCTTGCGGTTCAACATGGACATGCGCCGCACCCTAACTGCTTTCCCGCTGCATGCATAAGCAAAGCTTTATCCTTCTGTTTCCAACCCGCTCATTTCATACCTAAGAAAAAGGCGGCCCGTTAAGGGCCGCCTTGTTGTATCACAGAACCTTTCGGTTCAGTACTTTATTACTTCAGCTCAGCTTCGAAGAACTCACGCACTTCTGCCTTCTTTTCAGCAGACAGCTTGCGATACTTCTTCACCTGCGAAGCCATGGTGCTCTTCTTGCTTGCAAAGGCTGCAACCTTTGGCTCCAGTTCGGCATCCGAATCCAGGAAGGCAAACACGGCATCAACCGAGCCATATGCCTTTACAACGGTTGCAAACGCAGGGCCTACCTTATCCTTGTGACCAGCATGGCAAGCAGCACAGAAAGCCTTTGCCGAAGCTGGGGTGGCAATGCCACCAACCATAAATGCAGCCACAGCTGCGATCATCAACATTTTCTTCATATTTCTCAATCCTCCTCTCGTGGTTTGGAACCTCGGTTGCTATCGCAATTCGGGGTATGGCGCAACCTTGAATCATGGTTGCTTTGTGCACCAGTCGTAAAAATTACACCCCCGGCGCAAATTGCCTCAACCATGCATCGCCAGCCTCCCCGATATTTGCCGCCAACACACCCGGATTTCCAATCATACCAAAACGCCCAACAAGAAAAAGGCGGCCCGTAAGGAACCGCCTTTTCGTAACAGGCAAGGCGCGATTGCTGTCGACTATTACTTCAGCTCTGCCTCGAAGAAGGCACGAACTTCAGCCTTCTTTTCATCAGACAGACCACGATACTTCTTCACCTGCGACGCCATGGTGCTTGCCTTGCTTTCAAAGCCCGCCACCTTCGCTTTCAGATCTGCATCCGAGTTCAGGAATGCAAACACCTTATCAACCGAGCCATAAGCAGCCACGATCTTTTCAAAGGAAGGACCTACCTTGTCAGCCTTGCCGGCATGGCATGCAGCACAGAAAGCCTTGGCCGAAGCTGTGCCTGCAAAGCCTCCCACCATCAACATGGCAGCAGCCGCAATTATCATCGTCTTTTTCATATATATCTTCATTCCTCCTCGCGGAAAGTCCGACACCCTCATCAAGGTGTTCGGTTACACGCATATATAATAAGGTAATTTCATGCGGTTGGCGAGATGCAAAATATGCACTTTTTTTCGCTAAAAGCCCGCTGTCAGGCAACCACCAATTTTCCTTGCTCAGCATCGACCTTAAGCGACACAAGCCGTTCGCTGCTGCCCAGAATGGCACGGGCAATCTGCGTTTCCACCTGATGCTGGATGAAGCGTTTCAGTGGCCTAGCACCGTACACCGGATCGTAACCTGCATCGGCTATCAGTTGGCTTGCGGCATCGGTCACCGTCAGCAATATACCCTGCGTTGCAAGACGGTCTGCCACCTCAGCCATCAGCAGGCCAACGATACGACTAATTTCCTCGCGACTGAGTGGTGAGAACAGTACAACATCATCCAACCGGTTGAGAAACTCCGGACGGAAATGATCCTTCAGACCCTGCATCACCTCATCTCTGGCTGCTTCGCTGATATGTCCGTTGGCATCAATGCCGGTGAGCAATGCGTCACTGCCGATATTACTGGTCATGATGACAATGGTGTTCTTGAAACTCACCGTGCGCCCGTGACTATCGGTCAACCGGCCATCATCAAGAAGCTGCAACAGGATATTGAATACATCCGGATGCGCCTTCTCCACTTCATCAAGCAGCAGCACGGCATACGGCCTGCGTCGTATCGCCTCGGTGAGCTGCCCTCCTTCCTCAAAGCCAATATAGCCCGGAGGCGCACCTACTAGGCGCGACACCGTGTGCTTCTCCATGTATTCGCTCATATCCAGCCGGATCATGGCTTCCTCGGAATCGAACAACTCGGTAGCCAGTGCTCGTGCCAGTTCCGTCTTGCCCACACCCGTCGGGCCAAGAAAAATGAAAGAGCCAATCGGTCGCTTCGGATCCTTGACCCCGGCACGGGCGCGCAACACGGCATCGGCCACGGCCTGCACCGCCTCATCCTGCCCGATCACCCGCTGATGCAGGCTCTCGTCCAGATGCAGCAGCTTCTGCCGCTCGCCTTCCAGCAAGCGGGTCACCGGGATATGCGTCCAGCGAGCCACAACCTGAGCGATTTCCTCTTCGGTGACTTCTTCCTGCAGCAGGCTGGCCTTGCCATGCCCCTCGCCAGCCTCATGTTCGGCCAGCTGCTTCTCCAGGGCAGGCAATGTGCCATGGCGCAATTCGGCCACACGGTTGAGATCGTAATCGCGCTCGGCTGCCTCGATATCGTGCTTCACCTGTTCGATCTGCTCGCGCAGCGCCTGCACCTTGCCCAGCGATGTCTTTTCCTGCTCCCACTGAGCGCGCATGGCATCGCGTGCCTCTTTCTGATCAGCCAGTTCACGCCGCAGCTCAAGCAGCCGCTCGCGGCTGGCCTCATCCTTCTCCTTGTTCAGCGCCCTTTCTTCAATCTCCAGACGCATCACCCGGCGGGTAATCTGATCCAGCTCGGCAGGCAGGGAGTCGATATCGGTACGGATGGAGGCACAGGCCTCATCGACCAGATCAATGGCCTTGTCGGGCAGAAAACGGTCGGCAATATAGCGATCCGACAGGGTAGCCGCTGCCACCAGCGCCGCATCCTGAATGTGTACGCCGTGATGCACCTCGAAGCGCTCCTTCAGGCCGCGCAGGATGGATACGGTATCCTCAACATCCGGCGCCTCGACCAGCACCGGCTGAAAGCGCCGCTCCAGCGCCGCATCCTTTTCGATATGCTGGCGATATTCGTCCAGAGTGGTGGCACCGATACAGTGCAACTCGCCTCTGGCCAGCATCGGCTTGAGCATATTGCCCGCATCGGAGGAGCCTTCGGTTTTACCAGCACCAACAATGGTGTGCAGCTCATCAATAAACAGAATGATGCGCCCTTCGGCCTCCTTGATCTCCTTGAGAACCGCCTTCAGCCGCTCCTCGAATTCGCCACGGTATTTGGCACCGGCCATCAGTGCCGTCATATCCAGCGAAAATACGGTCCGGTTTTTCAACCCTTCCGGCACATCGCCCTTGAGAATACGCTGCGCCAAACCTTCAGCGATAGCCGTCTTGCCCACACCCGGTTCACCGATCAGTACCGGATTGTTCTTGGTTTTGCGCGACAGGATGCGGATCACACTGCGAATCTCGCTATCACGCCCGATGACCGGATCAAGCTTGCCACTGCGCGCCATATCCACCAGATCAACGCCGTATTTCATCAGCGCATCGTAACTGCTTTCAGGATCGTCACTGGTGACCCGCTGATGCCCACGCACCTTCTCCAGCGCAGCCAGCAGTACGTCACGCGTCACGCCGGCCTCAGCCAGAATCCGGCCAGCCTCGCTTTGCTTCCCCTCTTCGGCAAAAGCCAGCAGCAGGTGTTCGACTGAGATGTATTCATCTTTCAGCGCCTTGGCTTCATCCTCAGCCTTGGCAAACAGGCGGTTGAGCCGCTGTGTAGCATACATGCCACCGGAAGCCTGCCCGGTAACCTTGGGCCGCTTGCCCAAGGCCTTTTGTACCTGCTCTTCCACTGCGGCAAGGGATGCGCCACATTGTTCGACCAAGCGCGGGGCGAGCCCGCCTTCCTGTGCCAGCAATTCAGCCAACAGATGTTCGCCATCTATTTCCTGATGATTCAGGCGTCCGGCCAGCGTTTGTGCAGCGGCCAATGCCTCGCGTACCTTCTGCGTCATCCGGTTCATATCCATGCGCGATCTCCTTTTCGTGTGATCACTATGTTTATGGGGTTTTTCCCCTGCCGATACAAGTCCGGGGAACTACTTGTATCAGGGAAGCTCAACCACATACACCGTGACACGCGCCTTGGCTGCCGGGTTTGAGTTGGAGATTTCGACCATCAGATCGTCTTCGCCTTTCGTGTTATCGAAGCGATGCTGGAAGTCATGTGCGCCTACCCGGTAACTTCGTTTGCTACCCAGCGTACTTTCATGCTCTCCACGCACACGGATCACGCGGAAGGTTAATGGACCGATCGCATCGGAAAGCAGCGTCACCTCATAGTTTCCAGGTCTGTTCGGCATATCAAAGAACTCGCGCAGCGTCTGGTAGGCAGGCACCGAGATGTCGCGCTGGTAGAGATAATCCTGGGTTGCACCGGCCATGGCGGGCAGACATAGCAGGAAAGGCAGCAAGGCAAGCCTGAAAAGGAAAGCCTTCATCCCTCATCCCCTCCCAGCAGGATGCCATGCTTATCACACAGGTAGCGCATCTTGTCCTTGGCCCGCTCGCCAAAGCCCAACCAGCGGCCGGCACGCGCCTTGATCTGGCTGCTGCGCAAGAGTGCGGTTTCCACCAGACGCCGCTCCATTTCGTCCATGAGCTGCTCGGCGTTGACGCCATCCTCAGGCAGCCGATCCAGCCACGATGCAATCAGATCTTCGCGCTCCTGACGGATGCGCGGCCCTTCCAGTGAAGGAATGGCTTCGATAACGGGAGAGGCTGCCAACACCACGGCACGCTCGATCACATTCTCCAGTTCGCGCACATTGCCCGGCCAGGTGTAGTTACACAGCTGCTGCATGGCGGCAGGAGAAAAACGCTGCACTGTCTTGTTGCACAACAGGGCCTTGCGCTCAAGAAAATGCTCGGCCAGATGCTCAATATCTTCAGTATGTTCACGCAGCGGCGGAACATTGATATTCACCACATTGATACGGTAATAAAGATCGTCGCGGAATGCACCCGACTCAACCATTTTCTCCAATGGCTCGCGGGTCGAACAGATCAGGCGTACATCCGAGCGCAACACGGCCTCACTGCCCAGTCGCGAAAACTCGCCGCTTTCGAGCACGCGCAACAGCTTGCCCTGCACACCGGCCGGCAGACCTGACACCTCATCGAGAAACAGTGTTCCACCACTGGCACGTTCAAACCAGCCGAGATGGCGCGTGCCAGCGGCTGCATAAGCGCCCTTTTCATGGCCGAAGAGTTCCGATTCGAGAAGGCCCGCATCCATCGCCGCACAGTTGACGGCAATAAACGGTCCTGCGCTGCGTGTGCTGCGGGCATGCAACAAGCGGGCAACAAGCTCCTTGCCGCTTCCGGTTTCGCCGCGCACCAGAACCGAGGATGGGGCCATTGCCACCTGTCCTATCATATCGCGCAGGGCTTTCATCTGCGCAGAATCGCCGAGCAATTCCTGGCCCATCCGATGATCCAGCAGACGTTCCATTTCCTGCTCGCGCAATTGCTGCTGACGCGCCTGCATGGCCGCATCGATGGTGCCGCGCACCTCATCGGGATCGAATGGTTTGGCAAAGAAATCCAGAGCCCCGGCCTTGCGCGCCCGAGTTGCCAACTTGCGCTCGTCATGCCCGGTAATCACCACCACCGGGATATCGGTGCCTTCTTTGCGCAGGTCTTCCAGATAACGCATACCGATTTCCGGATTGTCCGGCTCCGGCGGCAGGGCCAGATCAAGCACAATCAGGTCAACGCGATGTCCGAGCAAAGCATCGTCAGCCTGTTCCGTATCCCCGGCCTCGACCACCTGATAATCGTCCTTGAGCAACAGGCGGAGATTGAGGCGATTGATGTCGTTATCATCAACGATAAGAATTACACGCTGCATCATGACTCCCTTTCAGCCCGAGCATGCCATAGGGGTAGTCGCACATGAAAGGTGCAACCTTTCCCCTCCCCTTCACTTTCCGCCCAAATCTTCCCTTGATGGGCCTCGACGATGCGCTTGCTCAGATACAACCCGATACCGAGACCACTCTGCTTGCTGGTCGAAAACAAGCGAAAGGCGCGCTCCCTGAGAAATGACTCCGACATACCGCAGCCGTCATCGCGCACCAGCACTTCCACGCAGACATCGTCGATAGTCGTTGAAATATGCAACTCTCCCTTGCGCTGCATGGCCTGCACGGCGTTGTCGAACAGGTTTTCGAACACCCCTGAGAGCATGACCTCATCGCCGCTAACCGGCGGCAGTTCTGGGATTTCCTGCACCACCTGCACCCCTTCCGGCCATAGCCGCTCGTCAACGGCGCGGGCCAGCATCTGACGCAGATCGATCGGGGCGAGCTTCGGATGCAACGGTGCCTGCGGGTCGGCCAGCCGCTGCATCACTGTTTGCATGCGCCCGACCACCTTGCGGATCGACGCCATCAGGCGCCCCACATCCTCGGCATCAAGCTTGCCCGAGCCGATATGATGGGCCAGAAAAGACAGGTCATTGAGCCTGTTTTTCAGATCGTGCGAATGCAATTGCCCGGCCACACGGGAGAGGGAATCAAGCCGTGCACTTTCAGCCTGCTTCCGGGTCAGGCGGGCGTGCTCCAGACTCATCGCCGCAAACCTTGATAGGCCGCGCAAGGCCTCGATTTCATCCTCATCGGTCGACATACCGTTGTCATGCATGCCCAGATACAGCCATGCCCGCCCCTGCCTGGAAGGTATCTCAAGGCATAATTCAAAGGGGTTCCCTTCAGCAAGGCGTAGCGGCGGCTCAGGAGTCGGTGTGAATCCTGTGGCATAACCCTCCGGATAAACCCTGATACGCAAATCCTCCCCGCCCTGCTCAACCAGCGCTGCTGCGGGGCGGTGACTGACCATGCAGATGCGTGCCAACAGGGCCTGCTCGATGCCCTCGGCTGGGAGTTCGGCCAGATCGCCTGCGCCAAGGTGGCGAATGGCCTGCAAGGCATCGACATACTGCCGGAAGAATACGCGGTCCAAGCCGTGCTGCATGGTGTGCACCAGCGGAAGAAAGGTCAGCGCCGCCACGAGGGCTGCAAGGACAAGCGCGGCCATCGAAACCGGATGTCCGCTGACAGCATAGAAAATCGCCTCGATGAGCAGCAGGGATACAAAGAAAACTCCCAGCGAAAGAAACACCGCCAGCAGATAGGCCGCGGCATGCAACAGTCGCCGGCGGGAAAACCTTAACATCGGGCGACCATACAGTGCGGCGTCAGGGACGCGTGCGCTCCGGCTTCAGACCGAACTCCGACAAGGTCGCATGCAACTGATCGCACGACTCATCAGGAAGAAGGGTCAGCGGCAGACGGATATCGCGCTGCATCCAGCCAAGCATGGCACAGGCCGCCTTGACCGGAATCGGATTGCTCTGCACGAACATCATGCGATTGAGTTCGCGCAGCTCCATCTGTGCCCGACGTGCCTCGTCCCAATCGCCTGCTGCTGCAGCATTTGTCAGACGCAACATGGCCTGAGGAGCCACATTCGCCACCACAGAGATCACACCGGCACCACCCAATGCCATGAAGGGCAACACCGTAGCATCATCACCGGAGAAGAAATCGATACGCCCGGCACAGGCATCAATGGTGGCATTAAGCTGCTCCATATTCGCCGTGGCATCCTTGATGCCGACGATATTGCTGATCTCCGACAGGCGACCAACTGTTTCCGGCAGAATGTTGGAATTGGTGCGTCCCGGCACGTTGTACACAATCTGCGGCAGGTGCACGGCATCGGCCACAGCCTTGTAGTGCTGATAGATACCTTCCTGTGTCGGCTTGTTGTAATACGGGGAGATGAGCAGGGCCGCATCCGCGCCAAGCGACTTGGCCGACTGGGTCAGCTCAATGGATTCGGCCGTGTTGTTGCTTCCGGTTCCTGCGATGACAGGCACGCGCCCGGCAACATGACGCACGGCGATTTCAATCAGCTTCTTGTGTTCGCCATGGGAAAGGGTGGCTGCCTCGCCGGTCGTGCCTGCCGGCACAACGGCCTGGACCCCGGCCTCAATCTGGCGATCCAGATGGGCGCGGAATGCGTCCTCGTCAATGCGGCCGTTCCTGAAAGGGGTGACCAGTGCGGTGATGGTGCCGTGAAACATCGAAACCTCCGTTGTGTCCGAACTATAACCGCTTCACAGCATGGCGAAAGGGCGCGAAATCAATTGTTGTGGACAGGTTCTGACTACAGTTCGTAGTCCACCACGCTGCGGGAAAGCGCAGCCTCCCTGATTAGTGGCACCACAGCCTGATGCTCGGGATGCGTTTGATAATGATCCAGCGCCGCGCGGCTTTCCAGATCAGCGACCAGCACCAGATCAGCAGACTGCTCCGAGGCCAGAAAATCGATCCCGACATCAAGACTGATCAGTCCGGGAATGGCGCCGTTGAGTGCCTCAAGCCGAGCCTTGATCTGCCCTGCATCGGCCTTGTTGCGCAACTTCCACATCACAATATGCCTGACCATGTGTTATCTCCTGAACCTGAGTTGGATGCCGCAGACTAGCCGATTCAGCGCACTCACAACAACCGCGATCCCAGCGAAAAAACATCCTTTCTTTGGGTATACTAGGCCCTCCAGGCTTCTGTTAAGCTAGCCCCATGCTTGATGTTCTTTGTGTGGGTCATGCCTCTTTCGATATCACCATGTCGGCAAGTCATCATCCCGGCAGTGATGAAAAGATGCTGGCCGATGCACTCATGCTGGGAGGCGGCGGACCTGCCGCCAATGCTGCTGTGCAGGTGACCCGACTGGGTGGCAGTGCCGGTTTCTGCGGCTATCTGGGGCACGATATCTTCGGTGAAGAGCATGTCGATGAGCTTACGCATGAAGGGGTCGACACCGGCCTTGTCGTGCGCGGCGGGCATACAAGCCCTGTTTCGCAGATTCTTGCCAAGCCGGACGGCAGTCGCAGCGTGGTTAACTTCAAGGGCGATACCCCGTGGCTGCCGGCCGATGCTGTGGAGCTGCGCCGTATCGAAGCGCTTGCGCCAAGCGTTATCCTGTTTGATGGCCATGAACCACTGCTCTCGGAAGTGATATGCAATTGGGCAAGAGAAAACAATATTGCCACCGTACTGGATGCAGGCTCCCTGCATCGCGGCACGCGCGAACTTGCAGCGCAGGTGGATTTCCTTGTTGCCTCGGAAAAATTCGCCCGCCAATACTGCGACTTGGATGATCCGGAGGCGTGTCTGGTACCGCTGGCTGCCATGGCTGCAACCGTGGTTATCACGCTCGGTGAACGCGGCCTGATCTGGAACGGTGAAGGGAAGACAGGACACCTACCCGCCTACCCGGTTGAGCCTGTGGACTCGACCGGTGCCGGCGATTCCTTTCACGGCGCCTTTGCCCTTGCCGTGGCCAGAGACATGACCTGGGATGACACCCTGCGATTTGCTTCGGCGGCCGGAGCGCTAACCTGCTCGCGACTGGGCGCACGCGCCGCTCTGCCGGACGGAGAACAGGTCCGGAATCTGATCGGCAGCGCCAGCTGATGCGCATCTGGGATGCAAATCCCGGTTATCTGGATCGCAAACGACTGCTTGGCGAACATCGGGAATTACACGGCCTGTTCAATATCCTTTCCCTTAACAAAAAGGGCTATTCCCGTCATCCGGAAACCCTGCGCTGGGTTGGTCGGCTACCGGCCCTTTGCCTACGTCACCAACTGCTGTTGGCAGAGATGGAACTGCGCGGCTATCAACATCATTCACCGCTACCCGTAATAGAGGATAATCCGGTCTGGCCTGATACCTGGATTAATACCGCCGTGGAGCAATTCGACCTGCTTGCAGACAAACAACGCGATGAGACCTCCGCACGCATCCCGCTGCCAGTCAACACGCAACAGCTATGGGCCCAGCACAAATATTCCGTGATGGCGCACGATCCCGCGCTGTATTCGCAACTCGGGCCCGAAGTGGCGCACGGCATATACCGTCATGACATGGAGGGTCTCGCCGAAAAGCTGGTCACCACCCTGCGCCAGCGTCCCTCGCCCGGGCATCTGCACAACGCCCTGCAGCATATGTGGGGTTATATTTCCGATGCCGGCACACCTGTGCCGCAGAATGATGCCGCACTGCTGCAATCGATCGGGAAGCTGGCCATGCAAGAACAGAAATCCTATCTGCTCAACAGTACGGCTTTATCCGAACTGCAAGCATGGTTACCCTAGCGGCATGCAAAAGATTCTGGTCAGTGCCTGCCTGCTGGGTGAAAAGGTCCGCTACGATGGTGGCGATTCCGCCGTGCAAGGCCTGCTCGACACCTGGAATAAACAGGGACGCATTATCTCCCTGTGTCCGGAAGTGGCTGGCGGCCTGTGCGTGCCGCGTGAACCGGCGGAGATTGTTGCTATCGATGCCAATAATGTCCTGCGCGGTATGGGCCGGGTGCAAAAACGGGATGGTGGCGATGTCACCGATGCCTTCCTGGATGGTGCGGAGCGAGCGCTGGCTCAGTGCTGGGAGCATAAAATCAAGATTGCCATTCTCAAGGAAGGTAGTCCGTCCTGCGGCAGCAGCCGGATCAACGATGGCAAGTTCAGCGGCAACAAGATCAGCGGGCAGGGAATAACCACCGCCCTGCTCACCGGGCACGGTATTTCGGTATTCAGTGAAGATCAGCTGGACGATGCGGCACGCCGACTTGCCGAACTGGAATCCAAGTGATGCAAATAAAGCATACCCCACATGGCTAACCAGACCCTCGACCTCAACGACGAACTGTATCGCTACCTGCTGCATGTCGGCGTGCGCGAACCACAAGTGCTTATGGAATTACGCGAGGCAACTGAAGCCGAAGAAATGTCGGAGATGCGCTCAGCCCCCGAGCAGGGGCAATTCATGGCCCTGCTGCTCAAGCTGATGGGGGCAAGCCGCGTGCTGGAAATAGGCACCTTTACCGGCTACGCCACACTGTGGATGGCACTGGCCCTGCCGCGCGACGGGGAGATCGTCACCTGCGACGTTTCCGAACGCTGGACCTTTATCGCCCATCGTTTCTGGGAACAGGCCGGCGTGCAGGAGCGTATCCATCTGCATCTGCGTCCGGCCCTTGAAACCCTCGATGAGCTTCTGGAAAACGGGGCGGCCGCCTCCTTTGATTTCGCTTTTATTGATGCCGATAAGGAAAACTACAACGACTATTTCGAAGCCTGTCTGCAACTGGTACGGCCGGGTGGCCTTATTGCCGTGGATAATACCCTGTGGGGCGGCAGCGTGGTGGATGAGAGCAATCATAAAGCCAGCACCGAGGCTATCCGCGCCTTCAATGAAAAAATGCGCGACGACCCGAGATTTGAGCTGTCCATGCTCCCCATCGCCGACGGCCTGACCCTGGCCATGAAAAATCACGTATGATTTTGAAGATAGTCTGAACAATGATGCCGGCTAGCCTGGAAGCTGTGTTAAAAGAACGGCTGAACATCTACGGTCGCCTGATGCGCGTGGACAAGCCCATCGGCACCTATCTGGTTGCATGGCCGATGCTGTGGGCACTGTGGATGGCCGGCGCAGGACATCCCGATGCAGCCAATGTGCTCATCTTTCTGGCTGGCGCCTTCCTGATGCGCTCGGCAGGCTGTGTGATCAACGATTTTGCGGACAGGAAAATCGATCCACATGTCCAGCGCACCAGGGCGCGACCGCTGGCCGCCGGTGAAATATCCTCGAAAGAAGCTCTGGCCCTGTTTGTTGCCCTCTGCCTGATCGCTTTCGCACTAGTACTGACCACCAACAGGCTGACCGTTCTCCTCTCCTTCGGCGCACTGGGCCTGGCCGCCCTTTACCCCTTCATGAAACGCTATACGCACTGGCCGCAGGTCTTCCTCGGTGCCGCCTTCGGCTGGTCCGTACCGATGGCCTTTGCCGCCCAGACAGGCGAAGTACCTATGGCCGCATGGCTGATCTTCGCCGCCAATATCTGCTGGGTGGTGGCCTACGATACGATGTATGCCATGGTGGATCGCGACGACGACACGCGTATCGGGGTTAAATCCACGGCTATCCTGTTCGGTCGCTGGGATCGCCACATCATTGGCCTGTTTCAGTTGGGTTTTCTGGCGCTGATGCTTGTCACAGGATTAGCATTCGATCTTTCGATTGTGTATTACTTAGGACTGGGGGTAGCCACTGTCTTCGCCATCCACCATCAGCGCATGATTTACCTGCGCCAGCGCGATGCCTGCTTCAAGGCCTTCCTCAACAACAATCTTCTGGGCGCCGCCGTTTTCATCGGACTGGTACTGAGCTACCTTATTTCATAGACATTAAGCGCATTTATTTCGAAAAGTTCCAAGTGTGGCTGGATACAGAAGCGTGGAACTGTAAATATCTCCGAGGGAGACGACTCCTTTTCACATTATTCCCCAAGGACCTGCCTGATGCTGAGGCTTGCCACGAATCAAGCCTCATCTCTTCCAGGGTAAAATAAACAGGTGCAGTCGCCCAACCAAGATGCTATTTTTTTCATCAACAGAGTCGCCAACCTGGAATTCCGAGGCTGGGCATGGGGATAACGCGCATGAACGAAAAGCGGAGAAGCGAAGAACGGAGAATCGGAGAGCGCAGGAGTGGACTTCGCAGCGAAGAAGGGCGCAGGAGAGAACTTCGCAGGAAAGAAGATAAGATTTACTGGGGCCAGCGAAAGGAAAGAAACCCCCATTTAGCCTTAATAGCACTCATACTTTTTGTTGTTCTGTCCTCTATATTCTTCTTTTAAACCAACAATCGGGATACCTACTCTCCCCCCCACCTGACCTTGCTTACATTATCAACTTCCAAAACCTGACTTCATTCCTTTGACTTAGATACCCTTGGCTTATTTATAAGCTCCCGTCAGGCGAAGAATCAGACCGGTGCCAACTCCCCACGCTCCGTTAATCAGAAATGCCGTAAGCAACAGGGGTGCATGCCAGCCGCCACCCATAGGCAGACCCTTCATGGGCATCACCACAATCAGGGCGACCAGCGAGGGGGCAATGGCACCGAACAGGAAGGCTGCCAACCAGTAGCCGCCACCAGCCGGAAACGCCTTGTGGATGAATGCAAACAGAATACCCCAGATTCCGCCCCAGAATGCCAGTGACAACACCGCCGGTATCCCGAATGGCTGGGTCGGATGCATATTAAAAGCCCCGAACGGTGCGATATGCGCCTGCCACAGCCCGAACACCGCAGCCTGATGGAACAGCAGCGTGGCAAAGAATCCTGCAGTAAATCCGAACAGTATCCGGCGCATATGCATATCCCCCTGATCGTTGGCAGCATGGCCGGAAAAAGGCTGTCGCCCGCCATTGGTGAAGTGAAAAATGCGCTTGTGATAGGGTGAAGTCAAACCGCTGCAAGGGAGAGGGGAAACGGATAGGGTGCCGCGCATGGCAAAGATACTGTTTCATTTCGGCGAGATGTCGCTCAAGGGTAAGAACCGACGGCTGTTTGAAAAGCGCATGGCGCGCAATATCCGCGGGGCACTGAAAGGTGTGCTGCTGCCCGATGGTTTGCATCGCGAGTACGGGCGCATGGTGGCAGAGGTGACGGAGGTTTCCGACGCGCTGCTGGAACATATCGCGCTGCTGCCCGGCGTACGCAATTTTTCTCTGGTGCATGAATCGGGACTGTCGCTTGAAGAAATGCAGGAAGCCGCCAGACAGGCGGTGCTGGCCGACTACGGCGATAATGTGGCCGGCATCCCCTTCCGCGTCAGCGCAAAACGCAGTGACAAACGTTTTCCGCTCAAATCCATGGAAATCAATTACGAGGTCGGCGGCTTTCTGAAAACGCAGCTTGGCCTGAGTGTGAATCTGAAGCATCCGCAGATGGAAGTGCGCGTCGAGGTCGGTCTTGATGCTGCCTATATCTATACACGCAAGATTGCCGGCATCGGCGGCCTGCCTGTCGGCACGTCGGGCAAGGGTGTTGTGCTTTTTTCCGGCGGCATCGATTCCCCGGTAGCGGCATATTCGATGATGAAACGTGGCATGAGCGCCACCTTGGTGCACTGCTACAACAGCACTATCAACCGCGACTTTGCCAAGATCAAGGATCTGGCGCGCCAACTGTCGCGTTATCAGGGGCATGTGAAACTGTATCTGGTTGATCTGGAGGAATTCCAGCGTCATGCCATTGCCATGGTGCCACCTGAATACCGCATGATTATCTACAAGCGGCAGATGATTCGCGAAGGTGCGAAAATCGCAGAGAAAATCCATGCGCAGGCCCTGATCACCGGCGATTCGCTGGGTCAGGTAGCCAGTCAGACACTAGCCAATATTCAGGCGATTTACGATGCCAGCCCGATTCCCCTGCTCTCGCCGCTGATCGCCTCCGATAAGGAAGAAATCATCGCCCTTGCCCGGCGTATCGGGACATTTGATATATCGACCGAGGAATACTGCGACATCTGCTCCTTCCTGATTGCCAAGCATCCGGAAACCCACGGCCGGCGATCGAGGGTGGCGCAACTGGAAGCGCACCTGCCCATCGACAGCATCGATAGCCCGGTGAAGATGCACATCTTTGACGACGGCGAGGAAGCAGCGCAGGTTTGAGCTTAGCCATAACGCACTGCATTCCCGATCAGGGAAAGGGGGCATCATGATCCGTCTTGTTTATGTCAGCCTTGCCACCAAGCCTTTGGAAGAAAAGGAACTGTTGCAACTGCTGGGGACATGCCGGAGCAATAACACCGAGCAGGGCATCACAGGCCAGATGATTTATACCGAAGGCACCTTCATGCAGGTGCTGGAAGGGCCACAGGCCGCAGTCGACGCAACCTTTGCGCGCATCAAAAAGGATACCCGCCACCACAACATCACCCTGATCGAACGCGTCAATATCGACGAAAGGCAGTTCAGCGAATGGAGCATGGGATTTAAATCCCTCACCCGCGAACAGATGCAGGATATCGAAGGCTTCAACTACCATTTAGAAGATGATGTAAAAGGCAAGGCCGGCCCCTATGCCAATCAGCTATTTGTCAGCGAACTAATGAAGTTTGTGAAGAACCAGTATGTCTCCGAAATGTCGCGCGAAGTCCTCACCCTGAAACGGAATGACAAATCCCTGATGGGCTACCTGAACAATATGGTGCGCTATATCGTCATGGCCCTTGCCGTGCTGATGGCATTTGTCGTGCTATGCGGTGTGGTACTGATAGCCATCGAACTGTACGCAACCCTCAGGGATTCTCCGCAAACCCTGCTAAGCATTAGTGGCATCACCTCGACCTTCGCCTCCTTCCTGGCCGTGCTTATTGCCATCGATATCTTTATCAATATCTCACTGTATGTCCGACAGCATGTGATTGCCGTGCGTCTGGTCGTTGCCACGGCGCTGATGGCTGTTGCGCGAAAGATCATCGTGCTGGACTTTGCCGGTATCGAGCCGATTCAGGTGCTCGCCATGGCCGCCATCGTGGCAGCTCTCGGCTTCAGTTATTACTTCCTGTCGCGACTGAAATCCGATCAGGTGGTAGAACATGACTGAACATATCCATAAAACAGAACATGAATGGAAGACGGAGCTTAGTGAAGAGCAGTTCCGCGTCTGCCGCAAGAAGGGAACGGAACGCGCCTTCACCGGAGCTTACTGGGATAAGCACCAAGAGGGGATTTACTGCTGCGCCTGCTGCGACACGGAGCTTTTTGCCAGCGGCGACAAATTCGATTCCGGCACCGGTTGGCCGAGTTACGTATGACCGGTGAACGACACAGCCATCGCTTACCATGAGGATCGCAGCCTGTTCAGCAAAAGAACCGAGGTGGTCTGCGCTGCATGCGAGGCACATCTTGGGCACGTGTTCGACGATGGCCCGGCCCCGACCGGCAAACGCTACTGCATCAACTCAGCTTCCCTGAGCTTTAAACCTGAATAAGCAGGCCAGAACACAAAGCATTCCTGAACCAAAAACTACTGGAAATTAAGCTTGAGCATCTTGCCGCCGGTTTGTTCGGCGATGGTTTTATAGGCAAAAATCGTTTCGGAATCGTTGATGCCCAGCGGCAGGGTGAACACCGGTGCTGGAATTTCATGATACCCGACGCTATCGGTCGGGGGTTCATCGCCGATCAGCATATAGGCACTGGGTATCGGCGCATTCTTGGCAATGTCGCGAAAGGCATGCCCGACGGTCTCCTCAGAACCGACAAACGGGGCACTCTGCATCAGGTTGTCGAACATCGCGCCCATGGAGCCGGTAAAAGTGCCGGTTTTCAAATCGGCATACCAGCTGACACCTGACAGGTGCTTGCCGGAACGAATAGCTATCACACGCAGCACCGGGATCAGAAAGGTGGTTACCCCGTGCATGGAGCCTGTGGCATCAACCACCAGATGCAGCTCATTGCCCGGCAGGTCTTTCAGGCCCTGGATGAACATATCGAAATCGCGCTTACCCTTCCCGTCTGACAAGCCGGCACTGGCCAGGACCTTGTCCATCTGCTCCTTCACATCCTTGCCGGCAAGCTCGTTCATCTCCTCCTGCAACTGTTTGTTGCGCTGCTCGGTCTGGGCCAGCTTCTCGCGTAACTGCTCCACTTCCTGCCTGTCCAACTCCGATTCGCCGCCACCCTGCAATTGGGCATTCACCAGAATCAGCGCGAAGAGAAAGATGAACGCTGCCAGCATGAGCAGCGCCATATCAGAGAATATCTCATAGAAGTTATCCGGTGAGGGGTCGCGACGTCTGCGCATGCCAGAGCCCCTGAACTAATTCCGGAAGCGGGCAAACACGCGATTGAGAAAACCTGGGCGAACGCTTAATGCATAACGGGCATGCCCGACGGCCAACTGGCGAATCGGGTCATCCTCAGCAAGTTCTTTCAACTCGTGGTACATAAGCCCGGCCTCTTCCCTCAGACCAATCATCTCCTTGCGACTGGCCTGCATGGCAAGGTGAAGCAATTCCATACGCTGGCTCAGTTGCCCCACGCTGGCATCCAAAGCGCGAAGATCACGATCATCACTGGGTTCCAGGTCGGCCGCTGCATACACCAGATAGGTTCGTATCATCAGATCCTGCAGACCATTGACCGATGCATCGGTAATCCATGAGAACACACGCAGCAGCACACCGCCAAGTACCGAGCCCATCAGGGTGGTATAAAAGGCTACGCCCATGCCATTCATGGCAGTACGCAGACCATCCACCAGCAGACTCTGATCAATGCCCAGCGCGCCCAGCGCGCCGTGCAGGCCATTCATGGTGATGGTCATGCCGAGCACTGTGCCGATCAAACCGAGGGTAATCATCAGATTGCCCAGCAGACCGACAAACTGGCTTGTGCGATGTTGGGCTGAAAATTCCACATCGACCAGCGACTCGACATCGACGCGTCCATTGCGTTCGGCAATCGTGCGCAAGGCATCAGTGAACCGGTCCACGATATGGCGACCACCGCGCAGGGTCACACCGGCAAGGCCTTTCTTCATCACCATCGCCTCGATCTTGTAGGCACGGAACCATTCCGCCGTCATCCGCATGGCCTGCATGAAACTGACCGCCACACCGAGCACGAACATGCCGAGAATAATCCAGGTGATGCGCGTGGAATCATTCTGAACAAACCCAATCACATTGGCCTTGCTGTACAACATGGCGAACACAGTCAGGGATGAAATGCACCAACCCATCCACAGCGCAAAGGTTCTGAGTGCCCGTTGATCGGCGGCCCGTTGGACGGTGTTTTTCGATGACATTCAGATATCTCCCTTCGGCTCGATCAAGGATGGCTGCAATTCGCCCGGCGCAATGTGACCGAGCATATTCAGCATCGTCGCTGCAATATGCGACAGCCCGGGGGTGGTATAAACATTACCATCCACTGGCTGACGCAGGGTATAGCTGCCGTCAAATTCGGCATCAAAAAGAATGCAGGGCACCGGATTAAGCGAATGCCGGGTGGAAGGCTCGTCACCATGGCCGTTAGATACGCGCATCTCCTCGGCATTGCCATGATCGGCCGTAATCAGGGCGCAGCCACCAACTGCCTGCAAGGCATCAACGATGCGGCCAACGGCAGCATCCACAACTTCAATGGCAGCTATCGCCGGCTCCAAGTGACCACAGTGGCCGACCATATCGGCATTGGCGAAATTAATCAGGCCGAAACCATGCTTGCCTGCTGCTATCAGTTCTACTGCCTTATCGGCAATCTCTTTCGCCTTCATGGCGGGGGCATCCGCAAAGGTCACGCCCTTGTCGGACGGAATCAGGATGTAGTCTTCCATGCTCTTATCGAGAGGTTCACGGTAACCGCCGTTAAAGAAAAAGGTAACGTGCGGATATTTCTGCGTCTCGGTCAAACGGAACTGTCTGATGCCAAGCTCAAGCAGGCGTCTGCCCAATGGATTCGCAACCTTGGTCGGGCCCATCAACTGCCGTGTCGGAAGATCGCGATCTTCATCATAGACCATCATGCCGGCATAAAGGACATCCGGGCCGCGCCCCTCTTTCCCGCCCCGATCAAAACCATCGAAATCATCCAACTCAAAGGCCTCGGTAATTTCAATAGCGCGATCGCCACGGAAATTCATCATCACCACAGCATCGCCATCGCTCACCGTTCCTACTGGCTTGTCTGCCGCATCGACAATAACAAACCCGGGAAGATCCTGATCCACAATGCCGGGGGTTTCAGCCCTGAAGTGATCAAGCGCTGCCTGCATCGAGGCAAAGCGATGTTCTCCCTGGCCATACACCATCAGCTTCCAACCAGCCCCTACCTTCAACCAGTCATGGTCACGATCCATAATGATACGCTCGCGTCCACCACCGGAGGCAAATGCATAGTCAAAACCATCATGGCCGTTGATGCAGGCGAACAACTTTTCCAGCATCGCAATATACTTCTGGGCGCTCTGGATACCGACATCCCGGCCATCAAGCAGGGCATGCACACGCAAGCGCTGCACACCGGATTCGAATGCGTGATTGATCACGGCACGGAAATGTTCGATATGGGAATGGATATTGCCATCGGAGAGTAGGCCGAACAGGTGTACACAAGCGCCTGTCAAACCACGCTCGATCACTGCCTTCAGGGCCTCCGACTCGAAAAATGAGCCATCATCAATAGCCTTGTTGATACGTGTCGGACCCTGATCAAGAATCTGACCTGCGCCCATGGTCAGGTGGCCAACCTCGGAACCGCCAAGATCTTTGCTCGACGTCAGGCCGACAAAGGCACCGTGGGTCATCAGCCGGGTATGCGGATAATCTTTCCACAGGCGATCAAAAACAGGTGTATGCGCTCTGGCAATGGCATCTTCAGGCCCGCCCGAACCTATTCCCCATCCGTCCATGATGATAAGCAGTGCCGGGGAGCGTCCGGCAAAATGTTGTTCTATAGGCTTACTCGACATTATTACTCCACTCTTGGTACCTGAAAAACTTTGCGATTATACGGAAAATCCAGTCAATGCCTACAGATTTTCAGGAAAAAAAAAGCCCGGACAGTTTCCCGCCGGGCTGAATTTTGTCTGGCTTGAATGACTCAGGTGTTTGTGGTTCGGCCTGCCATCGCAACGTTGGACAAGATTACCGGCAGAATCAATCCAAGTACCGTGAACATCAGAAAAGCAGGAATAAAGGTCTCAAAATGCATTTGTCAGCCTCCCGTAAATTAGCAGCGGCCCACGCTATCGCCCCAATCGACACGATGCAAGCAGTGATAACAAAACACTTACCCGGCTGATCGTTGCCTTTCTTGCCGGCTGGCTAATCGTTAATCGTGTGGTGAAAACACAAATGGGTCGGAATAGATATCCTGCATCGAAGCACCGGCCAGAAAACACTTCTGCCGCAGCGCGTTAACAATAGCGGGGTCACCGCAAATAAAAACACGGTAGCCAGACAGTGAGCCCAATACATGCGAGGGAATATCGACAAGATTGCCTTGCAACCCTCCCTCCGGTGGCTCCCCATGCAGCACAACGGGGGTATAGGTAAGATTTGCATGCTCCGCATGTAAATCGCGCAAGGTCTGTTCAAGATACAGGCCTGCGGTGGCAAGGCTGGCATGAAAAAGATGTATCGGGCCGGTATGCCTATGACTAAAAACATCGCGCAAAATACCGTACAACGGTGCAAGACCTGTACCCGTGCCAACCAAGAGTAACGGTTGCTCGATCCTGCCAGAGATATAGAAACAATCGCCGGCAGGCCCAAAAAACACCACATCATCGCCAAGCTGCAGCTCATCGAACACCCAATTGCTCATTTTACCTTCGGGAACCCGTTTGATATGCAACTCGAGAAAATCGTCGCTCTCTATACTGGCCAGAGAATAGCTGCGCGTAAGCTCGTCGGAGGGGCGTAGAAGATTAATGAACTGTCCTGCCCGATAGGAAAAACCCGATGGCCGCTCCAGACGAAGGCGAACCACACTTTCGTTAAGAAGCTCCTTCTCTGTCACCTTCACCGTTTTGCGCGGTGAAACCGAAGACAGCCCGATACTCATATCACCGGTCGGCTTGCAAATACAGGCAAGAAAGAAATTCTGCTGCTTCAGCGTATCCTTAAGGCCGCTCTGCGATTCAGGCGGAGGCGTCCCCTCCAGCGCACGAATCATGCAGCTCTGGCAGGCGCCGCTCTGACACGATGAAGGAAGCAACACTCCATGACGCGTCATGCACTCAAGGATGGTTTCATCCCCGGCGCAAAAGTATTCCTGACCTTCAAACGTAATGGTGGGCATAGCCTGCTCCCGAATGAAATCTTTCTTTCAACGATCCATAGCAATAACCAATAATAGAAAGGGCCCAGATGGGCCCCTCCATGACACTCGCTATCTAATAATGCCTTCAGCGATCCAGCACATCATCGCGCGTGCTTTCAGCCACGCCGATAATCGTCTGAATCAGATTCTCCGGAACCCCGAGTTCAGCAAGGGTAGCACGCAAATGCATCAGGATATGATCGAAATGGGAATCGTTCAAACCCATCTTAACCAAATGCCTGTGGCCCTCGCGCATGTCCTTGCCGGTATAGTTATGAGGTCCACCCATGACCATGGTCAGAAAGGCTTTCTGCTTGGCTGCCTGTTTGCTCATATCCACGCCAGCAAAAAACCGATTCACATAGGCATCGGCCAGCACGCGGCGATAAAACACATCCACGGCAGCATCCACAGCGGCAGCACCGCCAATCTGGTCGTACACACTGGCTGCTGCAGCAGGCGCTTTGGCCTTATCCTCCGTGGGCATCAGGCGACCACCCATGGCAATATTGGAAAGAAGGACCGGAACGATCAAGCCCAGCACGGCGAACATGATAAATGCGGGGATAAATGTTTCGAGATGCATATCAGCGATCCAGCACGTCTTCGCGTGTGCTCTCGGCAACGCTTATGACGGTATCAATCAGCTCCTGAGCAACGCCCAGTTCGGCCAGTGTAGAACGCAGATGGCAAAGAATATGATCGAAGTGGGCATCGTTGAGACCCATCTTGACCAGATGCCTGTGGCCTTCACGCATGTCCTTGCCCGTATAGTTATTCGGCCCGCCGGTAACCATGGTCAGGAAGCCCTTCTGTTTGGCAGCCTGTTTGGTCATGTCCACGCCGGCAAAAAAGCGGTTCACATAATGATCGCCCAGCACCTTGCGGTAGAACACATCCACAGCGGCATTGATGGCAGCTTCACCGCCCAGTTGTTCGTAAACAGTACTCATATATACCCTCCTCAATTGATGCATTTTGCATGATTGTTAACCACACATCCGGCAGCATAACCAAGCTGGACAAAACATGTCAACCCAATCTATCATTACCCAATGCAGCTGACCCAATACACTGATTATTCCTTACGTGTTCTCATTTATCTGGGCATCCATCAGGATCGGCGGGTTACCATCAGCGAGATTTCCACAGCCTACGACATCTCACGCAATCACCTGGTGAAGGTGGTACATCAGCTTTCGAATAATGGCTGGATCACCACCATCCGGGGCAAGAGCGGCGGCATGCACCTGGCCTTTCCGCCGGAGCAAATCAATATCGGTACCATCATTCGCCAAACCGAACCGCATATGAATTTATTGGAATGCTTCGACCAAGAAAATGATAAATGCATCATCAGCCCGTCCTGCAGCCTGAAGCGGACGCTCTATCAGGCTCGCAAGGCCTTTATGGAAGTCCTTGATCAGCATACCCTGGCTGACTCTCTCGGTCCGAAATCAGCTGAAATCATCCGCATCTTTCAAGACATGACCGAACAGAAAAAAACCGCTGCTTAGGTATTCTTTATACTCCGTTCAACGCCCCATCTGTCATTCCCTGCCATCGTCCCTGATTCAACCTGATGAGCTTTTTCGCTTAAAATGAAAAAAACCCCCTTCCGATAAAAGAAGGAGGCCTTTTCATTCTCCGGTATGCGACACAAGGTCGCTGCCTGACTATTTGAAATTCACACCGCGAATAATTTCCCTCTCGCAGCACAGTGTGCGGATATGACCAACCATCTGGGTAATCTCTTCGTCTGTAAATGTATCAGCCCAAGCAGGCATTTTGACCGACTTGTTCACCGCAGGGCCACCGAATTTGATGGCTTTGAATATCTCAGTATTGGTGCGCGTCATCATGTATTTGTTATCACTGTGATCACGCGGACGCACGTTCATCGCCGGTACATTCACGCCATCACCCTTACCATGCATACCATGACATTGCATGCAATAACTCTTGTAATTAAGGAATGCTTCCTCCGCATTTGCGACAGGGGCCGCAATAAACATCAGGGCTGCTACTGCAAAAAGAAGATTAATTGGCCGCATTGAAATCCTCCTTGGAGAGCAGAATCAGATAGTTGACTATTTTCTGCAAGTCATCCGGTTTCACATTGCCGTTCGGCATCCAGATTTTGGGGTCCCAGTTTTTGGGGCGCTTGATGTAGCTAAGCATAAAGGCCGGCTGCAATCGGCGCCCTGCAGTGTAAAGCTCGGAGCCAGTGTATCCACCGAAGCCAGGTTCGATTTGATGACAAGAGAGGCAGCCGTACACCTTGTCGAACAGCACCTCTCCCCTATCAAGATCCACCTTCTTGTTCCTATCAAGCTGCATCCCTGCAACTAGATCACTGTGAGCTTTCAAATCCATCAAGGCATCCGCTGTTGCTTCAGCCTCAGCCGGCTTCAGGCTAAGATGTTTGAGGGGCCTAAGCACCGCACCATAGAGAACATCATAATTCTTGTCCTTCTCCTCCGCATCACGGACGGGGGCTGAATTGATGGTACGCAGGTAGTTCACGCCTGCCGGACGAACACGCACCGGTTTCTGCAGCCACTCCACCAACCATTCACGACGGAATTTATTCCCTGCATAGAAAAGATCCGGTGCATCGCGTTCCCATAGCTTACGAATCGTTTGCGGGGCCGGACCTGTCAGGTCATGACACTTGGCGCAGCGATTCTGCAAAATCTTTGAACCGTTCTCCCCTGCGCCAACCGGCGCAGGGGTAACGAAACCAATAAGGGCAACAAGAAAAAGTAGTCTTTTCATAATCAACCCGGATTGCTGCGGCTGCCACGCATCTGCTTGACAGGCTTGGTGCCGCGCAGTCTAGGCTGCTCGAACAAGCCATAACCCTTCTTCATGGACTCGGTGTAGAAGAAATCCGGATCAAAATCTATCTCCCTCCATACATACCAGTCATCCATCGGTGTGCCTGCATATTCCTGAACGGTAATCGGCCCACCCGGGAACTTGCCGCGTGCAGTTACATGCTTGTCGACATGATCATGGAAAATGAAGCGGCCTTCCTTGTGATTGGCCGTATAGATAGCGTCATAGCGCTCACCCGGACCGAACAGGATGGTCTCCGACATATACGGGGAGGCCAGTGGAAGTCCGTCTTTATGCGTGACCATCCAGTCATGCCCATGGATGTGCATGGAGTGAATCGCACCTCCTGCACCGAAAAGCCTGACACGCACCACATCACCCGTTTTCAGGCGAATCGGCTGCGTGTAAGGGAAGGATTTGCCATTCACGCTGAAATAATCTTCCACATCATATGGCGTAGAACCGACGCCGTACTTATCAGCGTTAGCAGATTCCCAGGTTGACATCATCATCAGCACTTCCCTGGTCACCGTCTTTTCCAGAGCGGTAGGATTGGCAGGATCAACGATAAGCGGACCCCACATGCCGCGAATGCCGACATGCTCATTCACATTCACATGGCAGTGATACCACAGTGTTCCCGGACGATCTGCCTTGATTTTATAGGTAAAGGTCGCACCCGGTTTGATGCCCTCCTGAGTGACTCCGGGAACGCCGTCCATCCGCCATGAATTAGTCTGATGGACCCCATGCCAGTGAATGGTATGAGCCAGAGAGGTATTGTTGGTTACATTGATCACAAGGTCATCGCCTTGTTTTGCATGAATAAGCGGGCCCGGCACCTGGCCATTAAAGGCAAACACCTTGTAGTTCAAATCCGGAGCAACCGCGAGCGTCACTTCATCAATCGTCATATTCATTTCGCGCGTCTCGGCTTGCGCCGGCGTTGCTACCATCAGCCACGTAAAAAGTGCAACCAATGGAACAAATAATATTCTGCTCACTCTCATTACTACCTCCCTGATTTATGCCTCGTCACCATGAGGATGCTGACGGCACAGTTTGATGCATCTTAGCTATATCTTATAGTTTTGTTAAGTATTTATTAAGTGGTAATGAAGTTCCGTGACAAAGTCACACCCGCGCGTGAAAAACATCGCTCGTTTGCATTGAGAGTGGAGGGGCGAATGCCCCTCCACAACATGCTGGGAGGTATCAGCGCGGCAGGATATTGTCACCCTTACCCGCACTGTCCGGTGCATCCGGACTGTTAATCAATACCGTAATGGCACCACGCAGGGCGGCACTCATGGTGTGATCAACGATAGCGTTTGCCGTTGTCTTGCCAACCGGAGAAACGATATCCATGGCTGAAGCTGATGCGACAGGCAAGCCATATGTCTGCATATCATACAGTACATTCTTCGGGCTGCCGTTCGGATAAACACGATCCCAAATACCGGCAATCGGATGCGCTGCAACAGGCATATTGATGTTGGCATTCACATAATAAATACGCACACGCTCACCTGGCTTGGACTGCAACATGGTGCCGGATGCCTTTGGATCATGGACGGGATCGTAATTGAATGGTTTGCCGTTAATCAGAGCGTTGGTCCAGCCTTTGTTTTCCAGCAAATCAGGCACTGTCGTGCCAGCAGGAAAGAGCTGCGACTGAATCAATACATATTCACGGTCAGGCTTAGGGAAGACCTTGGTGAACTTCTTCGGGTCAACAATAATCACACCGTACATACCACGAGCAATGTGCTCAACCATTGCGCTGGCACCACAGTGATACATGTAAATACCTGCCCGTCGGGCCTCAAATTTAAAGTGCTTGCTGTTACCCGGCTTGACCGGTGCAAACTCTTCCAGCACATGCACTTCGGCAGCGTGGAAATCCATCGAATGTGAATTCTTGTTCGTCTTGGGATTAATCAGCGTGAAATCTACGATGTCTCCTTCAGTCACGCGCACAACCTTACCCGGAATGGCTCCGTCAAAAGTCCATGCAGGATATTTGTCACCATTGTTATTAATCACGACTTCGTTTTCCATTGCAGTCATGGTCACTTTAACCGTTTTTGCCTGTGCCAGCGACAAACCGCCCCCGGCAACCATGGCTACAGCAGCGCATGAAAGCATACTCCATTTAATCATCTTCATATTCTCTCCTCCTCTCTATTTAATGTCGTGTTTCTCGGCACGACAGTTCACCCGCCGAACTTGCATTTACACAAGTCACGCAGGTATTTGACGAGATCGTTGATCTCATCGTCAGTGAAGACATCTCCCCAGGGAGGCATCAACACGGATTTGCTGATGGCAAAGCCACCTTCCTTAATCACCTTGAAAATCTCGTCATCAGTACGGCCACCCATTGCCTTGGCATCGGTGTGATCGCGAGGCTGCACGCTCATGTCCCGAATATTCAAACCCATGCCTGTGCCCTGCATGCCATGACACTGCATGCAGTAGGTTCTGTAGTTGTCCTTGGCTGTCTCTGATGCTTCAGCTAGCGGTGAAAGAAGAAGCACGACAATAAACAGGAGAAACACACCCATGCTATTGTTTTGCATTCCAGTCCTCCTTCGACAGGTCAACCATATAGTTGACCATCTTCTGTATACTCACATCCGGAACATGTTTGTTCGGCATCCATATTTTCGGATCCCATGCCTGCGGATTACGGATATAGCTCAGCATGTATTCGGGTTTCAAACGCGAGCCAGCCGTATACACCTCCGGACCCGACAGACCACCATAACCCGGCTCAATCTGGTGACAGGCCATACAACCAAAAAATTTATCGAACATCATTTCACCAAGTGGCCCTGGTGAAACTGCCGGATCGTGCTTTTCTGCATCAATCAGGGAATTCATGGGCTGCTTAGCGGCCAGTGCTTCAGCTACAGCCGAGGCATCAGCCTTACTCAGCTTGATGTGGTCAGTTAAGGTGGAGTCATCCACCATATCCCGCTTTTCCCCGGGCTTGATGTGGTCCATATAAAACATGCCCGCTGGCCGGATGCGTTTTGGATTTTGCAGCCATGCTTCAACCCATGCCTGTTCATACTTATCTCCCGCATAAAACAAGTCCGGTGCCTTGCGCTGCCAGATCTTTTCCAAGGTTGTCGGCGCCGGCCCCGTCAAATCATGACAGGAAGCACAGCGCTCACTTAAAATGTTTGCTCCGTCTCCGGCAATAGCGCTCGTAGTAAGCGCCATGCAGCCAAGCGCGAAGGTGCAAAAAGCTAGAAAAACAATGCGATAATTCATTCCACCTCCCATATGCAGCCCCATCAGGGTTCTGCCAATCGAACCTCGCCTCGGCCTGAAGGCTGAGCTCTCCACACCGGGCTAGAACATGTATTTCTAACATACCTTTAATTTCGTGTCAACTATACAAAGCGCTGATGTCGGCAGCACATAACCTGTCCTCATCAGTAGCTCATAAGTTGTCCGGTCTGAAGATTACCCGAGAGGTAATCAGAGATGAGACGAACGACAGTGTTACAGGAGGTCAGGAAGAT
>Ga0066637_10000063_pt1 | contig 65007 bp, 54 predicted proteins | sample CryGeyCG2014_020_FD_62737 | JGI IMG/M metagenome (GOLD analysis project Ga0066637, IMG submission 62737) | Groundwater microbial communities from aquifer - Crystal Geyser CG08_land_8/20/14_0.20 | ecosystem: Environmental > Aquatic > Deep subsurface > Groundwater | place: USA: Utah: Grand County...
GACACCTATGAAGCGATGATACATCCTCGCTGTCACCGCGATGCACTCGTGCCACCCATTGGCATCAAACAAATCATTTTGCAGAAAGGAACGTCCTACTCTTCGCTTTTAGTGAAAGCTCTCATTGATTATATTTCCATTTACCCGATCGGATTGTATGTTCAGTTGAATTCTGGAGAAATTGCTAAGGTTGTTAAAACCCGCAAGGAAAATCCGCTACATCCAGAAGTTAAAGTGATATATGATGCGCAGAAACATCCGGTTATAAACCGATATATTGATCTGAGTACGAATTATCTTGAGACGATTGAGAAGAGTATCCCATTGTCGAATGTTCGGGATTTGCTGACTTGATGAGCCGTCTTTAACCTATCGATCGAATTCTTCCCAACTAATTTTCTTGATATAGTAGCTGATGGGTGCTTTTTCGTGAAAGCTGACACTGCATTCAAACGGAAATGTCTGACCGGGTTCGATAGTAGCATCCGTTTGAACGCCGCTGAGAAACATGTGGTAAGTTCCGGGAACGATCATGGAGTCTGTGGCTACTAAGTTGGTTTTCTCGTCGTATAAATAGAAGATGATTTTCGGGAAGTCTGCTCGGCGAATGCCTTCATTCTTCAATTGTCCGGTGTAAACGCGCATGTTATCGTAAATCTTCTCGGTAATTGGTCCTACTACGACGCATTTTGCCTGGGGTCGTTCGGCTTCGCGCGTAACTTTGATCTCTTTTTTAGAAAGTGTTAACTCGCCAATTTGTGTCTGAACGACAATCTTGTCGAAATCCTCGTAAACGATTTTACCTTTGACGATCGTGCCGTTGTTAAGCAGAATTTCATGTTTCATTTCCGGCAATTGGATCATTTTGTTGATTTCCTTGCGGATGGACGGAACCGAAGCCGTGATTTCCAATTCGTGAATTTGTTTTCGGATTTCGGCTAATTCTTTTCGTAACTGGTCGATCGTCATATCCGTTTCAAAAAATTTCTTCTGAAGCGCGCTTTTGGACATTGCCTGTGCGAATAGATCGCGGGATGCAACCAAAAAGAGCAGAATGAAAGCGACAGTAAAGATACGATGTGTTTTCATTGGGTCACCTGAGCGTTTTGTTGGGCTTTCAATGCAGTCAGTCGAAGTTTATTGAGCGGAGCGGTTCCGCCTATCTGCGTCGCCATTGTCGTCATCTGGTCGAACAGGACAAAATTATTCGGATTTTCGAACATCGGTAAAAGTTTTTCGAAAACCTTCGGATCTTTGAATTTAATCAATGCGGTGAGAGCATCTTTGCGAATCGTCATCGGGAATTCGGTATCCTTAGCGATTTCAATCAGTGTTGGAACGACAGCAGGATCATTATAATCGCCCAGCGCTTTCATTAACGCTTCCAGCAAGTTTAGGTATTCTTCGTGGCTTTTATTAAAAGTTTCGAGAAGCGCCAGCAGGACGCGTGATTCTTTGACGTCAGCGATAGCTTTAAACGCAAAGTCGCGAACCTGTAGTTGTGTTTCCGGATCGCCAAGCATTTCGATAAATGTCTGAGTGACTAATGGATGCGTTTTCTTCCCAAGTAGTTCGAGAGCAAGAGAACGGATAGAAATTTTAACGCTATTGTCTTTGGCGATGGCGATAAGAATTGGGACGACTTTGTCGTCTCCAAGCGATCCCATAACTTTCGTCAAAGATTCCTGCATCAGCATGTAATTCTCTTTTTCCGCCGCATACAGATTTAGAATCTGCTCGACTTTGATCTCGGCTTTTACCGTTTCGAGTTTAGAGAAGACATGGGTGCGGTATTCGCTGTACCGTTTTTGTGCCTGAACGATGCCGTTGACCATCGCCTTTATATTTTCCGGCGTCGGATTCTCGACAAGTGCATTGGAAGTCGCCGTCAGAAGCGCGTAATTCAGACCGATGCTCTGATTCATGAAATCGTACATAATTTTCAGGGCATCCGGATGCTTAGTTTGCGCGAGCGCTTGCATAGCGGCAATGCGCGTCTCGATTGGTTGCGTCGGGTCTTTATAAATGGCAATCAGGTCGTCCATCGTTTGAATCTTGCCCTTGTTATAATCGACGCGCAACTGTTCGATGTCTTTGGTTGTGATTGTCGCAACTTTTGAACTACATGAGGCAAAAGCGAGAGTGAAAGCGATAAGGCTGGTTCTGATGAGTGGTTTCATATTTGTTTCTTTTCTATTTGTCCGCTTGATATTAGAATTTTCGATCCGATATGTCAAGCAAAAATTTTTCATTTTGTTACTTTATTGGCTGAGAATCTTCACATTTCCAGTAGCAGAGACGGAAATCCTGACCATCGAAGTGCCCAAATGTAAAATATTTCATCCAGTCGCCAAGATTGACAATCTTTTTTTCACCTTCTAAATAAAAGGTTGGTAGGTGGAAATGGCCGGTGATGACATAGTCGTAAGATTCTTTCAGCCGTTCCTGCCCGTAAAGTATTAATTCTGAGCGTTCCTGTGTTTCGAGTTCGATATCACGCATTGAAAAGTGTCGGCTTTTTTGGGAAATTTTCGCCGCCAATCCAAACGCTAATCCCGGGTGAATCATCCGGAACAAGGCAATGGTCACCGGATTACGGAATATCCATCGCATCACCCTGTACCAGCGATCTCTTTTGAGAATTCCGTCAGCATGTGTGATGAAAAACGACTTGCCGCCGATGGAATAAGCAATAGGACTTGGATGGATTTTCAACCCGATCTCGTTGGAAATAAAACTGCCTAACCAATAGTCGTGGTTTCCGCCGAGGATGTGAATTTCGCAACCCGATTGGGTCATTTCCTGTAGTTTCCTTAATACCGAAAAGAACTGACGCGGAATGACGTGTTTATATTCGAACCAAAAGTCGAACAAGTCACCGACAATCCAAAGTGAAGCATTTTGGCGCATAATCTCATCGAATAAACCGAAGAGCCGTTGCTTTTTGATCGTTTCGGAAACAGACTCCTTTAACCGGAGGTGGACATCAGAAACGAAATATACATTCTCTCTCATGGGCGTAAGAATTTAGTCAACCCACAATGAAATGCCAAAGGAGAATTCTGGGGAGAAATTGAAAATTGAATGTTGGAGGTTGAAAATTTATAATTGTGGGGAAAACGGAAGCGGTAGAAAAGTTGAAACAATAGGTATCTGAAATTCAGTGTTCTGGACTCGTTTTTCAATTAATGTTTTAAAGTGAATTTTCTCTGCGAAATCACCGTCCTCTGAAGTTACTTTTATTTTTTAGTTTTTAACTATCGATCTTCAGCCCTCACTCTTCAATTCTCCACCAGTGAATCTTCAATTTTCAACTTTTTAGGAAAAATACTCTTTCATTTCTAAGAAACCATTCGCGAATTGCTACCGACCTTTGAACGATTCAGACGGAAAAATTCAATTCGGCTCTCTGGCATTGAATTTGTAAAATCCTAACTTTGAAATTCTACGATTCACGAGATAAATATTTGTCATCAGAAGGAATCTTAAAGTGAAAAAAGAAGCAATTTTAGTCATTAATCCCGGGTCGACTTCTACCAAGTTGGCACTTTTTGACCGAGACGGCGCCGTTTTTGTTGAAAATATCGATCACGCGGGAACCGCCATCAGCAATATGCCGAATATTCAGGAACAACTGCCGCTTCGCATTGAGATCGTCAATCGGACTTTCAAAAAATGGCTAAACGAACACGATTTGATTGCGGTTGTTGGCAGAGGTGGATTATTGCGCCCACTGAAAAGTGGGATTTATCGGGTCAATGAAGCGATGATGGATGATGCGATTAACTGCAAATACGCCATTCATGCGAGCAATCTCGGTGCTTCGATTGCCGATGGAGTTGCCAAAGAATACAACGTTCCGGCATTTGTCGTCGATCCGGTGACCGTCGATGAGTTTATTCCGGAAGCGCGGATTTCGGGAACGCCGGAAATTGTCCGTCGGAGCAGGCTTCATGCGCTGAACGTCAACGCTTGCGTTCGGAAAGAATCTGAAAAACTCGGGAAATCGATCTGCGAATCCAATTTTGTTATCGCGCATTTGGGCGGCGGTATCACGATTGCGGCGATTGATCACGGCAATATCATCGATTGCAATGACGCTTTGATGGGAATGGGGCCATTCTCGCCGGAACGAGCCGGCTCTATGCCTTTGGAACAACTACTTCGGCTGGCGACATCCAGAAAATATACAATGAAAGAATTTTACACGAAATTCTCCAAGAACGCCGGACTGAAAGCTTATCTCGGGACGAATGATGTGCGCGAAGTTTTGTCCCGAATCGAAAAAGGCGATGATTACGCCCGACTGATTTTTACGGCAATGATTTATCAGATTTCAAAAGAAATTGGCGCTTACGCAACGGTTCTGAAAGGGAAAGTCGATCGGATTATCATAACCGGCGGACTGGCAAGATCAGAAAAGATAATCGCGATGATTCGGGAGCGGGTTGGTTTTCTTGCTGAGATTTCCGTCTATCCCGGTGAAAACGAATTGGAAGCGATGGCGACTGGCGGATTCCGAGCCATCGATGGAATTCAGGAAATTCAAACCTACAAGCAGGAAAAATAAATTTTTGGAGAAATCATGATCAGGACATTTGACGAAATATTTAAAGCGGTCGAAAACCTCAGACGGAAAAAAACAATATCGGTGGCGATGGCGGATGATTTCAGCGTGCTGAGCGCTATCAAAGAAGTCGATGAGCGCGGAATTGCGAATGCTTTGTTGGTTGGTAATGCCGACAAAATCAAAGCGATTGCCAAACAGATCGGCTATGCGGTCAAAAATGAAAATATCGTGAACGTTGAAGGCGATGAAGAAGTCGCCGCTCGCGCCGTCGCATTGGTCAGGGGAGGAAAAGCAGAAATCCTGATGAAAGGGCACGTTTCGACGCCGATTCTCATGAAGGCCGTTTTGAACAAAGAAACCGGTCTGCGGAAAGACGATGTACTGAGTCACGTGACAGTTGCCGAGGCGTCTGCGTATCCGCGGCTTATTTTATTGACGGACGGCGGACTGAACATCCAACCGGATTTGGAAACGAAGAAAGCGATTTTGAAAAATGTCATCGGGGTGGCGGAACGATTGGAAAATCCAAGACCTAACGCATCGATCATTTGTCCAATCGAAAATGTCAATCCAAAGATTCTCGAAACCGTCGATGCGGCCGAACTTCAAAAATTAGGCGAAGCGGGCGAATTCGGCGACGCTATCGTCGAAGGACCGATCGCGATGGATGTTGCGCTGTCGCGGAATGCCGCCGAGAAAAAGGGCTTAGTCAGTAAAGTCGCGGGAGAGACGGATATTTTTCTGGTGCCGAATCTGACCTGCGGAAATGCGCTGATCAAGGCGCTGATATTGCTTGTCGGCGCAAAAGTCGGCGGCGTAGTCGTCGGTGCAAAGGTACCGATCATCCTGCTTTCGCGCTCGGACAAACCGGAAGAAAAACTGAACTCGATCGCGGTCGCGATTTTACTAAGCGAGTAATTGCCGCGACTGAACGCGGATAAACGCAGAATCAGAACACAAAAAAGAACAACCAGTCAGAGTTAGTCGTCACTTAAGGTTAGGAAGAAATACTGCAAGTTTACCAACCTTTTCGCCGATTCCCGGCGCATCGACGTGATAAACGTAAACTCCGCTCGCAACCGCCATTCCCCCGAAATTCAATAAATCCCAATCGAGAAATGGCGTCGTCGGATCATTCTTTTCCAACTTGCGAACCATAGTTCCGGCGATAGTAAATATTTTTATCGTACATTTTTCCGGCAAAAAAGTAAATCGGACGCGGTAGCCATTACTGTTGATATCCTCGGAACTAAAACCATAGTAAGGATTTGGGACGACATTGATCTTCTTCATGTCTTTTTTTAGAAATTCAGTTGTGGGTATGGCCGCCGCTGGCGCCGTGAATGTGAACAGATCATATGGCGAGTTGGGATTGATGGCATAAACTTGAAATTCGAAAGCATCCTGTAAGAAAGGACGGCTGGCAGATCTCATTCCCCATCCGCCGACATACATGACGCCATTATAGGTGCCGTCTTTGTTGCCATTCAAATACTCAGTGTACTGCTCATCGTAAGTTTCATTCAGAATGAATAAATATTCACGACCTCCATAAGCGCCAAAAACATGATCGTCGCCCCAACCCATATCCCAGATGAGATTGGCGGCGCCATCGCGGTCGGAACGCGGCTCTTCGACAAAGGCAACCTTTAGTTGACGCGGAGGAATGCTTTCCGTATCCCATACTGTAAATGGTACATCGCCTAATGTCGATTGCACATCATAACCAGGTCCCCAATAGACTACGGCTTTCTGCCATCTTTCGGGATAGGCGGCTTTACTGACTACCATTAACGCGCCGGCAGTTGAATCCGGCTGAGGCCAACCTGAAGCGCCAATGCCAGCGAAGCGGATCTCAACATCGACATACCCGGAAGGCTCCACATCGCTTCCGAAGAACATGAATCCGTTTCCGAAGGATCCACCCATGGTCTCAAGTCCCCAGTTTACAGGCCAGCTAAACCATTTGTTACCGCCGGTAATTCCAAATCCACTAAAACCAGGTATATCGCCAAACGGTCCGGGAATATTCAAATTTATCCCCGGTTCGCCGCCTTCAATTTTCACCATCAAACCGTCAGTGAGATTGTAAGCGTTGTTACCGGTCTGGTTCGTCTGGTCAGCAAGAACGGTATCGCCATTCGAAGTAGTTAAATTCCATGTTAAATCTGAGTTAAAGGAAACCGTATAATCCAATCCGGTCATCTTGGAAGGATCAACTACCCAAACAGTCGTCGTACCATCGCTGGGCGTTTTGCCGGTTTCTGTTACCGTATGCTTAACTTCCAGTGTATCATTGAAGGAAGCCTCATATCTGACGCCAGGTGAGTATCGCGGTGTTACGGAAACAATCGTTGGTCGGCTCGATATTACTTCCGGATTACCGTCTTTCAGAAAGACCTCGGCAACAAGGCCATAATGGTATGTTTTACCATTGACTAATTGATAGTCGATGTTTCCGACTTTTGGATTTTTATTGCATAGAATTCTGAAAAAGCGCGCCTGATGCGGATTATAGGAGTATTTTTTCCCAATGCTCCACGTATCTACTTCGACCGGATCACTGCCAGTCTCGTCTGAATATTGGTAGAGGACATACTGGTAAAAATTGTAGGTTGAGTCATCAACGACATGTGTAACGTAGCCGCTTGTGATAACTGTATCCCCAAATGCCATTGCTATAAGCGGGTCGGTCGATTCATACGGGCTTCTATCAGAATTGTACTCTGATTTTCCGTCCCAACTGAGAAGAATTTCATTGGGTAGTTCACTGACGGTTACGTTAGGAGATTTAGGTGGAACGCCTAACTGATAATTGTGGTCATAAGCCATTTGGACAAGATGACTGATTTGCTTGAGTTTGGTAACACTGTTCAAGTTATTCAGTCCACGTGCAACGAGAGCACAAGCGACAATTTCCTGAATGCCCGGCTCGCCGAATTCAGCAACGCCGTCACCATCCGAATCTGTCCACGGTTCCAATATGAATGGGCCGCTGGATAAAAAGATACGACGATCATGCCACTGAGTATTCAACCATCCTATTGAGGTTTCGGGATCGCCGGAAAACATATAATGCGTCGGTGGGTTGTATTGGTCTGTTCCATCGCCACCTTAAGTAATGTTCGAACCGTCCTGCCATTGACCGTGCAAGAGATAATAAACATCCTGTGCGTTATCGGGCGTTCCTTGAGGGCTGTCGTATTTTATCGGGCTTAAAAATGCTGTCATTTTTATGCTTTTTTTATCTGGTATTATTGTTCCGTCGGGAAGATAAGTCGTATCGTCTGCGGAGGGTACGATGGGGCCTTGTAAAATTTTAAAACCGACAGCCGGAGGTGCCTCGCCATAATTTTGATCATCATTATTCTTGTTATAGCAGAACCCAATGTTTAGTGCTGAATCGCAACCGGCTAAATCATCTCCGGCGTTTCCGACATCGGGATCTGCCCAAATCGCGAAGTGCGTATCTTCCCATGTCTTTCCACTTTTGTTCGCGATCGTCCATTTCAGAAAGATCATATCGCCAAAAGCATCGGTGCGGTCATAAGCCCATGCGGTTTGATAGAGTTCCGCGTTTAATGAGAGCGTATCAAAACCATATTTATCATTTCTACAATCGTTCCAAACACTGAATATCGTCTGGTCACCGATCAAAAGTGGATTGCCATCTTCATCTAAAGGCGCGCCTTGGGTGGCAGACGGCCAATTTGTCCAGTCGCCGGTTCCGTTGCTTTGTAATTCGTACCACTTGTATTTTGAATCGCTTGGATCATCGGGATGGTCAGGCGAGAGGATCATGCCGGGCTGATATTCGGTGGCGGAGTGTTGGGTGCCAGCGACACGGACTTCGCCGTCGATTTCGGCGCAGAGAAATTGGCCGGCCGCGAAAATCGGGCTGAGTCCGGAACCTTTTGGCCATTCCAAGCCCCAATCTCCCAATACGTTATCATAGAACCATGTGCCGTTATTCCGGAAGACGCCATTCATCCGGTTGCAATCCATCCAGATATCACTTATGGCTGTACTTTTATCCAGTGATCTTCGGTTGTGAACTGTCTTACCGGTTCATTTGCAAAAACCATAGTCAGAAGCAAGACATCGATATAGAAGATTTTCCCAAGAAATTCGGTTGCGGTTTTCATATTTCTCATCCTTAAAGATGATTAAGAAATCGATTCATCGGTACAAGATCAATTGTCTTACGGCTTCACTGCGGTTATCAAACATCCATATTTGCAATAATCTTAGTGGTAATTTCAAGAAAGTACAAGAGGTATTTTTATATCGTGGAGACTTTTGGATTGATAGTTTACTTTCAGATTAGTAATTTTGCGCGTCTGTAACTGAAGTAAGGAGTAAGTGAAATGAGAATTGGAATTTTAACTGGCGGCGGTGATGTACCGGGATTGAATCCTGCCATTCGCGCCGTTACACTGAGAGCTATTCACGAAGGTTTTGAAGTCATCGGCATTCGTAGGGGCTGGGCCGGGCTGATCGACGTTATTCGTGATAAAGACGCCGATAATAGTGCCAATTATCTGAAATTAGACGAAAATATCGTCAATAAAATCGGTCGTACGGGCGGCACGTTTTTACATTCGTCGAGAACTCGTCCCAGCCACGTGGCGAAAGACGTCGTTCCCGAACACCTGAAAGATAAATATAACGACAAGATCAACGATTTGACTCCCGATGTCTTGAAAAACTTGGATTTTCTAGGACTCGATTATTTGATACCGATTGGCGGTGACGATACGCTCAGCTACGGCGTGACACTTCACAATACCGGTTTTAAGGTCGTTGGCATTCCAAAGACAATGGATAATGATGTACCCGGAACGGATTATTGCATCGGTTTCAGCACCTGTGTGACTCGGACGCTGGAAATGACACACGCTCTTCGAACTTCTGCCGGTTCGCATGAACGCTTTTTAGTCATTGAAGTTTTCGGCCGTTATGCTGGATTTTCGGCGATCGTTCCAACGATGGCGGGCGCCGCTAACCGATGTGTTATTCCGGAATATAAATTTTCGATGGAACGACTGACAGAACTTTTAGTCGAAGACCGGTACACAAATCCAAGCCATTATTCAGTCGTTTTGGTTTCAGAAGGCGCTATGATCGCCGAACAAGAACAGATGGTTTTTCAATCGGATGATAAGGATGCGTATGGGCACAAGAAACTCGGTGGAATTGGCGAAGTTGTTGCCCAGAGGTTGAAGGAGTTATCTCCAAAATATAACAGAGGCAGAAAAATCGAATCCATCAGCCAGAAACTTGGCTATTTAGTAAGATGCGGCGATCCAGACTCGCTGGACTCAATCGTACCGATGGTTTACGGGAATCTCGCGCTTGATCTGATTCTCAAGAAAAAATCAGGTTTATTGGTCAACATAAGAAATGGGATATACGGAAACATTCCGTTGGATGTTGTCACGAGTTTTAAGAAGAATGTTGACATCGAACAATACTATAATCCAGACCGTTTGCGTCCGCAGTACAAGAGTTTTGATGGCAAATCGATCTTTATCATGACCAGTGACAACAATCACTAATTTCAATGTAAAATACTGAACCAGAAGCGGGGCATTACGCTCCGCTTTTTGGGTATCTTCAAAGAAAAGTTCGTAATCAAGATATTTTTATCTGCAAAATCGTTTTAAACCTTCTGCGAAATTTGCATTTATTGGGAAAGAAATCGTAACTTTCATCCCGAAATTTCTCATTAGGAGTCGTTGATTGAGAGAATATTGATGATATTTGCTAATTAATAAGAAATCAAAATAGACGGAGTTTAGAAATGACCAAGAAAATGAAAAGTATAGATGGAAATACTGCGGCGGCGCATGTTGCGTACGCATTAAGTGAAGTAGCGGCGATCTATCCGATAACACCGTCGACCGTGATGGGCGAATTGGTGGATGAATGGTCTGCTCAGGGACGTAAAAATATTTTTGGTCAGACGCTCAAAGTGGTAGAAATGCAGAGTGAAGGCGGCGCGGCTGGCGCCGTTCACGGTTCGCTTTCCGCCGGCGCGCTGACGACGACTTTTACGGCTTCTCAGGGACTTTTACTGATGATACCGAATATGTTCAAAATTGCCGGCGAACTCATGCCGGGTGTTTTTCACGTTTCCGCGCGCTCGCTTGCTGGACAAGCATTGTCGATTTATGGCGATCACTCCGACGTAATGACCGCCCGCACGACCGGTTTTGGTTTGATGGCATCCTGTACGGTTCAGGAGAGTATGGACTTGGCGTTGATAACACATCTCATCGCTCTAAAGTCCAGTATTCCATTTGTTCATTTCTTCGACGGATTCAGGACAAGTCACGAAATTCAGAAAATCGAAGAAATCGATTATGAAACCATCAAATCTTTGGTCGATTTTAAAGACGTCGAAAAATTTCGCGAGCGTTGTCTGAATCCCGAACATCCACAACTTCGCGGTACGGCTCAAAATCCGGATGTGAATTTTCAGGAACAGGAAGCCGCGAATCCCTATTACGATGCGGTTCCGGGAATTGCTGAAGAAGTCATGAAGAAAGTTGCCAAAGTTATCGGGCGCGAATATCAGTTGTTCGACTATTACGGACATGCCTCAGCCGACCGCATAATTATTCTCATGGGATCCGGCGCGGACACTGCTACCGAAGCGGTTGATTATTTATTGGCAAAAGGCGAAAAGGTCGGTATCCTAAAAGTGCGTCTCTATCGCCCGTTTTCGGTGGAACATTTTTTGAAAGCCTTACCGAAGAGCGCAAAGAAAATCGCCGTTCTTGATCGCACAAAAGAGAATGGCGCTTTCGGTGAACCGCTTTATTTGGACGTTTGTTCGGTTTTTCAGAATAAAAAAGATGATCGTCTGGTTGTCGGTGGAAGATACGGTGTTGGTCAGAAAGAATTCGATCCGTCGATGGTAAAAGCCGTTTTTGATAACCTTAAACTCGACAATCCGAAAAATCATTTCACCGTGGGTATCGTAGATGACGTGACATTTACATCGCTTCCTGTTGAAGAGAAGATTGATTCAGTTCCCGAAGGCACGATCCAGACGATTTTTTGGGGATTTGGTTCGGATGGAACAGTCGGCGCAAATAAGAACGCCATCAAAATTATCGGTGATAATACTGACCAATATGCACAAGGTTACTTTGCATATGATTCTAAGAAATCCGGTGGTTTGACACTTTCGTATCTGCGATTTGGGAAAAAACCGATTCACGCCAGTTATCGTGTCAATCATGCCGATTATATCGCTTGTCACAAATCCAGCTATGTGAATGATTATGATTTGCTGGAATCGATCAAACCCGGAGGCACGTTTGTGTTGAATGCACCGTGGTCTGACGATGAACTCGATCAATATCTGCCAATTTCTTTACGTCGGACGATTGCACAGAAGAAATTGAAATTCTACACGATCGACGCTTTAAAAATTGCTATGGAGGTTGGACTCGTCGGCAGAATTAACATGATCATGCAAACAGTCTTCTTTGTGTTGTCTAAAGTGTTGCCTGTGGAGGAGGCGATCACTCATCTGAAAAATGCAATTAACAAGACATACGGCGCCAAAGGCGAGAAGATTGTTGCCATGAACTGGAAAAGCGTTGATGAAACCCGGAGCGCTATTCACGAAGTAAAAGTACCAGGTGATTGGGCAAATCTTATCAATGAAAAATCTGTTGTAAAAAACGAACCCGAATTTGTCGGAAAAGTTATGAGACCGATGCTCGCTCAACAAGGCGACAAACTGCCGGTCGGCGCGATGCCGCTTGCCGGAATTTATCCGACGGGAACAACGAAGTATGAAAAACGCGGAATCGCAATCGAAGTGCCGCATTGGATCAGGGAAAACTGCACTCAATGTAACCAGTGCTCCTTCGTCTGTCCACACGCCGTCATTCGTCCTGTCCTCGTGACGCCGGAAGAAAAATCTCATGCTCCAAAGTCTTTTGAAACCCTGAAAGCAGTTGGAAAAGGTTTAGAGAATTTTGAATATCGGATTCAAATTTCTGTTCTTGATTGCACCGGTTGTGGAAACTGCGTCGATGTTTGCCCGGCAAAAGAAAAAGCGTTGGTCATGAAGCCATTGGAAGAAGAACTCGAACAAAAAACCAATTGGGAGTTCTTCGAGACAATTCCGGTGAAATCGCATGCCGTAAAGAAAGAGAACATAAGAGGCAGTCAGTTCCAGCAACCACTTTTTGAATTCTCAGGTGCTTGCGCGGGATGCGGTGAAACACCTTATATCAAAGTCATCACACAATTATTTGGTGATCGCATGATTTGCGCTAACGCAACGGGTTGTTCTTCGATTTACGGAGGTTCGGCGCCGGTTTGTCCTTATACTGTCAATGAAAAAGGACACGGTCCTACTTGGGCGAATTCTCTGTTTGAAGATAATGCTGAATATGGTTTTGGAATGGGACTTGCTACACTTCAGCGCCGTGATATGTTGGCTGATTTGATGAAGAAAGCCTTGGATGAAACTTCCGGAGAACTTGCGGAAGCATTTAAAGCTTGGCTGAGCGGGATGTTCGATGCCGAACTTTCACGCGAAGCCGGGGATAAAATTAAAAATCTGCTAAAGGGAAATACCGCAGGTAATCCGGTACTTGAACAAATCTGGACGATGCGCGACCTATATACTAAAAAATCGATCTGGATCATCGGCGGTGACGGATGGGCGTACGATATCGGTTTTGGCGGATTAGACCACGTTCTGGCAATGGGGCACGATGTGAATATTCTGGTGCTCGATACGGAAGTTTACTCCAATACTGGCGGACAATCTTCCAAATCAACGCCGACTGGATCCGTTGCAAAATTTGCTTATTCTGGCAAAAAGACGGCGAAAAAAGATCTCGGTCTTCTGGCGATGGCTTACCGGAATGTTTATGTCGCTTCCGTTGCGATGGGCGCGAGCCAAAACCAATTTCTGAAAGCCACAGTTGAAGCGGAGAAATACCCGGGCACGTCAATCATTATCGCTTATGCGCCATGCATCAATCATGGAATTTATAAGGGAATGCTTTCTCAACAGGAAGAGAAACTTGCCGTCGAATGTGGCTATTGGCCATTGTATCGCTACAATCCTTTCCTAGAGGAAGAAGGTAAGAATCCATTTATTCTGGAAAACAAAGAACCGAATGGGAAACTGATGGAATTCTTAGATGGCGAAGTTCGCTATGCTACGTTAAAGAAATCTTTCCCGGAAGAATCCACCAGACTCAGAGAAATCTTGGCGAAAGAGGTTCAGTCTCGCTATCTACGCTATAAGAAAATGGCGGAACCGCTGTAAATCTTCCTTATTGAAATAACTACGAAAGGGCGATGATTTATCGCCCTTTTTCGTTGAATGCTGGAGATTGTCAGTTGAAAATTACATATTATCGTGTGCTTAGACAATTTTCAATCTCCAATTTTCAACTTTCAATTTCTCTCAGTTAATGGTTATATTTGTCGCGAGTTGATGAAGCGATGATCAAGAAAGAATTACATCACGATGAACTGACACCTGTCATGCGGCAGTATGCGACGGTAAAAGCGACGTATCCCGATGCATTGGTGCTTTTCCGGATGGGCGATTTCTATGAAACGTTCAAGGAAGACGCTAAGACCGCGGCAAAAATCCTGAATATTACACTGACAAAACGAGCAAACGGCAAAGCGTCTTCGGTTCCATTAGCTGGATTTCCGCATCATGCGCTTGAATCGTACATGCATAAACTCTTGAAAGCCGGGCTGAAAGTCGCAATATGTGAACAGGTGGAAGACCCAAAACTCGCCAAAGGTGTTGTCAAGCGCGAAGTCATCGAAGTGGTAACTCCCGGAACCGCTCTGTCCGACCGGTTTTTGGAAAAAGGGAAAAATAATTATCTGCTTTCGGTGATTTTCGACGAAAAAGATGCTGGTATCTCCGCAATTGATATATCGACCGGCGAGTTTTTCCTAAGCGAGATTCCGACGTCGCGATTGAAGGAATCAGTTCTTGCCATTCAACCATCGGAAATTATTTGCCCGGAATCGCTTGAAAAAGAAGTCAAAAATCTATTCTCGACTATCACGCTGAGAATTACGCCCGTCGAAGATTGGATTTACGCTTACGAAACAGCGTTTCAGACGCTTACCGGTCATTTTCAAACACCGTCGCTCAAAGGGTTTGGTTGTCAATCGGCGACCATTGGCGTCTCCGCGGCTGGTTCTGTGATTCAATATCTGAAACAAAATTATCATAATAATCTTAACCACGTTACCGGCATACATCAGCGGAATGATAGCGACGTTCTGTTGGTCGATGATTTCACACAGCGGAATCTTGAAATTTTCCAGACCATGCAAAATTTTGGTAAGCGCGGTTCATTGATCGAAACGCTCGACCAAACCAAAACGTCGATGGGAAGCAGACTTTTTCATCATTGGCTGAGAAGACCGCTGAGGAATATTGATGAGATCAACCAGCGGTTGGACTGGATCCAGTTTTTCGTGGAAAATTCCGACAAACGCGAACGGCTCAGAAATTTGCTTTCCAAAGCGGGTGACATCGAGCGATTGATGTCCAAACTGAGTGCCAACCGCTCGTCGGCACGGGAATTGAATGCGCTCAGATCGACACTGGAATTGATACCGGACATGCTTAACATCATTTTGGAACAAACGCCGTTTGAATCGCTTGCGCAGAACCTGAATCCTTTGTCATCAGTAGTAGAATTGATCAAGCGTGCTATTTTAGAAGAAAATGTGTCGCTTTCTATCAGAGAAGGTGGTTTTATCAAAGACGGATTTTCGGCAGAACTCGATGAATACCGGCATCTGGTTCATCATGGAAAGGAATGGATTGCACGGCTTCAGGCGACCGAGCGTGAGCGGCTGGGTGTTCCATCGCTAAAGGTTGCCTACAACAAGGTTTTTGGTTATTATATCGAGGTTACGAAGGCAAATCTTGACAAAGTTCCGGAAACCTATATCCGGAAGCAAACGCTGGTCAACAACGAGCGATTTATCACTCCGGAACTCAAAGAATACGAAGAAAAATTACTCAACGCAGAAGAACGAATGTCGCAGATTGAGTATGATCTGTTTCAGGAAATCCGGCTATCGATTTTGAAAGAAGTATTGGCGATTCAGAAAGATGGGGAAGTAATTGCGATATTTGACATCGTTTCCAGTTTGGCGGATATCGCCGCCAACCGGCATTATTCCCGACCGGAAATTCACGAAGGTTCATCGATTGAGATCAAAGATGGGCGCCATCCGGTTGTTGAATTTCTGCTTCCACCGGGCGAGAAATTTATCGCCAACGATCTAATGATCGACAATCAGAACGACCAAATTCTGATCATCACCGGGCCGAATATGGCAGGAAAATCGACATATCTGCGGCAAGTCGGTCTCATTGTATTGATGGCGCAAATCGGCAGTTTTGTCCCAGCTTCTTCGGCGAGAATCGGTATTGTCGATAAAATTTTCACGCGAGTCGGCGCGAGTGACAATCTTGCCGCTGGTGAATCGACTTTTCTGATGGAGATGAATGAGACAGCGAACATTCTTAACAATGTCACGCCACAGTCGCTGATCCTTTTGGATGAAATCGGTCGCGGCACTTCGACTTACGACGGAATGTCGATCGCATGGGCTGTGACGGAATATTTACATGAAAACCCGAAAGTTGCCGCAAAAACGCTTTTTGCAACGCATTACCATGAGTTGACCGAATTGGAATTGCTCCATCCACGCATTAAAAATTACAATGTCGCCGTTAAAGAATATGGCGATCGGGTTATCTTCCTGCGAAAAATTGTCCCGGGCGGTTGCGACCGTAGTTACGGAATACACGTAGCGCAAATGGCTGGAATTCCCCGCGAAGTCATTTTTCGCGCGAAGGAAATTTTGTTGAATCTGAGCGACGCGGAGCGAACACTCCCGACTGAGAACGAGAAGTTTCGAAAATTGGTGTCAAAAAATGAAAATCAGCTCGGGCTTTTTGACGTGCAGGAAAGTGAACTTCGGAAAGCGCTGATCGAAGTGGATGTCGATAACCTGACGCCGCTGGAAGCTTTGCAAAAATTGGACGAACTCAAGCGTCAATTCGGCGTTTAAAGTAAGGATGAAGATTTCAAATTTCAAATTCTCTTTCTGCGAATTCTCCATGGCGAATCTTCGATCTTCCCGCTCTAATGCTATAGTTCGATTTCTAATTACAAATTATCGTAAATCCTTTCGGAAATTTCCGCGCTGGTTGGTCAGGTTTTTTCTCATCGGAATGATGGGAACGGCATCGTTTTCCGCTCTTTTTGGAATGGACACGAAATATTCCGGCGAATTTCTGAAAATCGGATTGGGCGTTCGTGAACTGAGTCTCGGCGGTGCGATGATTTCATGCCCGCAGGCGGTTTCGGCGGTTTATTGGAACCCGGCGGCGTTGGTTGAAAATACGAAAACGTCCGGACAGTTCATTCACTCTGAAGAATTTGCTGGTGTATTGAATTTCGATCAGATTTCTTTAGCGGCTCCTGCGCATAAAGGCTTTGCTTATGGATTGGGATTTTTTCGTCTGAGCGTCGATGATATTCCGGACACGCGAAGCGCGTTGATCGACGCGGGTACGGATGGGCTTTCGCCCGGCGATCCGGATTATCAGTCGCCCGACGAGGATAGAACGGAAAGAAACGGCAAACTCGATCCCGGCGAGCGATTGAATTTTGGGAAAATCGGCTCGTTCGGCGCCAACGAAAACGCTTTGCTTGTGTCAATTGCCAAGCGGAAAAACGATAAACTTTTAATTGGAGCGACGTTTAAACAAATTTACAAATCTTTAGGAACGGCTGACGCCTATGGAATCGGGTTAGATGTTGCCGCTATTTATCGTCCCAAAATAAATTGGACGATCGGCGCTTCATTATCCGATGCCACGACGACATTTTTATTCTGGAACGACGGCGTGAAAGAGACGACTTTGCCAACTCTCCGAATCGGAACCGCATATAATTTACGAATGGCGAAAATCCCGTTACGAATCCAACCTGCTTTGAGCCTTGACCTCGGAATTGACGGCGATCAGCATCAGACCGATTTTCAAGTTGGAAAACTTTCCGGACGGTTCAGAGCTGGAATCGAAGCGGAAGTAAAAGAAAGAATTTGTCTGCGGTTTGGACGCGATGACCTTGGAGTAACGCATATTGGTTTGGGATTGAATCTTTCTATCGGATCGATTGATTATGGATTGGCGATGGGACAGGCCCATAGCGAGTTAGGATTATCGCACAGAATTGGCATTGTCATTCATTTTGCCAATATGAAAAAAGTATTCGATAAAATTTCATGATTTAAAATTTGGGAGGAATTGATGAAGATAATTCTTTGTTTTCTGGTAGTGACTTCACTGGCATTTGCGGGTGAACCATGCAAGGTCGATTCGCTTTCCCATTTACTTGGCGTATCGATTTCAGGCTTTTCCGGGTCGGGGCTAACCTATAAGTTGTACATGAACAAAAACTGGTCGTTCAAAGCCGCCGGGTATTTTTATTTTGATTCTGAAAAAACAGGAGATGTGACATCTAATGTACCTGATAGAATTCAGTACGATTTTGGATTTCAGGTGGAGCGTAATATTTTACAAAACAAATCGATTCGGCTGTATGGGCTCATTGGCGGCAAGAAATATTTTAACCAATATCAGGACGAATACTCCAATATTGATAAAAAAGTGCGCACTGAATATGCTTTAGGTGTGGGATTCGGGACAGAACTTCACACGTATGATTTTCCCAATTTATTTAACCTGATTCTATTTGTCGATGTCGGTGAAAACTATTATCGATTGAATCGGAAAAGCTATTATGGCGATGAAACAAAGTCACGAGACTCTTATGGTTTTTCATTTACCGGCAGTATGGGAATCGGTGTTCAGATCTAAATTCATCTTCTGTTTATTTTTAAAATCCGCTACAAAATTTTGGAGTAGAATTTTTCTTTGAATTATTACGCACTTTGTCGAGAACAGACGTAAATTGCTAGCGTTTGATGGTATAGTTGATTGTTTTTTGAAAGTAAATTTGTTTCCCGATAAAAACCGAGGAGGTTTTCGGGTTTTTAAAAGAATGGAATATAGATTCGGTCTCGATCAGAATTGTAGCCTGTGTTCGATCCGACCGATCTATTACAAATAGATGTTAGAAGAATAGGACATGCAAATTTTTCCTTTCGTACCCTGAAGTCGCGGAAGGAGCGGTTTGTTTTAGACGAGGTAAATGTGAAAGAGGTCGTTGAGGAAATACTTGAAGAAGAGAAAAAAGCGCGCGAGCAGATCGTTTCTGTTCAGCAAAAGGCGAACATTGATCTGAAAAAATCGAAGGATGAAGCCCGACGTCTAATCGAGTTGACCCGTCAAAACGCTCTTTCGGGATCGGAAGAAATTATTCGCCGCGCCGAAAAATCCGCAGAGGAAGAGAAAACATTAAAATTGGCCAAGATGGAAGAGGAATCCAATCAAGCATTTAACCGGATGAAATCACGGGTCGCGAATGCGGCGGATAAACTTTATAGAGCGGTCGTTGACGAGGTTATTCAGATCAAATGAACTCTGTTCAGTCATACGCTTTTATCAACGCAAAGGTTAGAACCAAACGCGCTTCATTGCTTTCCGAAGCCGATTATTCGAATCTGTGCGAAGCGAAAGATTTGTACGAATCGATTCTAATTCTTTCGCGAACCCGATATAAGGAAATGACGGGGCGAATAGAAAATCAAACTATCGAATCCGTCGAAAAAGAACTTTACTTCGAGGAGATTAGGCAATTCCTGAAACTCATGAAAATCAGCCGGAACTCTGTGCAAATATTTTTAGCCGCGCTCGTTCTTAATTACGACGGCGAGAAACTCAAAGATATTCTTCGGTCATGGCAAAGCAAGACTTCCCTACCAGACTCGTTCTACTCCGAAAAGATTACGATTGATTTCCCACATTCGGATTTATTGAAGGCTCTCGATTTGGAGCAATTTATTGAAATCCTGAAGGATACGATTTTTTATGAACCGTTGAAAAGCGCTTTAACGCCGCTGGTCACAAAAACCAGATTGTTCGATCTTGAAATTGCGATTGATAAGTTTTTATATCTAGAATTATGGAAACTGGCCGAGAAAATGTCAAAGACAGATCGGGAAATCGTACGGCGAATTGTTGGGATAGAAATCGATCTTAAAAATCTGGGATGGATCGCGCGGGCAAAAAAATATTATCATCTCCAGCAGGCAGAACTTGAGTCGATGTTAATTCCCCATGGTTATCATTTGACGAAAAATCAGATGCGAAAAATCACTTCTACTGGGTCTATCGGCGAAGGATTGAGTCGCATTCTTCCTGGCGTGACTTTACCAGTAACGACCGAATTGGAAGAAATCCAGTCGCTTTCCGCATTGGAAAAAATTCTCGATCAGGCGCTTTTCGTCGAAGCCAATCGCGCGTTTCTTTCCTTTCCGCTTTCCATTGGATCGACGGTTGGATATTATTATCTCGCTAAATATGAAATGCGAAACCTGAAAGCCATATTTAATGCGAAGTCTTACAAATTGAGTCCGGAAGAAACCGAATCGCTTTTGGTGAGGTGATGATAGGGATGTTTACTCCTGAGAGAATGATTCAGATCAGTGTTTTGTTTTCCGGTTGGGATGTTGAAAAAGTCGCTGAATGCGTCATTCAGAACGGCTCGATACAGATTGCGGATGCCGCGGATATAGACGAATGGGCGGGAGAACTTGGACAGTCTAATGGTAAGGAAATTTCTTTAGAAGTCCGACAACGTCGCGAAAAAATCGAATCGCTGGTAAAATTTCTGGGATTGTCCGATCAGCTGGTCGGCGTAACTCCAATTGAAGGCAATTGGAGCGATCTCGACCGCAAAATCGAGGAGATCGAGAGAGAATTTCAGGAGATTAATAAAACTTATGAGACGGCTCTAAAGAAACTGCAGGGATTGCGCGAAATCAAAACGCGGACGGGAAACTTTCCTAAACTCAGCCTTGCGCTGAAAAGCCAGGGACGATATTCATATCTTACATTTGAAGCAGGGCAGATTCCGGAACGAAATTTTAAATTGTTGGAAGAAAAACTTCAAACGACGCTTCATGTCTTGATTCCTCTCGGAACAGTCAAAGGCATGACGTCGATTCTGTCGATCGTTCTCAAGCGTGATTCCGATTCTCTTAAAGTCGCTTTAAAAGAAGTGGGTTTTCAGGTGTTGCAAGCGGAATCGGAGACCGTTGCCTTTAGGGAAGATTTGCTCGAACATATTGACGAGGAGATTGAAAGCGCCACGAAACAGGTGACAGAGATCGAGTTGCATCTTCGAAGAATCGCCGAAAGTCATCAGGATTTTCTGAGAGCCGCGCTTTATCGCGTCCGACACGAAAAACTGACTGAAAAAATCGTTGACTATTTTAGAAAAACCGACAAAACGTATCTGCTCGCCGGTTGGTTGCCGTACAACGAACGCAAATCGTTCAAATCTGACATTAAAAAGGCGACGCACAACCATTGCGTCATCACCGAAACGCCGGCAGAGAAGGTTGGGTCAGTCAAAGACGGTAAAATCGATGTACCCGTAAAATTGAACAATCCAGGATTTTTTAAACCTTTCGAACTTTTAACAACTGCTTATGGCCTTCCGGTTTACAAAACCATCGATCCGACGCCGTTTCTGGGTATCAGTTTTCTTCTGATGTTTGGGATGATGTTCGGCGACGTCGGACACGGATTAATTTTAGCTTTGCTGGGCGGACTGATGGCGTTTACAGGGAAGAAAGAATTCATCAAGCAAGCCGGATTACTCGTGTTGTATGCCGGAGTTGCGAGCATCGGTTTTGGATTTTTATTTGGCAGTATCTTTGGATTGGAAACCGTTTTGCCGGCGATCTGGCTGAAACCGATCGAGTCGATTGGAACACTTTTCAAAGTCGTCATCTATTTCGGTATCGGGATGATCACTTTTTCGATTATCATCAACATTATCAACGGGATTATTTCACACGATATTTTGGGTTGTATTTTCAATAAAGCGGGCTTGCTCAGCGGTTTGCTTTACTGGTGCGGCATTGTTCTGGTAACACGTGCGCTCCAGTCCGAAACGAGTAACGCGATACCCGTGCTGATTCCGATTTTGATGACTGCGTCCGGTATTTTGTTGTTCATGCAGGAGCCGATCGTTCACCTGCTCAAAGGGAAAAAAATCTTCCCGGAAGGAGTTGCGATAAGCGTGATGGGTGGTATTGTCGAAATGCTGGACATCGGACTGGGCTTTCTGGCGAATACCGTTTCGTACATCCGTGTCGCGGCGTTCGGACTCGCGCACGTCGGCTTGTTTATGGCGGTGTTTTCACTTTCGGATTCAGTAAGTAGCGTAACGGCAAGCGCGTTAATTCAGATTTTCGGCAATATTCTGATCATCGGATTGGAAGGCCTCGTTGTGACGATTCAAGCCGTTAGATTGGAATTTTATGAATTTTTTGGACGCTTTTTCCGATTGACAAATTCTGAATATATTCCGATTCGGAAGGAATTTGAATTCAAATAAACCAACACATAAAAATATTTTGTTAAGGAGGAAATAAAAGAATGGGTAAATCGAAACTTGCAAAGAAAGTCATCGCCTTCAGCATCGTGCTGGGAATGATCGCGATTTCGGCTACGTCTTTATTGGTTTTAAACGCAATAGCTCAGACAAAAGAAGCCGTTCAACCGGTTTCCGAAAATGTTCAGAATGTTGCGCCTGAGAAATCTGACATTTCAACCAAATGGGGATTCATCACGGCGGCGTTTGCTGTCGGAATTGGCTCATTGGCTGGAGGTTTGGCCGTTGGATATGTCGGCGCGGCGGCGATGGGTGCGATCGGCGAGCGGCCGGAATTAGCCGGACGCGCATTGATTTTCGTCGGTTTGGCGGAAGGTATCGCGATTTACGGTTTGATCATCGCCATCATGATTCTCGGGAAAATATAATTCTACCGGAGATATTTTGAAATTTTTCGTGATTGGTGATGAAGAAACGGTCTTGGGATTTCATCTGGTCGGAATCGACGGCGAGATCGTTCACACATCCGAACAGGCGCGTCAGAGTCTTGAAAACGCCGTTCAAAAATCGAGCGTCGGCGTGATTTTGATAACCGAGCGGATTGCTGACGGAATCCGGGCGGATGTTGATCGGTATTTTTACAAGATGCCGGTTCCGTTGATTGTCGAAATTCCAGATCGGTACGGTGTTCAGGAAGAAAGAAGCACTATTCGCGACGTCATCCGAAATGCAGTAGGCGTTCATGTTTAAAGGAGAATTATGACAGACGAGCAATCATCTCTCGCCATGATGATTCGGGATATCCGGCAGGAATCGCAGGAAGAAGTTGATGCAATTCTTGCTCAATCTGCTAAAGAAACCGAAGATGTCCGCAATAAAGCGAAAATCGAGGCTGACAGAATTCGTTCGGAGATCATTAGAAAAGCAGAACAGCAGTCGTCTGCTATACGAAAGCGGATTTTATCCGGCGTGCATTTGGAGGTCAAGAAACTGGCGTTAAAGAATCAGAATGTGCTTCTTTCCGAGATTCTTCAACAGGTGGCAGACCGATTAGAAGAATTTCGTCACGGCGAAGAGTATGCGAATTTTTTTAAAAAATTGATACTTGATGGAATCCTCGGACTCGGGTCTGACATTGTTCAAATTCTCGCAGGCGATCTGGAACGGAAATTGTTGACGGTCGATTTTCTGGAATCCATCGTCGATGAAAGTTTAAGAACAAACGAGAAGAAAGTTCGGTTGATTGTTACTTCAGATTCATTAGCCGATTCGGGTGTCATTTTAACAACCGAAGACGGAAGGGTGCGATTTGACAATCGTCTGTCCGTGCGGTTACAACGCGTTTTCGACGAACTTCAGTGGACGGTCATGAAAGAATTTGTGGAAACCGATTTAAAGGAGAAATGAGTGTTCGAAGTTATTGGTAAAGTCAACCGGGTGCTGGGTCCGGTGATTCACGCAAAAGACGTAACGCACGCTCAGATGCTTGAATTGGTCGAAGTGGGTGAAGACCGGCTCATCGGCGAAATTGTCAGGTTAAAAGGTGATCAGATTACGATTCAGGTTTATGAGGATACGACGGAATTGACGCCGGGCGCATCGGTTTATGGTTCAGGAATGCCACTTTCCTTAGAGTTAGGTCCTGGGCTGATTGGTTCAATTTTCGATGGCGTTCAGCGTCCATTGAGCGAAATCAAAAAACTGTCTGATCAGTATATTCATAAAGGAGTACGGGTTCCCTCACTGAATCGCCAGAAAAAATGGAAGTTCGTTCCGACCGTTGAAGCGGGTGTTGACATTGTCGGCGGTCAGACGATCGGCAAGGTTCAAGAAACCGAGCGGATTGAGCATCGTATTCTCGTTCCGCCTACGATTTCCGGCAAGATTGTTCAAATCGCTCCCGAAGGTGAATACACCGTCGATGCAGATATTTGCCGGATTCAAACGAGTGACGGCGAAAAGTCATTGCAATTATTTCAGAGATGGCCGGTAAGACAAGGCCGACCTGTGAAAAATCGGCTTCCATCTGATCTGCCGATGATTACCGGTCAACGCGTAATCGATACTTTGTTTCCCGTTGCCAAAGGGGGAACCGTCGCCATTCCGGGCGGATTTGGAACCGGCAAAACGATGGTTGAACACCAAATAGCGAAGTGGTCAGACGCCGATATTGTCGTTTATATCGGTTGCGGTGAGCGCGGCAACGAAATGACCGATGTTTTGAATGAATTTCCCAAATTGATCGATCCGCATACCGAGAGACCGTTAATGGAACGTACCGTTCTTATTGCGAATACTTCTAATATGCCGGTTGCGGCGCGTGAAGCGTCGATTTACACTGGAATCACGATTGCAGAATATTATCGCGATATGGGGTATCATGTGGCGATCATGGCGGATTCGACTTCGCGATGGGCGGAAGCCTTGCGCGAACTTTCCGGACGCATGGAAGAAATGCCGGCAGAGGAAGGATTTCCGGCATATTTGCCAACGAGACTTGCCGAATTTTATGAACGCGCCGGTTTAGTCGAAGCGTTGAATGATCAGATCGGTTCTGTGACAATCGTCGGCGCGATCTCGCCTCCTGGTGGCGACTTTTCTGAGCCTGTGACACAACATACGAAACGGTTTGTTCGCACTTTCTGGGCTTTGGACAGAGACCTCGCGAATTCACGCCATTATCCGGCAATTTCATGGGTGGACTCTTATTCAGAATATGTCGAAGACATCACACCGTGGTGGCAAAAAAATGCCGATAAGGACTGGGCGGAATTGCGTAAAAAAATCCTTGATCTGCTTCAGCGCGAAGCCAAACTTCAGCAGGTTGTCAAATTGGTTGGTGCGGATGTGCTTCCGGATTCTCAGAGAATTATTCTCGAAGTCTGTAACCTGTTTAAAAACGTCTTCCTTCAGCAGTCAGCTTACGACAAGATCGATATGTACTCGACGGTTCAAAAACAGGCGAAAATGCTGAGAATCATAGTGACTTATTACGAACTTGGCGTGGAGGCGATCAAAAAAGGTTCGACTCTCATTAAAATCAGACGTACGAAAGCGGCCGCTGATATTGCGAAGATGAAATTTAACATTACAAATGAAGAAACGGAAAAGTTGGACGAACTTCTCGAAAATATGAAAGATGAAATGAGCGGACTCGGGAAACTGAGTTTTTAATTCCGGAGTGCCTATGATTTCAATAAGGGAAATATTTGAATGAACAATAAACAAACAGAAGACTTAACCAAGTTCCGTGAATATCAGGGTATTCAGCAGGTGGTTGGACCACTGGTCTTCGTCGAAAATATTCACAATGTCGGCTACAACGAGTTAGTCGAGATCAAGACTGATCATGGCGAAAAACGCATCGGTCAGGTACTCGAAGCCAACGACCACGCCGCTGTGATTCAGGTGTTTGAAGGGACATCTGGGCTGACGCTTGCTGAAACGACAGTTCGATTCAAAGGTGAACCACTCCGACTTCCTGTTTCAAAAGAAATGCTCGGCAGAGTCTTCGACGGACTCGGAAGACCGATTGACGGTTCTCCGGAACCGATCGCTGAGGAACGTTGGGACGTAAATGGTGCGCCAATCAATCCAACTGCAAGAACTTATCCGACAAAATTTATTCAGACAGGAATCTCGGCGATTGATGGAATGACAACTTTAGTCAGAGGACAGAAACTGCCAATCTTTTCCGGCCCGGGAATTTCTCATAACCGCGTCACCGCGCAGATTGTTCGTCAGGCGAAGATTGTCGGCGAGGATGTTTCTTTTGCTATCGTCTTTGCGGCGATGGGAGTCAAACATGACGTTGCGCGTTATTTTATTGATAATTTCAAAGAGACCGGCGTCCTGGAAAATGTTGTTCTGTTTCTGTCATTAGCCGATGCGCCGTCGGTTGAACGGTTGATAACGCCGCGCACCGCATTGACAATGGCGGAGTATCTTGCTTTCAAGGAAAATATGCATGTTCTCGTTATTCTGACGGACATTACGAATTACTGTGAAGCGCTGAGAGAGATTTCGATTGCCCGAGGTGAAATTCCATCCCGAAAAAGTTATCCGGGCTACTTGTACTCGGATCTTTCGAGTTTGTACGAACGCGCTGGAATCGTCGAAAACGCAACCGGCTCGATCACACAGGTTCCGATTCTTTCAATGCCGAATGATGATATTTCGCATCCGATTCCCGATCTGACTGGTTATATCACGGAAGGGCAAATCGTCTTGGAACGCGACTTATTTCAGAAAGGAATTTATCCGCCCATTTCGGTGCTTCCGTCGCTTTCCCGATTGATGAAAGACGGCATTGGACCCGGGATGACGCGCGAAGACCATGCGCATCTTGCCAGTCAATTATTCGCCGCCTACGCAAAGGTGAAAGACGTCCGATCTCTCGCTTCGGTTATCGGCGAGGAAGAATTGACGCCATTGGATAACACTTATCTTAAATTCGGTGAGGCATTCGAATCTCAATTTCTCTCTCAAAAAGAGGATGAAGAGAGGTCAATAGAAGATACTTTGGACATTGGTTGGAAAATACTTTCTATTCTTCCACGCGAGGAACTTCATAGAGTCAGCGACGATGAAGCGGACAAATATTATCATAGCTCGAACAATAAATCAAAACGAATGACCAATCCTTATGCCGACAACTAAGATCGTTCCGACCAAAAGTAATCTTCTGCGATTGAAACGCGATTTGACATTTTCGCAGGAAGGTTACGATCTGCTTGAACAAAAACGGCAGGTTTTGGTTGTCGAATTGATGGCGTTAGTTGACGATACAATCGAAGCTCACAATAAAATGGAGCAGGAATTTAGACGCGCGTTTGACGCCCTTCAAAAAGCTGTGCTGACGATGGGAAAGAATGAAGTAAAATCACTGGCGAGTGCGATTCGAATTCAATCTGATATTGATATCCATATACTAAAAGTCATGGGCGTTGCCATCCCAAAAGTCGATGTGGAATTCATCGATGAGTCGCCTTATTATAGCCCTGGAGCAACTTCATTCTGGATCGATGAAGCGATACAACGTTTTAAAAAGATTTTATCGGATATGGCAAAGTTGGCTGAATTGCGTGTCTCTTTGTTGAGACTCGCCCAAGAAGTTCGTAAAACCGTTCGTCGAACGAATGCGCTCGAAAAAATTGTTATCCCAGATTATCAAAATTCCATTAAATTCATTGAGGATTCTTTGGAAGAAAGTGAAAGAGGAACATTCGCAACGCTGAAATTAGTCAAAGAACGACTGGAAAAACAGAAAGGATAACGCAGATGCTTCCGATAGTACCCATCAATAGAATTCTTGTTTACCTGGATGGATCGGAAGGGTGTGTCTTGGCGGCGAAATATGCCATTGTGCTTTCTAAAATAACCCACGCGCAGATCAAGGCGATTTACATCGTCAACACAAATCTGCTCAAGCAATTGTCAAAGGCGCGCATTTTTGTGAAAGTTGAAGAAATGGATTACGAGCGCGATTTGGAAGAAGACGGCAGGCGTTATCTGAAACATGTCAAGGATCTGGGCGAACGGAAAGGGGTCAGTATCGAGACCGAACTTTTAAAAGGCGCTGTTCATGTACTTGCCGTTCAGAAAATCAAAGAATGGGAAGCCAATTTGTTTGTTATGGGTGAACTGGAACCTATTCTTACCAGTTCGGACGCTTTTCATGATGAAGCGGGAATCATTTTTCGAAAAGCCCCCTGTTCGGTGCTTGTCGTAAAAAATGCGCCATTCGTCGAACAGGTTTATAATTCAATAATATGAAAATAGTTTATGGATGTTGTTGGGAGAAGGATTAATATATGCAAATCTCGAATCTTTTAAGCACGGAAACAATCGTCTTGTCTTTAAAACACTCCGATAAAGAAGGAATTATCGAAGAATTACTTGACCTCGCTGTAAAAACTGGCAAGGTGAAAGACCGGAAAAAAGCGCTCAAAGCGTTGCTGGATCGCGAAGACCTTGGAAGCACGGGGTTGGAAAGTGGTCTGGCGATTCCTCACGCTCGCACAAATGCCGTCAATGGTGTCGCTCTTGCGCTTGGAATTTCTAAAACAGGCATTGACTTTCAGTCCGCCGATGGCAAGCCTTCTCATCTGTTTTTTTTGTTGCTTGCCGCTGAAAATGAAACCAGCGTCAACGTACAGGTTCTGGCGTTAATCGCCCGTATGAATCTATCATCGGAATTTCGATCGAAGATGGTTTCCGTCGACTCTGCCGAATCCGCTCTGGAAATCGTTCGCGCGATGGAGGGTTAAAGTCCATCAATGGTTTTGAACAAACCAGAAAATCCCTTTCGAATTTTTTTAATATAGATATTCCGGAGATATCCAACATCGTCGGTTGTTATTTCATTCTGTCCGACAGACGAGTCCCTTCAGGTATGTTCCTTCGGGGAAAGCAAACGCGGTCGGATGGTCGGGCGCCTGAGTGAGCCGCCGGCGGCGGGCAGATTCCATTTCTTATTCGTCCCACAAATAAATTCGTTGGCTCTGATGACATTTTTCATTACTTTGGGATTGCATTTTTAAATGTACGATAAATGGCATGTTTAAAAGAGTTATAAGATCAGGTTTTCTATGAGTGATGTCGGTTCGACTACAAATTTGCAATTTTCCCCTGAACAACAACAAATAATCTTCGAAGTTGAGTGGCGCTTGTCGGTTGCGGATGAGATGGAGAAGACAGTCGAGACTTCTCTTAAGCAGGCCGAGCGCCTGCGGCAGAGCATCCAGAAGCGGGCGTTCGAGGGAAAACTGGTACAGCAAGACCCGAACGATGAGCCGGTAGAGAAGTTGCTGGAGAGAATAAGAGCGGAGAAGAAAAAATGTTAAGGCAATTAATTGATGAATTACGTGGTTGTGGAGAACTTGAATGGATTGAGTTTAAAGTCGATAATGCCGAACCTCAGATAATTGGAGAATACCTCTCAGCGCTCAGTAATGGCGCTTGTTTACATGATAAAGAATTTGGTTATCTGGTATTTGGTATTGATGATAAAACACGTGAAATGATTGGGACTACATTCAAGCCCAGACATGCAAAAGGCAAAGGTAATGAAGACTTAGAACCATGGTTAGCAAGATTGCTGTCTCCCCGTGTTGATTTTCGCATTTTCGATTATGATTATGACGGAAAATCAGTAGTGTTGTTTAGAGTTGATGCAACTATTAATACACCCGTCAATTTCAGCAGGACTGCATATATCCGAGTAGGTGAAACAAAGCAACTACTTGCGAACTATCCGGAAAAAGAGCGCAAGATTTGGAGTAAGAAAAAACTCTCTTCTTTTGAATCCGGTATTGCGCTTGAGAATCAATCATCGGATGAAGTACTGTCAAAGATAGATTATCCGGGATTATTTGAATTGCTGAAATTGCCCTTGCCCGATAACCGAAATGGTATTTTAGAAAATTTGATAGAAGAAAAAATCATTTTTAAATCCGGCGACGGTTTTAATATCACAAACCTTGGTGCGATATTGTTCGCTAAGAATATATCCTATTTTGGGTCACTTAATCGGAAATGTGTCCGAGTAATATTTTATAAGGATGATTCCCGTCTTAACGCTTTTAAAGAACAACCCGGCAAGATAGGATATGCCGTGGGCTTTGAGGGTTTGGTAAATTGGATATGCGATCAATTACCGACGAACGAAATTATTAAAGACGCCCTCCGTGTTGACAGGACTCTCTATCCAAAAGTAGCAATCCGTGAATTTGTTGCTAACGCAATTATTCATCAGAACTTTTCAGTAACCGGAAGCGGACCAATGATCGAAATCTTTAAGAACCGGATTGAATTTACTAATCCCGGAAAGTCATTAATAGATACGGATCGTTTCATTGACCATGCTCCGAGATCACGGAATGAAGTTCTGGCATCACTCATGAGACGGATGAATATCTGTGAAGAAAGAGGTAGCGGTATCGACCGTGCAATTGTTGCAATTGAAACTTATCAGCTTCCTTCGCCTGAGTTTCACACTGAAGAACAATTTACTCGGGTTACTCTATTTGCATCGAAGGAATTTAGAGAGATGGATAAAAATTCAAAAATAAGAGCTTGCTACCAGCATTGTTGCTTGAGATGGGTATCCAGGAATTTCATGTCAAATGCCACTTTGCGCGAACGATTCGGAATTAAGGAGCAGAATTATCCAACTGCTTCAAGAATAATAAGTGATACTTTGAAATCAAAATTTATCAAAGTTGCGGATCCTGAGAACAAATCCAATAAACGAAAATATATTCCTTATTGGGCATGACATCTTTTATGTATCAGGTATATAATCGGGATGATTAGTTAAATGCAAAGAGCAACGATATATAGACAGAGCGAGATGGTATACACAATATATGGCGTTATTTATGATCAATCGTCATGTAATTGGCATGTAATTAAGCGAGGAATGAAAGCAAATAAGAGGAAGAGGAATTACATCAGGCTTATAAAGATTCAACAGATGGAGCCGGCCGAGAAGTTGCTGGAATGGATCAAGGGGGAGAAGAAAAATTCAAGGTAATTTATTAAACCATTTGTTTACCGGTAAGAATAAGAAGGTCTAAGGTACTTCAATACAAAATAGTATGAACTATCTTGATTTACAGAGAAACATAGTGATTTAGGAGTAAACATGACATATAGGGAATTGAACTTCGACGAAATGACACTATTCAATCGACAAGTTAGAAAATCAAAAACCCGCTACCCTAGTGATTCACATCATGCAAAGGTTTTATATATGAGACAAGGTGATTTTACAATTGCTGCTATCTTGTATAATGATGGTTTTTTCGGTGAGAATTTTTTTGGCGTATCAAAACGTCATCCTGCTGAAATAGATAATATTCATAAAGGAGAGTTACTTGCATTTACAAGGGCTGTAGAAGACCTTTGCGAACGTAGAAGTGGTAGCAAATTTTCAGGGCTAATCGTACCACTCATTAATGAAAAATCTATAGATAAAACATCATTCAATAATTGGAAGAAAGATTGGGCTGATAAAACTAAAAGAACTATTGACGGAGTGGAGGAACTACTTACAGCACTATTTCTCTTACTTTCCATAACTATTATGATACTTATAGACTACGGTATCAAAAGTATTAAATTCGTAAAAAAAAGAAAAAAAGAAGGCAATATTAAAGCAAGCTAATAGGGGAATAGTTGATAGAAAAATATGACCGGGTCATCATCTACCAGCCGCCCGACGACTTACGGGTGCTGGAAATGCGATTAAAAGAAGAAATTGTCTGGTTGAATCAGAAGCAGATTTTCCGCCTCTTCGGTATCGAACGAAGCATGATTATAAAACATATCAGCAATATCTTTAAGACACGTGAACTCTGGAAGGATTCAGTATGTGCAAATTTTGCACTATCTTCAGATTATCCAACTGTTGCAAAAGATGCAACAATTGGTCAAATTCATGTGGTTAAATTATTTGATAAAAACAATTGAGAATACTATGACCGACGCTTCTTCATTAGTATCGAAACTCTGGAATTACTGCAATGTCCTGCGCGACGACGGCATTTACTGTGAAAATGGTGGTGAATAAATGATAGAAACCAACGACAAAATCATTATTTACCAGCCGCCCGAAGGGTTGCCGGCGCTGGAAGTTCATCTCGAAGAAGAGACGGTCTGGTTGACACAAAAACAAATGGGCGATTTATTTGGGAAAAGTTATAAGACAATTTCACGACATATAAATAACATTTACCGTGAAAGCGAATTGGTCCGGAACTCAACTGTCTTGTTTTTTGAGACAGTTCAGACTGAAGGGGATCGAGAAGTTATCAGAAATCTTGAATACTTTAACCTGGATATGATTATCTCGGTTGGTTATAGGGTCAATTCAAGGCGCGGCACCCAATTCCGCATCTGGGCGACTAATGTTCTGAAACAGCATATCATTCAAGGCTATACGGTCAATGAAAAACGGTTACAGGAGGCGCGGGAAAATTTCCGGAGATTAAAAGACAGCGTTGAGATTTTCCAGCGGGTTGTGGAAAACCGGACATTGACCGATACCGAAGCTAAGGGGATTGTACAAGTAATCCGGGATTATGCGCACGCCCTGGATATGTTGGATGGATATGATCGCCAGAATCTGACAATTCGGAATGTAAATCGGAATGAGCGTTATAAACTGGATTATGATAAGGCATGTTCAGCCTTACAGGATTTGATAGATATTGAATCCCGGAAACCGGAACGCGGCAATCTATATGGCAAAGAGCGCGGCAAGATTTTACATGGGATCATCGCTTCAGTATATCAGACTGTTGGCGGACAGGACGCTTACCCGAGCATTGAAGAAAAAGCCGCACATCTGCTCTATTTCCTGATTAAGAATCATCCTTTTATTGATGGTAATAAGCGCATTGCCGGAGCTCTGTTTCTCTGGTTTCTGGAACAGAACCGCTGGCTTTATAATGCCGATGGTAGCAAACGGATTGCTGATAATGCTCTGACTGCACTCTGCCTGCTAGTTGCCCAAAGTGATCCGAAGGAAAAAGACCTGATTGTTAAAGTGATCATCAACCTGATTAACAAGGATAATTAATATTATGACCGACGCTTCTTCATTAGTATCGAAACTCTGTAAGACGTCGACAATCTGCCAGAGCCGGATGAGATTGTAAATAAAATCGTCGCGATCCAGATAAAGCGATTGTTTTTAAGGCAAAACCACTCATTCCGCCCGGCAGACGAGTCCCTTCAGGTAAGTCCCTTCGGGGAAAGCGAGCGCGGTCGGATGGTCGGGCGCCTGTGTGAGCCGTCTGATGATTTGCGCATTGCGTTTGGCGTCAAGAGCCGCGTCGGCGACGATCTTTTGAAATAGTTCCGGCGTCATCAGTCCTGAACAGGAAAATGTGAACAGAATGCCATTTTTCCGGAGAAGTTTGAACGCCAGCAGATTGATGTCTTTGTAGCCGCGAGCGGCACGTTCGAGATTGCTTTTTGATTCGGCAAATTTAGGCGGATCAAGAACGATCAGATCGAACATTCGGTTGGCGTTCCGGTATTCGCGCAGGACTTGAAAAACGTCGCCGGCGACATTTTCAATCCGGTCGGTCGGCAATTCATTGCGTTTGGCATTTTCAAGACTGATTTCAAGCGCAGTCGCCGAGGCGTCAATGTTGGTAACATGCGCGGCGTCATTTTTGAGTGCGAATATTCCAAATCCACCGGTGTAAGAAAAGCAGTTCAACATTTCAACATTCGATGAATATCTGCCAATAAGTTTTCGATTTTCGCGTTGATCCAAGTAGAAACCGGTTTTATGTCCGGTTTTCACATCGACGAGAAATTTCAGACCGTTTTCCAGGATTTCGATGAGATCGGGCGGTTCGGCTCCGGCAAGAACACCGGCAACGAGCGGCAAACCTTCCTTTTCGCGGACTTCGACGTCCGAACGCTCATAGATTCCGGCATTGGGAATCAGCGTGTTCAGTTGTGCAATGATCTCATTTTTCCATTTTTCGGCTCCGGCGGTGAGAAATTGACAGACGAGAAAACCGCCGTACTTATCGACGATTAATCCGGGCAAACCGTCGGATTCGGCGTTGACTAAACGAAAAGCCGTAGTTTCTGGATCGGCGAGGAAATCTTTACGGGAATCGATCGCGTGCTGAAGACGACCGGCGAAAAACCGTTCGTTAATTGGTTCGTCGGCATTAAATGTCCACATTCGGACGGTGATCTGTGACTGCGGGGAAAAAGCGCCGCGCCCCAGAAATCGTTTATCGGTTGAAAAAACATCAACGGTATCGCCGCTGACGGGCGAACCCGAAACGGAATGAATTGCGCCGGAAAATACCCATGGATGGAAACGCAGAAGCGACCGTTCGCGCCCCGTTTTTAAAATGACAGAAGTTTCCAAATCTTTTCTCTTTGTATCTTTCCCCCAAAAACGGGGTTTAATCTTTCATATTTATTTCGGCCAGAGATAGAATAGATAACCAGTGTAAACGAGTAGCAGAAGTGCGCCTTCCAATCGTTTAATTGTATAGCCTGTTCGCATCAGTGGGAGCAGGAGCACGGCGGTCATGATCATTACAAACATATCCGTCATTGCGATGCCGGTTCCGTCGATCGGATGAACCAGCGACGCGATTCCAACGATCGCCAGTAGGTTGAAAATATTCGACCCGACGATATTTCCAACCGCGATATCGGTTTCTTTACGAAAAGCGGCCACGATAGAAGTCGCCAGTTCCGGCAGACTCGTTCCGACCGAGACAATCGTCAACCCGATGACGGCTTCGCTGATACTGAGAATGCGCGCCATTCCAATGGCCCCTTTAACGAAAAAATGCGAGCCCAGAATCAACGCACCCAGACCTCCGGTGATGAAAAGGAAATCCATCGTCACGCTTCGCGTCGGTTTGGGAATGTCGTCTTCGTGGATAAATTCGATTCCTTTTTGATATTGCTTTTTAGCGTAAATCAGGCTGAAAGTCGTGTAACCAACGATTCCCAGAAAGAGACTAAGTCCCTCCAAGCGTGTAACCTGAAAATCTAAAAAGATGATGAAGAACAGAACGGAAACACCGATCAGAATCGGCATATCGATGATAACGAGCTGACGGTGGATTTTCACCGGACAAATCAGCGCAGACAATCCCAAAATGACGGCGATGTTGAAAATATTCGAGCCGAGGACATTCCCAATGGATATCGCGCCGTGCATGTCGGTGGCGGCTTCGATAGAAACGACTAATTCCGGGGCGCTGGTTCCAAAAGCGACAATAGTCAATCCGACGAAAAGCGGGCTGAGTCCCCAGCGGAGTGAAACCGAACTACCGCCTTTGACAAGACCTTCAGCCCCAATATAGAGCAACGCCACGCCAATAACTTGAAGCATGATGATCGTAAACATTTTATCTTAAAAATCCTTTCTTTCTAATATGAACTGTGTGAAGCAGTTGATTCGCTCTCGTCAGAATCAGTTTTTCTATTCGATCAAATGATATTTTCGAAATCCGAGTCCCAATTGTTCGGCATGTGCTAATTGCACTGCCACAAAAAGTTTTGCACCGTTCGCGACGAATTCACTGGGTGAGATAATCTCGTCTAATCCCGCTTTTTTAAACAAGATTTTCAGGCGATTCTTCGTTCGGTCGATTGGTTCACCGCGGGTCATTTTCATGAAGTGAACTTTACTAACTAACATACTATTGACTTTCAAAATTCGTGGAAATTTAACGAAATATTCTTCGGATAACATATCCAAATTGGGTTGTCTTTAAAAAATACGTGTCTCGGATAATCGTCTCATTGAATATCCGCATGCCTTTTCTTAAAACCGCTTACCGCAAAAATCTTTTGGATTCTCGGATGATAATGTAAATTCAGCCGGAAATAGAGAGAAAAAGGTCAAGACCGATGATGAGAACAAAAAAAATTAATTTGATATACATGGTTCTTCTGACACTGTGTTTTGCTGGTCTGGCGGACGCACAAACTAAATTTGCGACGAAGGAAATTCACCGTCATTTTGCCGGACTAACTTTAATCACAGCGGATCGCGGTTCCGGTGTGGGCGGATTTTACGAATGGATGTTTGGTACCTCGAACTGGATAACTATTCAAACCGATTTACTCATGGTTAAAGGCTCCGCTGATTATCCGATTTACGATTGGTATACGGGATATTATTACGAACGGACAGATAAACGCCGTCTTGTGCTCATGCCGATTTTTTTCGGATATAAACGAATCTTGTTTGCGGATCAACTGGCAAATAATTTCCGACCATTTGTCGATTTTTCTGCTGGCCCGGTTGTGGCGTTCGATCCGCCGAACATTCCCGATTTCGTCGATAGGATGAAGCAAATCGATGTTGCTTATACCGGTGCGCTGAGAATTGGCGCGGGTGTCGATTTCGCGTACGGCCCGTCAGCGATCGTATCATTTTATTTTGGTTATGAAACGATTCGATTTTCAAAGCCGCTCGATCAGGCTGAGACTTACTACAATGAATCCAACGAGCTTGTCGTTCCGTACGCGGGTATGAAAAATTATAGCGGATTAATCGTAAAGATAGGATTTGGAAAAAAGTACTAAATGCATGATTTCCAATTCTATGTTCAGCCGGATGAAGTGCATGACCGGCACGCCATTCTCAGAGGTGAAGAGCGCGACCATTGCTGTCGAGTTCTTCGGAAAAGAGTCGGCGACGTTATCTTACTTTTCGATGGAAATGGAAATCAATATGAAGCCGAAATTTCCCTAATAAACAAAGACACAATCGAATGCTTGGTTCATCAGCAACGACCGAAACTGCGCCGAATCCTTCCTGAAATTCATCTTGGAATTTGTCTTGTGAAAAATGCCGCATTGGACGAATTATTGACTACCGTTTCGGCGCTCGGCGTTCGTGCGATCCATCCGTTGATGACGCAACATTCGGTCAAGCAAAATGTCAACCCTGGACGGATGAGAAAAATCGTTTTAAATTCGGTCAAGCAGAGCGGATGTGGCTATTTACCGGAAGTCGGTGGACTTATCCGTCTGGCGGATTGGTTCAATATCGTGAAAGATTATGAGGTCAAACTCGTCGCCGAAAAGGATGATTCTCTTTCGTTGCCGGCGCTCGTTCCTCAACCGCATGAGACCGATCGAATTGCGGCGCTAATCGGTCCGGAAGGCGGATTAAGCGGTGAAAAACTCGATCTTTGCCGAGCGGCGAGATTTTCGGCTGTCAATCTGTTCCCGTATCGGCTTCGGACGGAACTGGCTACGACGGTGATGATCTCTCAACTTTACCAATATTATTCACAGCAGAGAGGTTTGAAGTGAACGAAGATTGCATTTTTTGTAAAATTGCCTCCGGACAATTTGGGACGGAATTTTTATATGAATCGGACGAGATCGTTGCTTTTCGGGATATTCATCCGCGCGCGCCGATCCATTTTCTCGTCATCCCGAAGAAGCATATCCCGAAAGTCAGCGACGTCCAACCGGAAGACGAAGCGCTGATCGGGAAAATGGTTGCGGTTGCGAATATCGTTGCCAAGCAGGAAAAAATTTCTGAGTCCGGCTATCGGCTGGTTTTCAATTGTGGTCGCGATTCCGGCCAGGATGTTTTTCATATTCATCTGCACGTTCTCGGTGGAAGAAAATTAAACTGGCCGCCGGGATAGATCAAGATTACATCCCGTTGACGTCGGGAGAAAGTTAAATGTTGGAGGAACCAAAGCGTCATTGGAAAGATTAAGTGAATGAAGATATGTTGTTTACGGAAAATCTGGACTTAAGCGCTACTAAAAGTTAGTCTGTATGTACATTTCAAAACTGAGTTTATACGGATTTAAATCCTTTTTAAAACGCTCAGAGATCGAGTTCGGGCGCGGAATCACTTCTATCGTTGGACCGAATGGCTGTGGCAAAACGAATATTGTTGATTCCTTGCGGTGGGTAATTGGCGAACAAAAATCCAGCGTGTTGCGCGCCGACCGGAATACTGACGTGATCTTCAATGGTACATCAATGAAACGACCGCTCAATATGGCGGAAGTCTCGTTAACGATCCACGACGTCACGAGTCGAACGGCGGTCGAATTATCTGACGTGACCATCACGCGCAGGCTGTACCGGAACGGCGAGAGCGAGTATTTTATCAATAAAAATCTTTGCCGGTTGAAAGACATCACCGACCTATTTATCGATACTGGGATGGGCGCAAATGCTTATTCCATCATCGAACTAAAAATGATCGAAGACATTCTCAGCGAAACGCCGGAAGAACGAAAACGTCTGTTCGAGGAAGCGGCTGGCGTCAATAAATATCGAATTCAACGAAAAGCCGCCATCCGAAAATTAGAGGCGACTCGCGAGGATTTGCTGAGGTTGAACGACATTATCGCGGAAGTCGATTCGGTAGTAAAAAACCTCAAACGACAACTTCACCGATATGAAAAATATCAGGAAATTACACAGAATCTCATCGAATCCGAAGTCTTGTTAGCGATGCGAAAAATTCTGAATATCCGCTTGAAAAGTGAGCCGATTCAACAAAACTTCCGGGCGAAGCAGGAATCCTTCGACCGCTGTGTTAGTGAATTGGCGATTCTGGAGCGCAATTGGAATGAAAATCAGTCGGAGATCGAAGAAAAAGAGGAAGTTCTTCAGCAACAAACAGACACCGTGAATTCACTTCGCTCAACCGGAAGTCAACTGGGAACAAGCGATTTGTTACTTAAAGAGCAACACCGAAATATCACTCAAACGGTCAGCCGGTTGTCCAACGAAATTGAAACGCATACAAAAAATATTTCCCTTGCAGAGGAGCGGAAAATCGCTCTTAAAAAACAACAGGCGGAAACTGGCGAAAGTCTTGTGAAAAAACGGGAAGAATTCAAAAATATTTCCGAAGCGGTAGGCGCTGTTGATCAGCAATATAAAGCGATCGAAAAAGAATTACAAACTTTGCAAGACGAGCGGTATGCACTTTTTCGACAGCAAACCGAATTTTCCGTGCGGATTTCGAGTCTGAAAGAGAATATCCGGCAACGCGGCAATGATTTGCAAGCGGTTCTAAATCGAATTGCCGAACAGGATAAGGTTGACGAACGAAGCGCAGTACAAATCGAGGAAATTCGAGGAAAAATCAGTCAATCAACTTATGAACTGGATCAGCGCAAAAATGGACTTTACCGCGAAGACGAGCGTTTTCAGGAATTATCCGATCAAGAGCAAAAACTTCGGGATGAACTCCGGAAAGTTGAATCCGAGATGGATAAACTCTCGAACCGCATCTCGTTTTATTCCGGAATTATTCAAACGAAGGAAGGATTTGCGCCCGGTTTGCAGTTCGTACTTGATCATCTGAGCGATTTCCCCGGCATTCAGGGCGCGTTCTCCGATCTGATATCGGTTGATTCTACTTATTATCTCGCTGTCGAAACGGTCATTAAAGATATTTCCCGACTGCTCGTTGCCGATTCGCAATCAGACGCACTTCGCGCGCTTGAAAAGTTGTCTTCTGTGGGAAAAGGAAGAGTGTCCGTCATTCCGCTCGATATTGATTTTCATAACTCTGAAAAAGAAAAATTCTCAGCCAAAGAATTTAAGCCATTGAGCCAATTTATTAAATGCGGTTCGTCGCTATCCAGATTGAAAGACTTTTTATTCGGTTCCATCTACGTCTGCAACGATGACGAATTTGAATCTCTGATCCAGGAAAAGAAATATTTGAACCTGTCGTTCATCACATCTCGTGGCAGGTTTCGAGATGCAAACGGCTTTTTTACAGGCGGCTCCGAGACCTCAGAATCTAGTGCGCTCGTTGGCAGAAATCAGAAATTGTATGAATTTGAGAAAAAATACGACGCACTGAAAACAGAGAGGGAAGGAATCGTCAGTCAGATTAGCAAAATCAGTTCCGATCTTCGTCAAGTCACTGCGAACCGAAATGCACTTAAGAGCGAAATTGCGAAATTTGAGGAAATACTTCAGAATGATGAAGAAAAACGCCGCGCCGTCGAATCGCTATTATCTCAATCAAACGGTATCCGGAAAAATCTGAATGAAAGCAAAATCTCTATTTCAATTGCGCTGGAAAATTTTAATGAAAAATTGAAGCGTGAAAATCCCGAAAACGACTCGATTTCCACTAAAATAACTTCCTTTGACGCGGCTATTCTTGAGAAGAAAGAAAGCCTTTCAAAAGTAAAATCTTCGCTTGATGAGCAGAACATCCGGATTCAAAATGTTCGTATTGAACTCGTCAATCTCGAAAACAATTATCGGAATCTCGTTGCCGGTTTTGAATCTGCCGACCGGTCGATTTCTAACCTCTCGAATATCCGCAATGCCGCGATTCAGGAGAAGAATAAGGACATTCAGTCGAAGTTAGAAATTGATCTGAAAATCGAATCGAATGGCGCTGAGATAAAGAAAATTTCCGATCACTTGACAAAAGCTGAACAATCTTTCATTGTAATTCAATCGGCACACCAGCGCTTACGATCGAATCAACAAAGTTTGAACGACAGGTCGACGGAAACTCGCCGGAACAAAGAGAATTTGTCGGAAGAATTAAAGAAAATGGAATTGGCTTTTTCCGAGTATAAAGCCGCTGACAGTGAAATTCGCTCTGTTCTTTTCGAGAAATACAACCGAAATGTGCCGGATGAAATGCCAGACTCATTGCCAGACGAAGAGGCGCTTCGCCGCGATGTGGAACGATACAAGCGGAATCTGGAAATGATTGGCATGGTAAATATGGCAGTAAAGGATGAATACAAACAGGAAAACACGCGGTTCAAATTCTTATCCGAACAGCGCGACGATCTGGTCACCTCGGAGAAAGGTTTAAATGAAGTTATCCTTCAAATTGACAATGTTGCGAGGGAACAATACGTCGAGATTTTTGAAAAAATCCGCCAAAATTTTCACTCTACATTTTCCATTTTCTTCGCAGGGGGAGAAGCGGATGTTAAATTGATCGGCGATCCCGATCCGCTGGAATCTCAGATCGAAATTTGGGCGTGTCCGAGCGGCAAAAAACTGCGATCTCTTAAAATGCTATCGGCTGGTGAGAAGGCGCTGACGGCGATCGCGTTGCTGTTTGCGATTTATCAGGTGAAGCCAAGTCCGTTTTGTATCTTGGATGAAGTCGATGCGCCGCTAGACGATCAAAACACTTCCCGATTTACAAATGTTCTTAAAACTTTTTCGGATAAAACTCAGTTTATCATTGTTACGCATAACAAATCGACGATGAGTATTGCCGATGTGTTATACGGCGTAACGATGGCTGAAAAAGGAGTTTCACAAATAATCTCTGCAAAATTGGAGTAACCTATGAAAAAATTACATATTGCTTTTTTAGCGTTCGTAATTTCGCTGTCGGCATCATTTTTCGCGTTTGCCGGTGAATACGATGTAGATTACGCGACATTCCGTGCTTCGGATGAGATGGATGTCGTCGAGGTCTATTTCATGATTCCTCGGAATTTGTTCAAATTTGTGCCGGTTGGAGACAAGTTTCAATCGACAATTTTGATTCGCGTCGCTCTGGCGCAACTGGACACCGTTGTCGCGATGGATCAGTGGATCATTATCGACCAAAAATCGGATACGGTTCGTGTGGCTACCAGTCAGAAAATACCTGAAATCTCTACGTTGCAGGTTAAGCCGGGTGTTTATCAATTGATCACGGTTGTTGCGGATACTAACACACGAGCTAAATACAAACAGGAGATGCAGATCAACGTTCCTGCTTATTCAGGGAAACATCTCCAGATAAGCGATATCCACTTCGGAAGCCAAATCAGCAAAACCGAGAAAAGCAACAAATTCAGTAAGTATTTCGGCTATGACATTATTCCTAATGCTAGTTCGATCTATGGTATGAAAAGTCCGTCACTTTTTTCTTTTTGTGAAGTTTATCATTTTCAGCAAGATCCGAACTCCGCGGGGACATATAAAACCCATTATGCCGTAACCGATCTCAATCAAAAAGAAATTCTTTCGTCGGAATGGAAATCCAAGATAAAGCCTGGCGACTCTGCCGTCGAGATTAATAGGTTGAACATTGCGTCGCTGGCATCAGGATTATACAACTTGAATTTCGAATGTGTGGATGAACAATCCGGAGAAACGGCGAACTATACAAAGCGCTTCTATATAGTCAAAGAAGAAAATCGCAATCTTTTATCAACGGCTTATGACGGAGAAATTTTAAAAAATCTGTCTGAAAAGGAATTGGATGAAAAATTTGGTCCAATGAAATATATTGCGACAGAAACAGAAATTAAAATGTACCGTAAATCTGATTTAGCCGGTAAACGGCAAATCATTGCCCGTTTCTGGGATCGGCGTGACAAAATTCCACAAACACCAATCAATGAAGCCCAACAGGAATTCGAAGATCGCCTGAAATATGCGAACGAACAATTCAGAACCGCTGGTCAGACTGGATGGAAGACAGATATGGGGCGAGTTTTTATCATTTACGGACTGCCGTCCGAAGTCGAAAGATTCCCCAGTTCATTGGAAAAGAAACCTTATCAAATCTGGTATTATCACGACATCGAAGGCGGTATTATCTTTGCTTTTGTCGATAAAACCGGATTTGGGAGTATGGAATTGGTGCATTCGACTGCCCGAAACGAACTACAAGACACCAACTGGGAAAGATGGATAACGCCGACAGCGACGGGAGACAACATTTCTTATTAATTGTCGATTCGGGCAATTTGATAAGAAATAATCGGAGCGATTTATCGGATGAACAACGTCTTTTTGGAAGCATACAGTGGCATTCTATCTCTGTTTTTTACGCCATTATGTTTGGTGTGTAATCAACGTCTGGAAAATCACAAAGCTGTCGTTTGCGATGAATGCTGGAATAAACTTCAGCCAATCCCGCTGGGAAGGAGTATCCGTAGGAATTTCTCAGAAAATCTGGATGTTGTTATGTCGGTATTTGCTTTTGACGAACTGTTTCAAAAGATCGTACACGCTTTGAAATATCAGGGTAAACAGTCGATTGGAGTGGAACTCGGAGTTCGAATGAGTGGATTTCTTCATTTAGAAAATATTGATGTATTTTCTGCTGTTTTAACGCCAATTCCGCTTCATCCGATTAAAATGAGAGAGCGCGGGTATAATCAGTCCGATTTGATTTCAGCCGGTCTAAGTCAAGTTCTCGAGATTCCTGTTAACACGGGAATTCTTCGGCGCATTAAAAATACACAGACTCAGACAAAACTGAATGCAATTGAGCGGAGAGAGAACATGGAGGCGGCGTTCGGAATTGGAAAACGCTTTGATAAAGATGGAATTGAGACGGTCATTTTGGTGGACGATGTATTCACGACTGGATCGACGATGAACGCCGCGGCGCAGGTTTTACGGGAAGGTGGAATGAAAAAAATTATCGGAATTACTGCCGCGGCGGCAGAGTAATCCCATTTTTCTATAATTTTCTCTTGAATTAATTAGCAGAGAAAATTAAACTCTTAGGTTATTTATCAACATGTAACAACTAGTAGGTGAAATATGGCAAGATTGACAATTGATGATCTCAAAGTAGAAGGCAAGCGGGTGTTGATCCGCGTCGATTTCAACGTTCCGTTGGACAAGAGTCAGAACATTACAGACGATTTCCGAATTCGGGCGGCTTTACCGACGATCCAAAAGTTGCTCGCCGGTGGTGCGCGGGTTATTTTGATGTCGCATCTCGGCAGACCGAAAGGGAAAAAAACGCCGGAATTTAGTCTAAAACCCGTCGCGGAACGCCTTCAGAAATATCTCAGAAACAAAGTGTATTTTTCGCCGGACTGCATCGGCATCGAAGTGAAAAGTTTGGTTAATTCGCTTCAAAACGGCGAAGTCCTGCTTTTGGAAAACCTTCGTTTTTATGCCGAAGAGGAGAAAAACGACCCCGATTTTTCCGCAAAACTTGCTGATCTGGCTGACATCTACGTCAACGACGCTTTTGGAACAAGTCACCGGGCGCATGCTTCGACGGCTGGGATTTGCCAGTATATTCCGCAAAGAGCCGCCGGATATTTATTAGAGAAGGAATTGCATTATCTTCATGATTATCTGGAAAATCCAGCGAAACCCTATACTGCGGTTTTGGGCGGTGCGAAAGTGACTGGAAAGATCGAAATCATCGAACGGTTGTTTGGGAAGGTGGATAACATCCTGATCGGTGGCGGAATGGCATACACTTTTCTAAAAGCGCTGGGTTATGAGATCGGGAAATCGCTTCTTGAAGTAGATAAAATTGCGTTAGCAAAAGAGATACTCGAAAAAGCAAAAAAGTTCGGTTGTCAGATTATTCTTCCAAAGGATGTCGTGATTGCGGATGAGGTAAGTGAAACTGCTTCCTGCGAAGTCGTTTCGATTGATAAAATTCCAGAAGACAAGATGGGAGTTGACATTGGACCTGAGACTTCGGTTATATTTTCGGAAGTCATCGAAAAGAGCAAGACCGTTTTATGGAATGGTCCAGTTGGGGTCTTCGAAATGAAGAAATTTTCCACCGGAACCGAAACTATCGCTCGCAAATTGGCTGAGATTACTAAAAAAGGCGCTGTTACCGTTGTTGGCGGCGGAGATTCTGCTTCAGCGATGGAGAAATTCGGATTGATGGATAAAGTAACGCATGTTTCTACTGGCGGAGGCGCTTCGCTCGAACTTTTAAGTGGTATGGAACTGATTCCGGTAACATTAATTTCAAACAAATAAAGGAACTATGAAAAAATATATTGTCGCAGCAAACTGGAAAATGAATAAAGATGTTCAATCTTCAGCCGATTTTGCCGTTATCTTGTCGAAAAACCTGTTGAAACTTAAGCGAACTGATGTTATATTATGCCCGCCATTTACGTCGCTTTTTCACATCAGTGAAATGTTAAAGATCACTTCCTTAAAACTCGGCGGTCAGAATATGTATTTCGAGAAATCCGGTGCATTCACTGGGGAAATTTCCGGAAGCATGTTGAAATCTGCAGGATGTCAATACGTGATTTTAGGGCATTCCGAAAGGCGTCATATCTTCAATGAATCCGACGAGTTGATTCAAAAGAAAATGACAGCCGCGCTGGAGATCGGGCTAAAACCCATTCTTTGTTTGGGCGAAAAACTCGAAGAACGTCAAGCGGGTGCGACACATAACGTGCTTGAAAGACAGTTTAAAGGTGCGTTCTCGGCCGTTTCGGACGACCAACTGAAGTCTTGTGTGATCGCCTATGAACCCGTTTGGGCAATCGGAACCGGAATTGTTGCAACTCCGGAACAAGCCTCGGAAGCGCATCAGTTTATCCGCCAATTGCTGAAAAATCAGTATGGTTCAGAGAATGCAGGAACGATGACGATTCTGTACGGTGGAAGTGTCAAACCGTCTAATGCGAAAACCTTAATTGAGGCAAAGGATATTGACGGTTTTTTAGTCGGCGGCGCAAGTTTGGTGGAACAGGATTTTGTCGGAATTTCCGAGATTGTTGAAAGATATTTAGTAGAGAAGGAGAAATAGTGTATACCCTTTTTATTGTCATTTTTGTTATTGTTTCGATTTTACTGACATTAGCGATTTTGATGCAATCCAGCAAAGGAGATGCTCTTTCTGGAACGTTTGGAAGTTTCGGCGGCTCAGGGTCTTTGTTCGGCGGTCGTGGAGCCGTAACGTTTTTATCGAAAGTGACAACAGGTCTGGCCGTTGCGTTTATGGTTCTTTCAGTCCTGATCAGTTTTCTATCGATTCCAAAAGGCGAACCAACCAGCATCATCAAACAGGAAGCGGATAGAAAAACCGTTCCCTCTGCCACTCTCTCAGTTCCTCAGGGTAGTATGGAGCAAGGAGAAGCGCCTGTGACACCGACCGGGAATTAAATCGGAAGTCGATGTTCTTTCTTAATCGTCTTAAGCCGAGGTGGTGGAATTGGTAGACACGCATGGTTGAGGGCCATGTGGGCGATAGCCTGTACGGGTTCGACTCCCGTCTTCGGCACTCGGTTTAGTCATGGGAAATTTTAAAACCGATGAATCAGAGAGGAAAAGCAATGAAACAAGTTTTGGCAGTATTAATGGTGTTATTAGGCGCGGTGCTTGCGTTCGGTCAAGGGTCGGATGATCTGATCAAAGCGTACGATTCACTTCAGAGAGGCGAGTATCAGACTGCTTTTGACATCTGCAAACCGATTGTCGATGCAGACCCGAATTATGCGGGCGCTAATTTCCTTTTGGGAAAGATTTACTATGGAATGGGCGATCTAGATAATGCTAAAATCTATGTCGATAAGGCAATCGAGTTAGATCGCGCCAACATGGAATATCGCGACGTCAGAAACACGATGGCGGCGTTTATCAGTAAACTTTCGGAAGCCTCGCGACTCGTCGCGAGCGCCGACTATCAAGGCGCCAAAAAGTTATATCTGGAGATTATTAAAGAGAATAAAAGTTTTGCTGAAGCCTATTATTCGCTCGGCGTCGTATTTGTCAGACTTCAAGATTACTCCAGTGCCGCCGAGTATATGAACAAAGCAATTCAGATGAAACCTTCGGAAGAAAAATATAAGAAAAATTTCCAAAGCCTTATCTCACAGGTTTTATCCGAAGGTGCACAACTGATGCAGAGGAAAAATTACCCCGGAGCGCTTGAAAAATTTCAGCAAGCCGCTAGTCTCGATTCTAACGATTATCGTTCTTACTATCTTAGCGCAGTCATTAACCTCGATGAAAAGAACTACACAAAAGCGCAAGGATTAATTAGTAAGTGTATCGAGAAGAATCCAAATAACCCCAAGGCTTTTTTAGTATTGGGCAAAGCGCAGACGAAACTAAATAATATTCCAGAAGCGCTTAAATCTTTCGAGATGGCGACAAATATCGATTCGCAATACTTGGACGGATGGATCAACATCGGTCAGATTTATTACCAGTTAAAGGATTTTTCAAATGCGATTCCCGCGTTAAATAAAGTCATTGAGATCAATGTAGATTACGAAACGGCTTATGAATTGTTGGGCGCTATCTACATCGAAATGAACAATTATAAGGACGCAATAACTGTGTTGTCCAAAGCAGTCCAACTCGATTCTAAGAGTACAACCAGTTGGCTCAGGCTTGCAACAGCTCAGAATAAACTCGGACAGTGTGAAGAGGCAAAAGTGTCTGCGAATAATGCCCTTAAACTCAAAGTCAACTGGGCGCCGGCACTGATCGAATTAGGAATTTCCGAAAGGTGTCTGGGAAACAGGTCTGCCGCCAAACAAGCCTTTCAACTTGCTGGTAAGGATTTGAAATGGAAGAGCGTCGCCGAGTTCGAACTCAAGACGGTTCAGTAAAATATTCGGGGAATTTGTTAGGAAAAGGGTGGGGAATGACCTCGCCCTTTTTCATTTATTGGCGTATGACGTTGCAAACGAACGGAAATCTTCCTATTTTACTCAGTGAGGTTATATGATTCGAGTAGTTATTTTCGATTTGGATAATACACTGCTGGACTTCATGCGGATGAAGGAGGGGAGCATTTCGGCGGCCATCGATGCGATGCGCGATGCCGGGCTGAATCTTCCGCCTTCAGAAATTCGTAATGGAATTGAAGCCGTTTATCGTGAAAAGGGAATCGAGTACCAGAATGTTTTCGATGATTTTTTAACTTGCGCACTGGGGTCTATCAACTATAAAATATTGGCGGCGGGAATTTTCGCGTATCGGCATGCGAAGGAAGGATACCTAATAACCTATCCATTTGTTCATCAAACCGTGATTGAACTGACAAGGATGGGGCTTCGGTTAGCGGTCATTTCAGACGCACCGCGAAGAGAAGCGTGGCTGAGAATTTACGCGACTAATCTCCAGCATTACTTCGATCTCGTTCTGACCTATGAAGATACTCATGAACGTAAGCCGCACCCGAAACCATTTTTATTGGCTTTAAAAAAGTTAAATGTTGAACCGGGGGAGGCGATCATGGTCGGCGACTGGGCAGAACGCGACATGGTTGGCGCAAAAAAGGTGGGAATGAAAACTGTTTTTGCGCGCTACGGCGACACAATGAACACGCTTCATTCAGGGGCAGATTATGAGATTGATGCTGTCTCGGATTTAATTGGCATTGTTAAAAAGGAAAATGGACTTGATTAAAATTGGGACCGATATAATCGAAGTCGAACGTATTCGACAATCGATCGAACGTTATGGTGACCGGTTTCTTGTCAGGATTTTTTCTCCAGAAGAAATTAATTATTGCCGAAGTCATGCGATTCCCGAACAGCATTTTGCAGGTAAATTCGCCGCCAAAGAATCTGTCCAAAAAGCATTACTCAGCATCAATCCGACGTTAATCGTCTGGCCGAATCAGATCGAGATTATCAACGACGAGTCCGGAAGTCCGCATGTTCGGTTGATCAGTTCGCTAGGCAAAATCTGTCAATCTTACGTTATCGAAATTTCCGTCTCGCATGTCAAGGAATTTGCTACAGCAACAGCCATCGTGATGATATGAAAGAATTTGTTCTAAATAACCAAGAATCTCATCAAATTAACCGATTTGCGATCGAAAAACTCGGCATTTCCGGGCGGGAGTTAATGTGGAAAGCCGGTGGATTCGTTTCGCTCAAAGCCAAGAAAATCCTGAAAGATGTTCCGAACAGTCGCATCGATTTCTTTTGTGGCGTTGGAAATAACGGAGGGGACGGATTTGCTGCGGCTGGCAATCTGTCCGATTGGGGCGCCAATGTGTTTTGTTGGCTTTTGGGTGACGATGAAAAAATTAAAGGCGACGCGGCATTTTTTTACGATCAGTGTATCAATAAAGGAGTCCCAATCCGTAAAATAGCGACGAATGAAGATATTCTGGAACTCGATGAATTGGCAGAGACGGAACTGATTGTCGATGCCATTTTCGGGACTGGCTTCAAAGGAGATATTCCAGAAATAATCAGTAAAGTCATTCAGAAAATATCCGAATCGAATCAACCCGTTTTGTCGGTCGATATTCCTTCTGGTGTTAACGGCGACACCGGGCAAGTCGGGAACTGCGCTGTGAATGCGGATTGGACGATCACAATGGGATTTCTCAAACGCGGATTGCTATTTTATCCGGGGAAAAAGTACGCGGGTGAAGTGTTTGTCGTCGATCTGAATTATCCGAAGAAATCGTTCGAAATTTTTCCAAACGAGACCTTTTTAATAAGCCGAAATCAGGTTAAAAATATTCTACCGCTCATTCCGGAAGACACTTACAAACATCGACAGGGAAAAGCGCTCATTATTGCCGGATCGCCGGGGATGACGGGTGCGGCGACGCTTGCAGGGATGGCGACTTTACGAGGCGGTGCCGGATTGGTCGTCGTGGCTGTTCCCGAGAGTTTGAATCCAATTATGGAAGTGAAATTGACGGAAGCTATGACCATTCCCGTTCCGGAATCCAGCGATCACACTTTCAATGTTAGTTCTTTGGATTCTCTTAAAGCGCGAATTGAGTGGAGCGACGTTGTCGCTTTCGGCCCGGGCGTATCGACGCATTCCGAGGTCATCGAATTTGGAAAGAAATTATTGGTCGCTTCGAAGAAGCCGCTGATTGTCGATGCTGACGGATTGCGTATTTTTAAAGATGATTTGGATCAAATTCGCAAAATCGACGATCTCATTTTGACGCCGCATCACGGAGAATTTTCAATGATTACCGGCATTCCGGTTCAGAAAATTGCGGAAAGAACCATCGATATTGCCCGTCAATTTGCGATGAAATATTCCTGCACGCTGGTTCTCAAGGGAGCGCCAACGGTTATTGCAGACAGGAATGGCGCAGTGGCAATCAATCCTACTGGGAACGCCGCGCTGGCAACGGGCGGAACCGGAGATGTCTTGACCGGTTTGATTACCGCCTTCCGCGCTCAAGGAATTTCTTCGTTTGATGCTTCGATTGCGGCAGTTTCGATTCATGGTACCGCCGGAGACCTCGGGAAAATTCGGTATGGTACTCGTTCCTTTATTGCCGGAGACCTGTTTGAGTTCATTCCAAAAGTATTAAAAAAATTGGAGCGGCTTTCTGGATGACAAGACTTTGGCTCAAGATTCCGGCTATTCTATATTCATTGGTGATTTTTTTACTGTCGTCCATGCCGCAAGAAAATGTCATACGGGTTGACATCTGGAATTTCGATAAAGTGGAGCACCTTATTGAATACGGCATTTTCGGAATCTTCCTCATGTTAGCTTTTGCCAATTTTCAATCTGAAAAAGTTGCACGAAACGCCGTTTGGATCAGTCTCATCATCGGTATTTTATATGCCGGTACAGATGAAATTCACCAACTTTACGTTCCGGGAAGATTTTGCAGTGTATATGATCTGATCGCCGATACGATTGGGATTGCACTCGGCGCTTATTATTTTTCTAAAAGCAGATGGATTGCTCGGATGAGGAATCGGCTGGATAGTTACAGATAATTTTCCGGATGATTGGAGCGAAACAGACAGGAAAAGTAATATGAGGTTGCTACGGCTTAAAATCGAGAACTTTGCGATTATCAAGCAGATCGATATAGAATTCAAATCCGGTTTCACCGTGATGACTGGAGAAACCGGCGCGGGAAAATCCATTATCATTGAGGCGCTGAACCTTGCGCTAGGTGATAAAGCTTCTCAGACGGTTATTCGGTCGGGTGAAGAATTCGCTTCCGTTGAGTGTGTGTTCCAGCTCGATCGGAAAAATCCACGGCTGGTCGCCTTTTTTCAGTCAAAAAAAATCGATACGGAGCGGGAAAGCCTGATATTGCGCCGGGAGATCTCCTATACTGGACGATCAAAAGCCTGGATCAACGGCAAATCCTTTCCAGTTTCTCTTCTCAAGGAAATCGGCGATCGTTTAGTCGATTTGCACGGTCAGCATGATCATCAATCGCTTTTGAACGAAGAAACACACATTGACTTTTTGGATTCTTATGGGAATTATGCCGAATTATTGACTGAGGTAAAATCCTGCTGGCAACATCTGCGGTTGGTTCAAGATTCGTTAAATATTCTCGAACAGCGGAGGAAAATCAACCACGAAAAGCGGGAATTGTGGGAATTTCAGATAGATGAAATTCAGAAGGTTGATCCGAAATCCGGCGAGTTCGAGGAATTGACGCAAACGAAAACGCTTCTGGAAAACGCCGAAAAAATTCATGGCATCGCAGAAGAACTTACAAATGCTTTGTACGAAAATGATGCTTCGCTTTACCATCGGATTGTTGAGGTCGAAAAAAAACTCGGCAATCTGTGTCGGCTTTCTCCGATGTTTGTCAATTACCTTACCAAACTTGAAGAATCGCAGTATCTGTTTCAGGAAATCTCGAATCAATTAACCAATTTTGCGAGCGGTCTTCAGTATGATCCGCTTCAATTGGAAAAGATCAACCAGCGTCTCTATTCTTTACAGCAGTTGATGAGAAAATACGGTCCCGGTTTGGATGATGTCATGGCATACGCCGAACAAGTTAGGAAAAATCTGGCCGAAGACGACGGATCAGATATTGAATTGGCAAGGTTGACGAAAGAAGTTAAAGCCGCTACCGAAAATTATATGGCGTCGGCAAACCGATTATCGGAAAGACGTAAGGAAGAGTCAATTCATTTGGAATCAAAACTCGATTCGGCATTAAATCGGCTCGGAATTAAAGGAAGCCTGTTCAAGGTACAAATCGATCCGATTTGTGAAGTGATTGAACGAACAGTCAGCGAACCATCTAATCATTTTATGGGAGAAAAGGGAATCGATCATGTCGTCTTCCATATTTGTACGAATCCCGGCGAACCGCTCAGACCGTTGGCGGATATTGTATCTGGTGGAGAAGTTTCCCGGATCATGCTTGGATTAAAGTCGATTCTGGCTGGACGTGACCAAATACCGGTTTTGATTTTTGATGAAATCGATACGGGAATTTCTGGTCGTATTGCGCGGATTGTCGGTGAGGAACTTCGGGAATTGGCGAAATTTCACCAAATCATCTGCATCACGCACCTCCCACAAATTGCAGGGCTGGGATTGGACCATTTGAGCGTTCAAAAAATTACAGATAATGGAAGAAGTGCAACTCAAATTATTCGATTGTCACATGGCGAACGGATAAAGGAAATTGCCACGATGATTGGTGGGAAATCCATCAGTCAAACCACGCTCCGTCAAGCGGAAGAACTTTTGTCTTAGAAATAAATCTACCTGTCTTCATCAATTAAAATATTTGGTTCGGTGTGTACGGAAATGAAGGTTTCCGTGCCATATCGGTTTTTAATACGTTTTTCGACATCGGTAGCGATTTCGTGTGCCGCACAAATGCTAAGATTTTGATCGACGTAAATATGAATATCAATGGCAATGTTATATCCGATTTTTCGAGTTCGCAGATCGTGAGGTTTGATAACCCCCGGGCAATTCGAAATGATCTCGATGATTTCATTTTCAACAGAATCGTCCAGCGACTCTTCGGATAATTCACGGAGGCTTACGACTGTGATAGAGTATGCAACTTTGATGATGAAAAAACTGACAATAACGGCGGCAATTGGGTCCAGAATTCGCCAACGTTCTCCTAAAAGGATCGCGCCACCAATGCCGATTGTCGTACCGATTGATGAAAACGCATCTGAGCGATGATGCCATGCATTGACGACGACAGCCTGACTTGAAATCTCTTTACCGACCTTGATCGTGTACCGATATAAGCATTCTTTGAAGATTACAGATGTAATCGCCGCGATCAGAGCAATATTTCCCGGTTTTTCAAGCAGAGAGCCGGAAAGGTTAAAAAAAATTTTCTTCCCACCTTGCCAGAAAATGCCAACTCCAACGATTAAAAGCGCCAGGCCGATGAAGGCTGTGGCCAGAGTTTCGAATTTACCATGTCCGTAATCGTGTTCGTGATCGATCGATCTCCGAATGATTCGAAAACTTATCAATACGACAATATCCGTTATAAAATCGGATAAAGAATGAACGGCATCTGCAATCATAGCGCCGCTTTGTCCTATAATTCCGGCAACCATTTTGAGGGCTGTTAAAAGTAAATTTGTGAAAAAGCCGATCCATGTAACCCTGTTGGCTTTCGCGGCGCGAACATCATTAGAATTCATACTCAAAACTCCCCCAAAAAATTTCCTTCATTGTTAAGAAATAAATCAAGATAAACGATTGGATTGAAAGGAAACGTTTTGTGCCATTTTTTTTTAGTTCCTAAACCATACACCCCGGTTTGGGAAAACGCTGTCAGAAAACAGTGCAGCAAATTTTAAGCAATAATCGAATGGAAGTAAAGAAAAATGTCGTGGAATTTGTCTCACCTATGAAAATAGCTATAATTAAATCCGTAGAAAAATTTTGTTGACAACAAATTTTAGAAGCGATATATTCAAATGTGAATAGTAACTCAGTTTTGAACTACAAATGATGAATGTGCGCGAAAAAAGGTCTCCCGAATTCTGTGGTGGTTTCGAATTTCGTGTCTTTTTTCTACTGATGGCAATCCTTTTTTATCTGAATCCAGAGGATTTATATTCGGGAGATAAAAGTCCTGAGTGGGCAAAAACTGCGATTTGGTATCAGATATTCCCGGAACGATTTCGGAATGGAGATACAAAAAATGATCCGACTGTCGAAACGCTTGAAGGAACCTGGCCATACGATCACCAGATCGATTGGCGAATTATGCCGTGGACATCAGATTGGTACAAATTACAGCCGTGGGAAGAGAAAAATGCCCACGGTTTTTATTACAATGCTCAAACGCGTCGGTATGGCGGAGATATTCAGGGAATTTTAGATGAACTCGATTATTTACAAGACCTCGGCATCACGGCGATCTATTTAAATCCGATTTTTGAATCGGCGTCAGCTCACAAATACGGCGCAACGAGGTATCATCACATCGACAATAACTTTGGACCGGATCCAACAGGCGATTTGTCGATTTGGAAAATAGAAAATCCGGGCGATCCATCAACTTGGAAATGGACTGCGGCCGATAAATTATTCCTGAAACTCGTTCAGGAAGTGCATGCCCGCAAAATGAAGATAATCATCGATGGGGTGTTCAATCATGTTGGTATTCCGTTTTGGGCATTCCAGGATGTCAGAAGAAATGGAAAAGCCAGCCGATACGCTGACTGGTTCGTAATCAAATCCTTTGACGACCCAAAAACCAGCCGGGATGAATTTGAATATCAAGGGTGGTATGGAGTCACTGATTTACCGGAAGTATGGGAAGATGCAAACGGACCGGCACAAGGTTTTCGGGATCACATTCAGGCGGTCGTAAAAAGATGGGGTGATCCCAATGGCGATGGTGATCCGTCGGATGGAATCGATGGCTGGCGTTTGGATGTGGCTGAGATGGTCAGCAAATCTTTCTGGCGTGATTTCCGGAGATGGGTAAAATCAGTTAATCCGGAAGCATACCTTACCGGTGAGATATGGTGGGAGGATTTTCCCAATAATAAAATGTTCGATGCATCGCCCTGGCTTCAGGGCGATATTTTCGACGGTGTGATGAATTACCGTTTCGGGGATGCGATGCTCAAGGGCTTTGTTGATAAAAAGATGCATGCGAATCCGACCGGCCTGGATCAGTTATTGGGCGATATCCGCAATAAATATCCGTTGCCGGCTCAGTATCAATTGATGAATATCATGGGCAGTCATGATAACGAGCGCTTTGCCAGCCTGCTAATAAATCCCGATCGGTGGATCGACCATGGCGGAAATCTGGGTTATAATAAGGATTTCAAGGTTAATCGTCCATCTGAATCAGACCGTGAGGTGCAGAAAGCGATCCTTGTATTTCAATTTACGTACATCGGCGCTCCATATATTTATTATGGTGATGAGGTTGGGATGTGGGGAGCCGATGATCCCGATAATCGAAAGCCGATGGTCTGGTCTGATTTGAGCTATGAAACCGAGACGGCTCATCCATTCAACATGAAAAGGTCAGCGGATTTGGTCGAGGTAGATCAGGAACTGTTCGACTTTTACAAATCTGTGATTCTTCTACGCAAGGAACACGAGAGTCTGCGCCAAGGACTTTATCGTACAGTGGCTCTTGACGATAAAAATAATTTATTTACTTTTGAAAGGTGTAGTAAAGAAGAGACAATAAGAGTGATTTTTAATCTTTCAGATAAAGTGCAAAAAATTGATTGTAGAATTCTATTTCCAAAGAGTGAAAAGTGGAAAGTTCTTTTTGGAAATGCCGCATTTGATGATCCATTACAGCCGAAATCTGCCAGAATATTTATAAAAGAGATGAAATAAGTAAGTAGTTTTAATGAAATATCTTTTACATAGTGTTTCGATCAATCGACCCTTAGTGTTGATTGTATTGTTAGTATTTGGATCATGGGTTCTTGGGTTTGCAGATAACAAAAAAGTCCTTGCCGTTTATAATGGTGGTTCTGTCAGCATTGATGAATTTTTAAATAATTACAGGAATTATTTAAAAATTACCGGTATCAAGGATAACATGATCAGCAGGAAACTAATTTTGGATAGTGTTATCAATGAGAAAATAGTGCTTGCTGAATTTAAAAATGCAAAAATGGAACATGAGGCTGTTTATATCGAAGAACAAAATCTTATTTATGACCAACTTTTATTAAATAGTTACTTCGAGAAAGAAATTCTTCCGAAGATACAATTTAACAATGCTCAATTATCAAACTATTTTACGATGGAAAATACATTGTATCATATCAAACAAATTTTCACAGGAAGTTATGATACTGCGATCGTTTATTATCAATTATTAAACTCAGGTATATCCATTGAAGCGCTAGTTAACCGGATGAAAATACCGGAAGTGAAATATGATTTAGGGTTTGTTTTAATAAACGATGTTCACCCGCAATTTCGTGAAATTATCCAGAGGCTTCAGCCAGGTGAAATCAGTATGCCTTTAAAGGGTCAGTATGGGTATACGGTTTTAAAACTGGAAGAAAAACGCGTAAGACCTCTTCTGACAGAATATGAATTTGCCAAACAGAGAAAATTTTTGTCTGAAAAGTTGGCGGTGGAATATAAGGATTCCTTAAGGCATGAGTATGTAAAAAAGCTAGCGGAGGGACTTGAGGTTGAATGGTATGAAGAAAAACTCCCTGATTTACTCCATATAATGATGAGCGCTAGAGAGAAAAGTGATTTGCCAATTCACCATGATACTCGTGGGATTTTCAGTGATCCGGTATGCAGTGTAAGGAATAACAAATACAATTACTTTACTCTTTTACCATATATTTTAAAGTCCAGAAATGAACATTTGAAATCTGTCAGAGATATAGAAAGTTTGAAAGATTTCATTACTGGAATTATTGTGCGTGAACAAACATTAACCGCAGCGCGAGCGATGAAAATTGAAAAGGATAATGATTTCCGGCAATTGTACGCGAAAAAAGTTTCAAAATTAAAAATTGATACTTGGATAAAAAGTTTTACTGATACTATTCTCTTTTCTGATATGGATTATGGATATTATTATGATAAAAACAAGACAGAATTTATACTTCCGATTCGAAGGAGTGTATTTGAAATATGTGCACCAAATAAAGATGCTGCTGATGAATGTTTCCAAAGAATAAAAAAGGGCGAACAATTCGGGAGTATTGCTAGTGAATTCTGTCAGTTTCACCAAAATAAGACGTCAGATGGATATCTTGGAATCCTCACGTCCGGAGAACTTGGTAAGTTTGGACCTACTATATTTTCTGCTACATTGGGTTTGGTTGTCGGGCCATATCAGTTTGAGGATGCTTATTATTTATTTCTTGCGACAGAAGAATATCCTAGCCGGGCTTTAGGTCTGCAAGAGGTAAAGCCGATCATTGAAAAAAAATATCGTGAGGATTTAGTTCACAGTAAAATGAAGCGATATTTCGATAAAAAAGTGAAAGAATATAACGTAAAGAAGAATCTGCCAATACTTAAATCAATTCAATACCAAGATAGTAGTAGTAAAAGAGGAATTGTCGCCAATGAGTAAACTACGAATTACTGTGTTGTCACTATTTCTTCAGTCTGTCCTATTCGGAGGTGTAACTGGGAAGATTTCAGGAACTATTGTTGAGAAGGAGGGTCGTAAGCCGCTTATTGGATGTAATATTATTATAGAAGGCACTTATCTCGGAGCAGCATCTTCAGCGGACGGTGATTTCATAATCCTTAATATCCCTCCGGGTTACTATAATATTCAAGCAACAATGATAGGATATGCTCCGCTTAAAATTGAGAATATTGCCGTATCGGTCGATCAAACTACAACAGTTTATATCGAAATGAATATTGAATCAATTCAAGGACAAACTGTTTTGGTGGTTTATGATCGTCCAGACGTACAAGCCGATCGTACTTCAACTCAAGTTCACATCTCTGAAGATGTGATTCGAGATATGCCTATTCAGGAAGTCAGTGAATTAGTTGAAATTCAATCCGGGATAACAAAGGATGCCGGTGGTGGATTACATATTAGAGGAGGACGAGGTAGCGAAGTCGTATATTGGATTGATGGAGTGCCAGTGACTGATAGTTATGATGGCAGCGCAATTGTCGAGGTGGATAAAAATGCAATTCAGGAATTGCAACTGGTGAGTGGTACTTTTAATGCCGAATATGGCCAAGCAATGTCGGGAATTATTAATATTGTAACTCAGACCGGAAGTGAAAAATTTCATGCTTCTATCGATGCCAGTAGTGGTGGATATTGGGCAAGTTCTGACGATATGTTTATTGGTCTTGATAAATACAATCCATTAATGACACAAAATGTTTCCGGTTCGTTTAGTGGCCCATTACTTTCCAAAAACCTTCGATTTTACCTTTCAGGAAGGAAATATTATAGTGATGGATGGTTAAATGGATATAACTATTATACACCAACAGGGACCTCCGGTGATAGCAGTATTGAAAATATGAACTGGCAAGATAAATATTCTCTCAATGGGAAAATATCCTATTATTTAACTCATAATATCAACGTGCATTTTAATGCACTTTTAAATGAAAGAGATTACCAGGACTATGATCACTTCTATAGATGGAATCCCAAAGGAAATCCCTATCGCTATGATAATGGTCAAAACTACTCGATTACATTGAACCATACATTAAGTTCTAAATCATTTTATACGGTGAAAGCGTCATCAGCCTACTCCGAGTATAAACAGTACTTATATGAGGATCCATTGGATAGCCGTTATGTCCATCCTGATAGTCTTAATGTTTCCAGTTATACATATGTTACCAGCGGAACAAACTTGTATCATTACTATCGAAGTACAAATACTGCGTTGATAAAATTTGATTTAACATCACAAATGACCAAACGTCATCTGGTAAAGATAGGGGCTGAGTGCCGATCACATGATATTGAGCAGGAAGATTATACCATAACCTATAAGACTGATAGCCAAAATATCGAAATTGAACCTTTTGAACCTGATACTTTAGGGACACATACTTCATCACACGGTTATTATCGAGAAAAACCAGAAGAATTCAGTATTTATGCCCAGGATAAACTCGAATATCAAAACCTGATCGTAAATATTGGCCTGAGATTTGATTATTTTAACTCGAACGGACATGTATTGGCCGATCCCGAAGATCCGAATATATATTCACCGTTTAAACAAGAACACATAAATATGACTATGGCAGAGCGCGAAGCAGTCTGGTATGAAAAGGTTAAGCCAAAAACCAGTATCAGCCCACGTTTAGGATTAGCGTTTCCGATTACCGATCAAGGCGTCATTCACTTTTCCTACGGCCATTTTTTTCAAATTCCTTCATTCCAATATCTGTACAATAGTGGTATTAAAGTTGCTACTAGCGGGGGTACTTACGGACCCTATGGAAACGCTGATCTGGAACCACAGCAAACAATCATGTACGAACTTGGGTTGCAACAACAATTAATGAAAGATCTTTCTATTGATGCTACCATGTTTTATCGGGACATACGTAATTGGGTAAGTACAAGTACTGCAATTTCCACAACAATTCCCGGAGTGACCTATGTCCAATTTATTAACAGAGATTACGCCAATGCCCGTGGAGTCGTATTGTCATTAAAGTATAATTTAAATACTTTACTCTATGCAAATATGGAATATACTTATCAAATTGCCGAAGGTTCGAATTCCGATCCGGGTGATGAATATAACTCTCTGTTAAACAATGAAGAGCCAACCCGGTATATCACACCACTTAATTGGGATCAGAGGCATACATTAAATGGATCTATTACTTATAACTATAATCATTGGAATATAGCCTGGATTGCATCTTATGGATCTGGCTATCCCTATACTCCGTCGATCGGTATTTCGACCCGGACAGGATTAAATGCCAGTTCAATAATGCCCTCAAACAGCCGGCGTAAACCAACGACTTTTGAGATAAATTTTAGGATAAATTATACAATTAAATTCGGCAAATATGACGTATCATTTTACAGTAACGTAAATAATATTCTGGATACCAGAAATGCCACCAATGTTTTTTCAGATACAGGTGAACCGGATTACACAAATAGTATTGCTAATGTCGGTAGTGATGAAAATCGAACCAACACAGTTGAAGAATATATAATTTATCCCCATTGGTATAGTGTGCCACGGGAGATATTATTTGGTATTAAACTATCATTATAGGGGATTGCCAATGAAAATTCAACGAACGATAATATTTTTAATCTTTCTAGTACAATTCTGCTTGGCTTATGTGCCGTCAACCCACAGGGGTAATCCAATTTATGAGAGGAAGACCGAGATAGATGGCAATCTTGTCCGGGCAAGTATATTTAATTATGCATTCGCGGGTCGTACCAGTGGAAGTGAACCTAACCACATTCCTTTTGAATGGCCTAAGAACACTCGTCAAGAATATATGGCAATTGTAGCGGCCTTTGTTGGCGCTGAAGTAAAAACCGAAGATGGGACTACTCAAAAAATTGTCATTACTCCCCATTATCGTACAGATCCTAATACTGGATCATCTTGGAATTTCGAACCCGTACCAGGATTTCTCAACGAAAATTCCGATTTGATTGCTAAAAGCACTGTCGAAAATTCTTGGCCGTTGTATTGGCCTGATCGTATGAATGATACTTCAGATCCAGGCTGGATCGGCTCGTGGAACGGCTATTTTGGTAAAAATCAATTCAATGCCGATCAGGAAATCTATTATGAATGTTCCGATGACATATATAATCGTTTTAACTATTTTCCCGATACTACAGATCTTAGTCGGCGTGGCCTCGGACTATTAATGAAAGTACGTGTGATGGCGTGGTCACAAATTTTAGTAAACGACGATGTGTTTATTCTCCATGAAGTCATTAACGATGGAACTAAAAAATTAGAAAAAACAGTATTTTCAATTTGGTTGGCTGATATGGTTGGCGGTGATGGCGATACCGGTGATGACCATCCCTCATTTGATATGTTGACAGATGTGGCCTGGTGTATGGATGCTTATCCTTACGTGGGCAATGACGATTTCGGCGATACGCCGGTTGGAGTTGTGGCTACTGCTTTCCTGGAAACCCCTGGAAATGGTGTGGATGGGATTGATAATGACGGTGATGCTGATTCCCATCCGGAGTTATTGTCGGAATGGTCAAATTATGAGAACCTTGTCCCGTTATTTACCAGCGACGATTTCAATACGACAACTCTTTCGAACGGAACAAAGCTGGTGCTTATTGATGAGAATTACTCCAGGCATATTATAAGATTCCCGGGAATAGATACGACGGTAATATCCCAGGGAATTTCCTATAATTTGACAAATGGTATGATCCTCGAGGAAAATATTGATAATTTAATCGATGATGATCTGGATGGTCTAATCGATGAAAATATTGATCTGCATTTAGATCGTTTGACAGTCGGCGGAGTAATACCGGTCCGCCACATTAACTACAAGGCGTTTAATATCGGTGATACAATCAAACGCGGTTTATTGGTAGCCGGAGACACGGTGACCTATCGACAAGCCACAGTAGCCCCCATGATCGACGAGACTCGTTCGGATTGTGTGGATAATGATCGGGATTGGAGCGCAATTACTGATGACAATGGACTCGACGGTAAAGCGTACTCAGGGGACACAGGGGAGAACGATAATGCGCCAACTTCCGGATATGGTACCGGATTAACCGGCGAACCGAATATCGATTTGACTGACGTTTCCGAATCAGATCAGATCGGCCTGACTTCGGCAGCCTATATTGCTTCTGCCGAAAACACTACCGGTTATGCTGATAATAAGATGTGGCGTGAATTTCTTACACCCGGAAAATTTTTCGATCCTACAACTGAATTAGAGGGTGACTATAATCTTCATATCAGTTCCGGATATTTTCCGCTGGAAGTCGGTCAGACGGAGAGGATCTCCATTTCTGTCAACCTTGGTGTCGATCAGACAGATGCTCTCAGAAATAAAGATGTTGCCCAAAAGACTTATGATATGGACTATCAATTTGCGAAGGCTCCGCGGGCGCCAACAGTGACTGCGGTAGCCGGAGATGGAAAAGTAACAATTTATTGGGATGATCTTGCCGAGCAATCATACGATAATTATATGGCTGATTTAGGAGCTAACGGTTATGATTTCGAAGGTTATCGAATTTACCGCTCCACTGATCCGGCATTTTCCGATCAATATCTGATCACAGACACAGATGGGGTACTGACTTATTACAAACCGGTTGCCCAATTTGACCTCGATAATGGTATACAGCGAGTGGATTCTTCATTAGATATAAATGGCATCAAATATGATCTGGGCGATGATACCGGAATCCAACATACTTATGTCGATGAAAATGTCCAGAACGGACAACGATATTTTTATGCCGTGACCTCGTATGACGCCGGCGGGTACAGTATGGGAATTGCGCCGTCGGAATGTCCCATATATGTACAGCTCCTGTCAGACGGTAGTGTTGAGACTGGGATTAATGTCGCTGAAGTAACTCCTTCACCTAATCCGGCTGGCTATGTCGAACCCGAAATTGCCATCGAACATCTTTCGGGCTCGAGTTCAAGTCGAATTAACCTTGAAATAATTGATCAAATGGCGTTGAAAGACCGAAATGTATATCAAATAACTTTTGAAGACACGACCAAGAAAGCCTCAAAACGAATCTACGAGGATACCTTAACCACTAAAAATTTCACCCTTGTGAATGTTACTGACATCGCTGAACCCGATACGCTGATTGATCATTCTACAAAAATTCATACCGGTGATGAACATCTTGTTATAGATGGTTTTCAGATCTCGTTTAATCTTGAATCGGTGATTGAATTAAACAGTAGTTTGTCGAAGTGGAATGGTGGCGATACCATGATTTTTGCACCGATATTTATGCGCTGGGAGGATATCGGCAAGGTAGGATATCGAAAACCGTCAGATTATCGTTTGACCATCGGTGATGTTGGTTTGGGGAAAAGTACCCAGATGAAAGTTGCCGGGGGAGTGGTTACCCTGCCCGCGATAAATGTAAATTTCAAAATTGAAAATATAACGGAGAATAAAGTACTGGATTTCGGCTTTTGGGAACTTGATACAACCGGAGGAACAGGAAAGTTAACCTCAAATCTCGATGAATCGGATATTATAATCTTATTGGAAGATAAAATAAGTACCAGTGGTGATACGACCAGTGTATATACTTGGCAATTCAAAATGAAGCATCTCATTCCCGATTCATTAAAACGGCATCCGCGATCAGGTGATGTGGTCGATCTTATCGTAAAGAAACCGTTCCTCGGTGATGATTTATTTGAATTCACAATATATGGTCCGGAAATCAGTAAAAAAGCAGTCAAGTCTGATATTAAACAAATCAAAGTAGTTCCAAATCCTTATATCGGGGCCAATACCTGGGAGACGAAGAATCCTTATGATTCAGGTCGAGGTCCTAGAGTTATTCATTTTAACCATGTTCCGATGGATTGCGAAATCACGATCTTGAACATAGCAGGTGAAATCGTTGATCAATTTGAAGTGCATAATGCTATTGACGACGGTATTGCCGAATGGGATTTATTATCGAAGGATAATTTGTCTATTTCATACGGACTTTATCTCTATCATGTAAAAGATCTGTTAAGCAATGCGGTACAAACCGGGAAATTTGCGGTTATTAAATAGGTGATGGAATGGGGAAAAAAATAATAGTATTGATTGTTTTTATTTGCAATGTAATGTTAGCTCAATCAATATCGAAGGTTGGAACATCATCCGCTAAGTTTTTAAATGTTCCAGTTGATGCTTGGGGAACTGGCCGAGGGGGGGCGGTTGTCGCTGGATTTAAAGATGCGTCAACTCTTTTTTGGAATCCGGCAACGATCACGTTTCTTGATAGAATGTCAACTCATTTCAGTTATACGAAATGGTTTGAGGATATCAGTTTCAACTACATCGCAGCAGTAATTCCATTTCGAACGGGTACCTTTGGTGTCAATGCAACATTTTATCAAACAAATCCGATTGAGGTGACAACAGAGCTTTATCAGGATGGTACTGGAGAATATTATTCGGTGAGTAGCAATGCCATCGGCCTAGCCTATGCCCGAAATCTTACTGATAAATTTGCGATCGGCGCCAACGCAAAATATATTATTGAAAATATTTATCATTGTTCTGCTACTGGTTTAGCATTGGATATTGGCGGCCACTATGTAACTCCTTGGAAAGGGCTTCGGCTTGGTTTTTCGATAAATAATTTTGGTACAAAGATGCAAATGACCGGAGAAGATTTACTGATCACTACTGACCCAGATCCTTCCAATAGCGGTAATAACGACAATATCAATGCTTATTACGCTACAGATAAATTTGATTTGCCTTTATCAATGACGATTGGAATGGCTTGGGATTTAAACTTTTTGAAAAAAAATAAACTTACTCTGGAGATAGATGGCATTTATCCGAGTGATAACTATGCAAGCGTCAATACCGGGATAGAGATGTCGATGTTTAATGATATTATTCATTTACGTTCGGGAATAAGTGATCTGTTTATGAAATCGGAAGAACCACAATATTCATTTGGCGGAGGTATCCGTTGCCCAATTCTCGGGCAGATGGTTCTAAATGTTGATTATTCATATCAATTGCATGAATACTTCAATAAAAATGAACATTTTTCTATATCAATTACATATTAATATTGAGGATTAAAGAAAGTAAGTAAATGTCGTTTCTAACAAAAAAAAGGAGAATCATCATGAAAAAAGCTACGAGTGTGGTGGTCGCATTACTAATGATGTTATCATTCGGTTTTGCGGCTAATGTGACCTTTAAGGTTCACATGGAGTATCAGGTAGCACAGGGGAATTTCAATCCTGTAACTGATACTGTGGATGTCATTGGCGGTTTTACCAGTGGATGGAGTACTTATGTGCAACTGACCGATGACGATCATAATAATGTCTGGGAAGGTACCCTGACTATTGCCGAGGGTGATTATGGATTCAAATTCCGGATTAATCATACCTGGAACGCACTTAGTGAGTTCTATGGTATTGATAACAGTGATCGACAAATAACCGTATGCTCGGCCGATCAAGTGTATGAATACTGGTATAATAATGCCAGTGCGACGCCAGTCATCGTCTTCAAAGTTGACATGGGCGATCAAATCAATCTGGGCAATTTTAATCCGGCATCCGATTATGTCGATATTGCTGGTTCTTTTAATGGCTGGAAGGGTGCAAACCATCATCTGACGCCGACTGGCTGTGATGATGCCATTTGGCAGATTATGATCGCCGACAGTTTTACAGTTGGTGAAGCTATCCAGTTCAAGCTTCGGATCAATGGCAGCTGGGATGCCGGTAAATGCGAAGCCGATCCGAATCGTGAATATACTCCGGTTGCTAATGTGCAGGAATATTCAGATTATTGGAACAGGTATGATTACAACTTTGCCGTGACTTTTGAAGTCAATATGTCCTATCAAATCAGGCTCGGTAATTTTAATCCTACTTCAGATTATGTCGATATTGCCGGTACCTTAAATGGCTGGGATGGCAGTAATCAACATTTAACCGACAGTGATGCCGATTCGATATGGTCGATAACCCTGGACAGTCTGATGGTTCCGGGTGATACGATCCAGTTCAAATTCCGGATCAATGGTAGCTGGGATGCCGGTAAATGTGAGGCCGATCCAAATCGTGAATATATCGTTCTGGGAGGTACTCAGACATATTCGGTTTGGTGGAACAATTTCGATCCAAATTTTGTCGGATCGAATGTCCAATTTTCCGTCAATATGAATGGCCAGATTAATGCCGGTCTTTTTGATCCCGCCGTAAATAATACAGTAAAAGT
>Ga0066637_10000077_pt1 | contig 58618 bp, 60 predicted proteins | sample CryGeyCG2014_020_FD_62737 | JGI IMG/M metagenome (GOLD analysis project Ga0066637, IMG submission 62737) | Groundwater microbial communities from aquifer - Crystal Geyser CG08_land_8/20/14_0.20 | ecosystem: Environmental > Aquatic > Deep subsurface > Groundwater | place: USA: Utah: Grand County...
AAAACCTGATTTGGATAAACGGCTATTGATGACAGCTGCCGTTGATCTTGATGTGTTGCTCAATACTTATACTTCTTTTGTGACTCAGGGGGGTAAGAATGTATTGACCGATCCCTAAATCTGCGTTAGAAAAATGATAAGTTTACGTCTATTTAAATGAGGGCATAAGTTATGGAGTCCGCTTGCGGACGACATAACTTATCTGCCCGAACTTATCCCGCCGAAGGCGGGAACAGTAGGAGGGTAAAATGTCAACTATATACTCAGGAAAGATCAAACAAAAGGCGCGTGATTTAAGGTATAAAGGTTGGTCAATGGGAGAAATTAGCCTAAAAATGAAAATCCCAAAAAATACCGTCTCGGCGTGGGTTAACGATATCCGCTTAACGGATAAACAAAAGGAGCGAATCAAGAAAAAAATAACTGAATCCGCTGCAATTGGCAGGCCGTTAGCTGTTGCTGCGAACCGTCGAAAAATTGAGCGATGGAAAGAAGTTATCCGTAATTCTGTAAAACATTTTGAAAACATCCCTATTGAAAATCCGGAACTTGGTAAGCTTATCTGTGGCATTCTTTATCTTTGCGAAGGCGCGAAATATCCAAGTTCAAGATATCTTTATTTAGGAAATTCTGATCCAAAGGTAATTTCATTCTTTATTAATGCTTTAAGAAGATACTACAAAATTGATGAAAATAAATTACGTTTTGGTATCGGTTATCGCTGGGATCAAAACTACCAAAAGCTGAAGAATTATTGGTCAAGGATTACCAAGATATCTAAATCAAAATGCCTAAATTCGATACCTGATATACGCACTAAAGGAAAACCGACTTTACGGAAAGACTATATGGGGATTTGCAGGATAATATATTACAATACAACGCTTCAATTTGAACTACAGTCTATTGGCGAAACAATAATGGAAAAGTGGAGCCGGAGAGGATCGAACTCTCTGCCTCTTCCATGCCATGGAAGCGCTCTCCCAGGTGAGCTACGGCCCCGTAAATCTAGTTGACCTTTGCTATTTTAGAATATAAAATAGACAGCGCTTGCGCCGTTACAAATTTCCTGTATAATAATACCATAATTTGTAATGGGGTCAACTAATTATTGCCGGGATGGCGAAATGGCAGACGCGGCAGCCTCAAAAGCTGTTGAGCGCAAGCTCATGTGGGTTCAACTCCCTCTCCCGGCACCATTCAAGAATTATTTATGAGCTTTTAGATATGGGTTAACGGCGCGATAGATACGCTGGGCGACGATTTTATAGCCTTCGGGGTTGGGATGCATAAAATCGCTCTTCATCGAAGGATTGGTAATAATTCCGCTTAACACTGCGGGAATAAAAATTGAGCCGGACTCTTGGGCAAGCTTAAAAAACCTTAAGCGGTAATCGCGCAAAAATAACCCCGCGCTCACATCAACAATAGCCGCGATAGCGCCTTGGGCCTGAATTTGCCGGACCATTATCCTAATATTATTAGTTGTCGCATCCAAAGGTATACCCTTTAAAAAATCATTCCCGCAAAACTCAATCAGGACTAAAAAAGGCTTTTTGTCCAAAACATCAGCCTTAATCCGCTTAAACGAAGTAACAGACGTATCTCCGTCTAAACCTGCATTAATTACGGGCATATTTATCATTTTAGATAAAGCAGTTGGATAATCTTCGCCGGGCTTAACCCCATAGCCAAAAGTGATACTGTCTCCAAAACAAATAATGTTTTTTCCGTTAGAATTCAGGTTTTTAATCTCTTTTTTAGCGCATCCGAATAGCCAAAGAGCAAGAGAACCTGCGAACACAAGAACTAATAAATTATTCTTTTTCATGTTGTAATCTCAGTTGTCCGCAAGCAGCGCCTATATCCTCTCCGCGCTCTTTACGCAAAGTTACATGGACTCCATACTTAACAAGATAATCCTTAAATAAAATCATAGCGGTTTTATCCGCTGGCTCAATATGAAGCTCCTTTATATAATTTGCAGGAATGATGTTAATCTTGGATAATTTAAAACCTTCGAGCAGCTTAACTAAATCCTGCGCGTTTTTAAGAGAGGAATTAACGCCCTTAATTAAAATATGCTCAAAGGTTACCTGCCGGTTAGTTTTAAGGCTATACTCCTTGCATGCTTTAATAAGCTCTTTTAAAGGGTATTTCTTATTCACCGGCATCAGGTTTGACCTTAACTTATCGTTGGCAGCATGCAGGGATACGGATAGTTCTATCTGCAGATTTTCTTCCGCTAATCTTTTAATTGCCGGCGTTATCCCGCAGGTAGAGATGGTAATTCGACGGGCGCCGATATTAAAGCCATCTTTAGAATTTATAATACGGATTGCTTCTAATACATTATCATAATTATCCAGCGGCTCGCCTATACCCATAAAAACAATATGGGTAAGATTTCTGCCGTAAATATCACTTTTTAAATATAAAATCTCTCCGAGTATTTCGGAACAAGTTAAATTGCGTTTAAAGCCTAGAAGTCCGCTGGCGCAAAACTTACAGCTGAATTTACAGCCCCCCTGAGTAGATACGCAGCCTGTAACCCTGCCTTGCGCAGGAATTATCACTGCCTCAATTAGATTTTTATCTGCTAATTCAAATAAAAATTTCTTGGTTCCATCCTTTGACTTGCGCGATTGAATCAACTTCAAATCCAGTATCTTAAATTTATCATCAAGGAGTTTTTTTAACTTTGAAGATAAATCGCTCATGCGCGAAAAATCAAAGACGCCTTTTTTATATATCCAGGTAAAAATCTGCCTGGCATGGTAAGCCTTAATCCCCAAAGACAAAAATTCGCTTTCCAGTTCTTTTAGGTTAAACTCTTTAATGTCCTGCATAATAATTAGGGGCGGAGTTTTTCTTTATCAATTTTTCCGGTGCGGTTTTTGGGAAGCGCGCCTTTAAACTCAAAATAATGGGGAACTTTAAAATGCGCCAGGTGCTGCTTTAAAAAATAGCGCAGATTTTCTTCGCTTAAGGCCTTTCCTTCTTTTAAAACTATAAAAGCTTTAGGCACTTCTCCTCTTAGCTTATCCGCTACCCCTACTACAGCAGCCTCAGAGATATCCGGATGCCTTTGTATGGCTGCCTCAACCTCAGGTTCAAAGACAATCTCGCCGCCCACCTTAATCATTTCTTTTTTTCTGCCGATGATATAAAGGTCTCCCTCGGCATCAAATTTGCCCAAGTCTCCGGTGTGAAACCAGCCATTGCGTAATGTTTCTGCGGTAAGTTGAGGGTCTTTATAATACCCATCAGTAACTACCCAGCCCTTAACTACGATTTCACCAATTTGGCCAACATTGACTTCTTTATCCGCATCATCGAAGACCTTAACCTCTATCCACGGAGTAGGCCTGCCTACGCTTTCAATCTTTTTTGAGCCCATAGGTAAAACAGTGGTAGGGGCATTAGTCTCGGTCATCCCCCAACCATTTAAAAGATGCGCCTTGGGGCAAAACTGATGGAACCTGCGTAAGGCATCCGCAGAATTAGACGCGCCAAAAGTAACTATCCAACGCAGACTGGTTAAATCAAAAGTCTCAAATTCTCTTAATTGTAGAAGCGCGTAATACATCGAAGGAACAATCCAGAAAAAATTGACTTTATATATTGATATATTCTTTAAGAATTCGAGCGGAATAAAGCGTTCCATCAAAATAAGCCTTAGGCCAAAACAAATGGTGTTTTGAATATAGATAAGCCCGCCAAGATGAGAAAATGGCAAGGCGCAAAGTACCGTATCTTTATCGCTTAAATCAGATTTGACGAAAAACTCCATGGACTTAGGAGGTGCTGATAGCTGCCGGTAATTTATTAAAACGCCCTTGGGCTTGCCGGTTGTCCCGGAGGTATAAAAAATTATTGCGCAATCTTTATCCTGAATATCGGTATTAATCTCCCCGAGGTTTCCTTTATCTACGCAATCATTAAAAAATAAAAATCCCTCTAATTTATCCTGACAGGTGATAATTTCTTTTAAAAAAGAGCACCTTACTTTAAGATCGATTAGGTCAAGCGCGGTTTTAGGCTTAGCGATCAAAATCTTAGCCTCGGAATGTATAAGGCATGAGCACAACTCATCTCGAGTAAGCATAAAATCTAACGGCACTGCTACAGCGCCCAAAGACCATAATGCCAGATAGCTATAAATATACTCCGGCCAATTAGGAAGATAAAGCGCAACCTTGTCGCCCTTATTAATCCCCGCTTCTTTAAGGCTATTGGCTAGGCGAAGATAGTTCTCTTCTATTTTACGCCAAGATATTTCTTGCCCTTTGAATATAATTGCGGGTCTATCCGGGCTAGATTTAGCCCTTTTTTTTAATATTTCCAGTATCTCCATACTAATTTATCTGCGCCTCTATCTTTTTTATGAGCTCTTCCGCTTCCTTGATAAGCTGAACAGGTAAAAGCTTAAGCGCTTCAGCCTCCTGCTTTGAGGCCTTAAGGCTCCCTAAGAATCTTTTTAAAATAGCCACCCGCTTTTTCCTGTATGCCTCCTCAGGCTCAAGCTCTTCCCTTTGCCGGATTAACGCGGTCAAATCCCTTTTTACCTGTTGCGTATCTTTGCCATCTTCAAATATTTCTTTCTTTAATTTAGAGTAATCTTCCTGATCAAGGGTTTTCTTATCTTTGGCCTTGCGCAATAAATCCACGGCGTCGTAGCTGGGAAGCTTAGCGGTATCAAGGGATTTAGTATAATCTTTTTCAAGATACGCCGGCTCTTCCTTCTCCAGAAAATAATAGGAACGCAAAAGCTTCATTGCCGTCGGCTTCTTAACGCCGATTTCTTTCGCGGTGTAAGCGTCAAAAGTAACAAAGCCCCATTCTTTATAGAGTTTATCTTTGTAAACCGAATAAAGCGAACGGCCCAATTCAATCCAGGACGACTTAAAATTCTTAGCGCTCTCCAAGACATGATAACGCAAAGAGCCTGTTTCTAAAGAAGCCATCTTATCTTCGATGTTTTTAAGGGATTTGGTCTTACGCTCTTCCATTATTTCTTATCCTTGAATATCTTCTCCAGCCCCTTGCCGAATGCCTTAAACTGCCCAATATTATCATTAATCTTTTTAATTAAATCTTCCGGATTTTGATTGGCGAGATTCTTAGCCGCTGCCTTAAGAATAATCTTTTTAAGTTGCGCAATGTCAATATTGGGGTTATCTAACTTAGTGTTAATATCAAACTCCAAATTCAGATTGCCTTGAGTGTCAGTAAAGAAATCCAGCGCGTTCCTGGTTAGGCTTAACTCCGGAAGTTCTCCCTCTCCTTGCTCTTCCCGGGCGTAAACTAAATCCGATAGCCTTAAATTTGTCAGAATATCTAAATTATTATTTCTGGATTTTAAGGAAGCACTGGTATTAAGCTTGGCCGAAAGAAGTTTTTTACTAGAGATAAAATTTCCATAATACGGCGAGAAATAAGTTATATCCAGATTTTTTACCGTTAAAACTCCATCCATAGCTTTAGGCCTAAAATCAAGCCAACCGGAGAAGATAATGCTTCCTATTTTTTGGCCATCGGTTTTAAGAAAATCTGCCGAAACTTTAAAATTTGTCTTAACCGAAGTTAAGGGAAACATGACCCTGGAGATATCCGCATTTATCCTGCCAAGGATAGTCTTAAAACCTTCCGGGTTAACTCTCTTATCATTAAAGATAACTCTGCCGTTTCTCAAAACCAACCCTGTTATGTAAACCGGCGGCTGTTTTCCTTTCTGCTCTAATTGCGGTAGGTTAAGTTTACCGTCACTGTATTGCTCAAGCGTGATGACCGGATTAACCAAAGCTAGATCATTAAGGACAATCTTACCGGCGAAAAATCCAAAAATATTCGGCGAAACCGAAACTCGATCCACATGGAACAAATCACCGATTTTAAGATTAATTAAATTAATTGAGAATGGAGGGGTAATATTTATCCCGTCTAAGCTCGCCTTCTCCTTAAAATTCTCTTCTATCTGCTCAACTACTATTTTCTTGACAAAGAAAGGTACTGTTAAATTAAGAATAACAAATATGCATACTATGACGGTAATAACCCAAATTATAATCTTGGTTACCTTTTTCAACTTGCCTCCTGGTATAATCTTCAGGCTATTGGCCCATCATCCCACCCGACGGGTGTCCTGGGTTGTCTCACCCGACGGGTGTCCTGGGTTGTCTTACCTGCCGTTTGCTGTTAGAAAATCAGGCACCCGCGATTTTAACAAAAGCCATATCTCTAAGTTTAGCAAAATCACCTGGGTTAAACTCAGCCGTATCAATAGCAGGCAAAACAGTAATACTTATTGAAACTTTAGATTTAAATATCCAACTGCCTTTGGGCATAACATTATGAGTCCCTTTTATGCGGATAGGCAGAATCGGCTTCTTTTCTCTTATCGCTAATTTAAATGCGCCATTTTGGAAAACATTCATTGCGCCGTTATCGCTGCGCGTTCCTTCGGGGAAGATCAAAACCGAGATATCCTTCCTAAGCCACTCTGCCGCTTTCCGATAGGCCTTCTTAATGCTAGAATATTCTCCGCGGGCTAATTTTATATGCTCAGAAAGGGAGAGGCTCCAACCGATAAAAGGTACTTTAAATAAGCTCTCTTTGGCAATCCATTTAAACTGCATACGCGTCTTGTAAAGTATTATTATATCCGCCAGGCTCTGATGGTTAGCGATTACCACATAAGTCTTGTGGTAATCAATATTTTCAAGGCCGTTTACTTTTAACTTCCAATATGGGTTTAAACGAATAATGCAGTCCGCCCACCAAAAACCCTGCATATGCGCAATTTTTCTCTTTTTATCAAATGGATAAAGAATGACCCGAAAAAAGAAAATGGCAAAGCAAACGGCCATGGTTAATATTACACTGCAAACCCAAATGGCTATTGAGACAAAAGTTTTAATCATAATTATTTAGAATCCGTACCAATAATTAACCAGCGGCTTTGCATCAGGAGATTGATCCAGCACCACATTCTTAAGACGGGTATACTCTAAGAATCCTTCTTTACCAAGCTCCTTGCCAAACCCGCTTTGCTTAAACCCTCCGTAAGGGGCCCGATTATAAAACATGCCATAAGTATTAATCCAGATAGTCCCGGCATTAATTCTTTTAGCTAAACCCTCGGCTAGGCTTAAATCCCTACTCCAGATACAACTGGCTAAAGCAAAATCCGAATCATTAGCTAATTCTACTGCTTCTTCAGCACTAGAAAATTTACCGACTATAGCTACGGGCCCAAATACTTCTTCCTTAAAAATATGCATATGCGGATTTACCCCGGTTATAACCGTAGGCTCAAAGAAATAACCGTTCTTTAATTCCGGGGCCTGAGGAATCTTTCCTCCGCATAATATCTTTGCCCCTTCCGCCTTGGCTTTCTCTAAGTAGACAATGACTTTCTTACGCTGGCTATCGGTAATTAAAGGGCCCATCTGAGTCTCATGGTTACTAGCTACCCCAAGCTTTATGCGCTGGGCCTTCTCAACAAAATTAGCTACAAATTTATTATACAGGCTATCCTGCACAAATATGCGCGACATGGCCGTACACATCTGGCCCTGATTTAAAAATATGGAGCAAAGAGAGCTGTTCACTACCATATCTATATCAACATCGGAAAAGATTAAGCTTGCGGACTTTCCACCCAGTTCCATAATTAATTTCTTAACATTCTTGGAAGAATACTCTAAGATATGTTTACCTACCTCGTTACTCCCGGTAAAAGAAACCATATCCACTCTTTTATCAGAACAGAGTTTCTCGCCTATCTTTGTGCCGCTCGCGTTTACGATATTAACCACTCCCGCGGGTAAACCTGCCTGGTGGATAATTTTACCTAACTCAAACGCAGTCAAAGAGGTCAAGCTGGACGGCTTTAAGACTACAGTATTGCCTGCGGCAAGCGCTGAAGCTAGTTTCCAAGAAGCAATTAGCAAAGGATAATTCCAGGGAATAATCAAAACCACTACACCCATAGGCTCGCGGGATAACTTTGCCTTGGCCTCTTCTGAAATATTCAAGTTTTCACTAACCAGATAGCTTTCAAAATTATTAGCCACATACTCAAAAGCCTTGGCAGCTGAAGGCACATCCATAAAGGTGGTTTCCTTAATGGGCTTACCGGCATTTTCCGTCTCCAACTTTGCTAAATCCCCCGCCTTATTGAGGATTCCTTGAGCAATCTTAAAGATAAATTTCTTGCGCTCATCTAAAGGCAGCTTAGGCCAACTACCTTTATCAAAGGCCTCCCGTGCGCTGGCTATAGCCAGATCCACATCCGAATCCTTAGCCAGGCAAGCTTGAGCGATTACTTTACCCGTAGACGGATTAAGCACATTTTGCCGTTCGCTAGTTTCAATAAATCTTCCGTTTATATATAGCGGATAAAGCGGCATCATTTTATTTTAACTTCCCTAAATAAGGCAAACAGACGGGTAAACGGGACATACCATTTAGAAAGAAGTCCTAGCTGTCCGGATAATTTCATCTTACCCTGCGTTACGGCTACAAATGAATCGAGCTTGCCTAAAAATACCTGTTCCCATACTTCAGCCGGTGCTGAAATAACAAAAGGCGCGTCGCTGTCAAAATCTAAACGCGCGATTTTACCTTTTTCAAAATTAAACTTATAGCATTTATCGCTTCCGTCGAGCTTTATGGCCAGTTTTACGGTTAAATCCAGCTCTTTACCTTTTTGGGCAATGAGTTCATCTTTATTTACCAAATCTACGATTGCCTGTATGTGCTCGCGGGAAAACATAGGTAAGCTCAAATTGCCGGTTAAGTCTGATTTTATCGCCTTATCTAAATCATCCAGTACTTCTTTCTTAAAAATCCTGGCTACTGCTGCGGTGCGCACTGCTTCTTCCAAAGCTTCAGTTAAACTTAAGGCATCAGAAAATTTATCCGCTATAGCTATTGTGCCGTGATTTTCAAGCACAACTAAATTGTTAGTCTTTAAGGCGCTAATTACTAATTCCGGTTTAGTTACGGTCGGGGTATCCTGCTCGACAACAGGAACATTTCCTAAATAAAATTTAGTCTCAAAGGTTAGGGCTCTTAAATCAGAGCTAACCGCGAAATATCCGTTAATCAAAGGCGGGTGACAATGGATAACGGTTTTGGCTTTAAAATTCTTATAAACTAAGACGTGCAGCAGTAACTCTGAACTTGGCTTAACATCGCCGAAGGCTTTTCCTGAATCTAGGTCCACTTTCACTATATCTTTGTGTTTTAAGCTCCCTAAAGATGTTCCGCTGGCAGTAATAAGGATATGTTTATTATCGTTGAGGCAGGCGCTGATATTCCCGGACTTAGCCACAGCCAAACCAGTCTGATAGAGACGCAGGCCGACCTTGATAATTTCATTCTTTAGGGCTCTCTCTTTGCTAAAAATCATCTTTTAATCTCCAAATGAATGTGTTTAGTAATCAATTTTGCCGGTGTCACATCAAATGCCGGGTAATAACCTTTCGCTACTTTTGGCGCAAGGCGCAAACCCTGATATTCTAACATCTCCTTGTCCGGCCGGATCTCAATTTTTATATCCCTTCCTCTCTTTAAGCCTGACGCAGGAGGACATAGGACATAAAAAGGAATCTTGAAATATTTCGCCGTAATCGCAATCTGATATGTCCCGATTTTATTAGCGATATCTCCATTAAGCGTAAGATGGTCTGCGCCGACGATAACTTTATTAACCTTATGCTGCGACATCACTGCCGCAACCATACCATCGGTAATTATGGTAACACCCAACCCTGCCCTTTGCAATTCCCAAGCAGTCAGGCGCGAGCCTTGTAAATACGGCCGCGTTTCGGTGGCAAAAAAACTTATTCTCTTGCCTTGTTTCTTGGCGAATTCTCCGATTAAAGGCATCAGACCGCTGACATTACAATGCGTGAGAATGGCATCGCCGTCTTTTAACAGCTTGCTTGCCTCTTCCGCCTGCTTCATCCGGCTATATTTTAAACCCTCTAAGAATCCTAAGATACACTTTTCTAATGACGCCTTACCCTTTGACCAACCTATAACCATATCAGTCAAATACTTAAAAGAGAGCGTGGGCCGGGTAGAATTTATGGCACGAGCAACCTTAAGCAAATCTCTCTGCTTATTCTGCTTAATTAGTTGCAAGAATATATACATCACTAACAAAACCTGGCCCACAGCGCGCGTCTTCATCTCTTTAATGGCGCGGCATGCCTCTTTGTAATTACGCACCTTTATATAGGAAAGTTTATGCGGCAGAAGTGTCTCATCTAAAATATAAATGATATTTCCTTTTAGCTGAATCGGCCAGAATAACGGAGAAAATTTCATTTTCCTTCCAACTTTTTCACTGTTCCTAAAGCTATTTTTAAAATATTTGACTCTGCCATATAATATAATGGATTCATAAAGCCCATCTCGCCGGTAATAACATTATCGCTTACTGCTAAGATTGAGCCGGCCTTGATATTGTAAGTCTGCGCAATAGTTAACATGGTCGCAGAAACCATATCTACTGCCTTGGCACCTTCTTTACGCTTGGCTTCTACAATCTCTCTTGTTTCGCGTAAAAGCGCATCCGTAGTCCAGACTTTCCCGCGATGAATGGTTAAACCCATGCCTTTAGCAACTTCATATAAAGTATCAGCGATTTTTTTATCAGCTATGGTCTTAAAATTCTTATCTACATAATACGGCGTAACTCCGTCGCCACGGATAACCTCATCAACCACAAACAAATCGCCAATTTTGATATTTTCGTCTAACGAACCACAAGTGCCTACGCGAATAATATTCTGAATTTGCGCATTACACATAACCTCAGTAGTAATTGAGGTATCGGTTGAAAATCTTCCACCATTAATCGCAGTTACCTTTATTCCTTCCACTGTCCCGGTATACATAGAATATTCCATAAAGGTAAAGTTCTTCACCGGATTCTCAAATTTCTTTAATAAAACGTCAAGCCTATCTCTTGGCCCGGGCACAATCGCATATTTTCCCACGTCTTCCGGCCTTAACTGCACCATCTGGGTCAAATCTTTTCCTGTTAAATGCACATCCTTAACCATTTGCATTTATTACTCCTTTGTAATAGCAAACCTTAGGGACAGTCCCTGCAACGTCACAAACGCAAAATTCTTAAAGAGCTAATATTGCTTGTAAATTACCGCCTAAAATATTATTCTTATCTTCTGCGGATATATCTAAATCTTTGATTGCTTGAATGCTGCCTGCGATATCTTTTTTTGCCGGCCAGTCACTACCCCATAAGATATGCTTAGAACCTAAAAACTCCAGTGCCGCTTGAAAATTTGCCTTGCCTTTATCGCCGCTAGTATCCACATAAATATTCTTTAGATAATCCGTAGGGTTACCTTTTAAGTCTTTGACAAAATTTATCCCGCGCAGCATCTGATAGGTAGCGTCAAAACGATTGGCCAAAAACGGAATTACCCCGCCGAAATAAGCAAAAATTAACTTTGCTTTGTAATCACGCAAAATATCCGACATCAAAAGTTTGCCTATGCATATTGTAGTATCAAAAACATACTCGATCACCGGCGTAAGCAAGGGGTCTTCCACGCGTTCGCTGCCTATGGGCTTTACAATCTGCGAATGTACAAAAATAGGAAGGTTTTTGTTTTGCGCAATTTTGTATATCCCAAGAAACCTGGTATCATCCAGATAAACCCCGTTATAGCTTGAGGCCAGAGAAATTGCCTTAAAACCTAATTCTTCTGTTGAACGCTTTAACTCTTTAAGCATATCCGGCTCATGATCTATAGGCAAAATTGCGGCACCAATAAATCTATCCGGATATTTTTTGATAATTTTCCCAATGTGATCATTAAATATACGCACAACTTCGGAGATACTTCCCAATTTTAAATGCGCATCAGAAGTCGGATATGACAAAACCGCCTTATCGATTCCTGCCTCATCCATCATCTTAAGTTGCGCTTCAATATCGCCCCAGCCCTTATGATAAAAATGGGCATTGTTGATTATTCCCTCCGGCAGCCAATGGCTATGCGCGTCAATAATCATTAATGTTCCGTGCTCCTTAATATACGCTCGGTCATCTCAATTTCGTAGAGAAGTTTTATCTCTTTTAAAGCATCCTTGCCTAATTCTACGGTTATGGCCTTCTCAATTGCCTCAAGTTTTTTTATCAAAAAAACATAATGCGGTTTAAACTTTTTATTTTCATACTTTAAACTTAAACCATCCTGCTCTTTCTTGGTTATGTAATCCTCAAATTGCTGCACCAAGTTTTCAATGGGAACCTTCTTATCCGCTTTCTTTAATTCTTTAAGAATAACCCGGTCAATCTCAACTTGAGTAAACTTGCGTTCAATTTTATCCAGTGCTTCTTTGGCTGCCTTATAAAACCAGATCAGATAGCGCTTCTTTAGATTCTTAACATCCCTCTTATTCACCCCGTTAGAAATATCACTCTTATCTAATATTTGAACAAAATTTCTAACGGGGTTCATCATTTCTTGACCAACTCCACTTTGTCGATATAAATTGTGCCTTTTGATTCAGGTAAAGGCTCAAATTGGAAACTTGTCAAAGGAAAAGCGAGTATAGCGTCTTTCTCGGCATTATCCGGTTGCCAGTCTGAACGGGCAGTAAAATCGCTGAAATTACAAATTATCTGCTTCCAGCCCTTGAAATTATCCTGAATAATATAGCGCCATATTTCATTGCCGCTGTCTTTTATATCAATAGCGATATTTACCTTAGAATCCGAGCCGTACATATAAAAAGAAATAGCCTTATATTCATCCCACTTGATATCCGCGGGACTTACCTGCCACCCGGCATTTTTGGCATCAAGTTTATCGCCCTTAGCCACATACATATACCCTCCGGGGATAGCGCTAAAGGAAATCTTAATCGCCCTATCTCCGGAATATTTGATATCGCTTGAATTTGATACATCTACCGCTGAACCATTCCCTGCGCCAAAATCGACTGTTCCTTGCGGCCCGCCAACCACAGCTTTCTCCATATCATCGATCAGTAAATTATTCTCCGCGGCAAGGCAAACTCCGGCTAATCCTAAAACCAACACTGCCGCAAAAACTAAAGCCTTTTTCATTTATTCTCTCCTTTAAATGAGCAGACAACTTACGGAACGATAGTGACGTAAGTTGTAGGCCGCGAGGCCGTCTGCGAATTTATCCCGAGCTTACGCAGAAAATTTCGTAGAAATTTTCAAGTGGTTAAGCGAGGGATCTTTCCTAAGTCCTTTACCGTTATCTCCCCGGGTGCTGCTGTTTAAACGGTATAACCGGCGCAGTCCACGGCGTCTGCTGGTTAATCACGGCGATCTCCAGAGGGCAGACATTTTGCGGAACGGTTAAAGCAAATCTGACCGCGTTTTCAATTGCCTCGGTAGTCATCAGGCGCGAAGTATCCTGGGTTATCTCTTTTAATTTGCCGGTTAAGTCCGTATCGGTTACCCCGGGCAATATTGAGGTAACCTTAATCCCATGGTCACGCAATTCCCAGAACAGGCCTTTGGAAAAGGCGCGTAAGCCTACTTTAAGCGAACTATAAACAATAAAGTTTCTCGGCAGCGGATCGCAAAGCGTTGACCCTGAAACCATATTGATAATCGCTCCCGACTTATTTTTAATCATATCATTGATTACCAGGCGGATTAAACGCACGTAACCTAAGTAATTCGTATACGCCAACCTCTCAAAATCCTCCATCGGCTGTTCTTGAAAAGGATATTGCGAGGATACTCCGGCGTTATTAATCAAAATGTCAATCTTGCCGAACTTTCCCTTAGTCTTATTCACCAGATTTTCCAAATCCTCTAATTTTGTAACATCGCAAGGAACCGCGAGTACCTCAACCTTGTATTTCTTGGCGATTTCATCTGCGGTCTCCTTCAAGGGCCCTTCTTGGCGAGCGGCAATGGTTAAATTAATCCCTAAGCTTGCCGCAGTGCAGGCTAAGGCCTTACCAATTCCGCGGCTGGCACCAGTAACGATCGCCACTTTACCTTTTAAATTTTCGCTCATTATAAACCTCCCCTATTTTATAATTTAACTTGTTTCTCAATTAATTGCTTAAAAACCAGTAAATTTTCTTTAGAGTGTTTATTGATGAAACCCTCAACCTGTTCATCGCTAAATTTAGCTTTATCGTCCATTGCAAAATGCTGAATCCAGGTCAGCTCAATGCCTTCAGGCTTAGGCGTATAGAGCCAAATAATTTTCATATACTTAAACGGAAACTTTGGCTCATGCCTTTCGGAATAAGTAAAATACTTATCCTTAAAAAGCAGCCGCCAGGATACCCAAGATTTATCCTCGTCGTCAGTAAGGCGAAAGGTTATTTTGTCGCCTTCCTTACTTATAATCTCTGCCTTCTTATATTCACCGCCGAACAATTCCGTCCAGCGCGGTATATCATTAGAAATATCAAAAACCAGATCATAAGGCGCGTTTATTACTATTGCATTGCAAGTATGTCCCATCTAACCCTCCTTAAATATTATGCTCTTTTAGATTAAAATCTTAAAGCGGGTGGCACGGAGATGCTTCGCAGCGCGTGAGCGCAAGAAGCGCCCCGTGACAGGAAGCGCTTAAACTGTTAATCTAAAAGAGCAACCACTCTCGACCAGGCGGCGCCGGTCTGCCTAATGCGTACCGGAAAACAAATAATTTTAAAGCCGGCTGCAGCAGGCAAATTTTCCAACCTGCCAAGCCTCTCGATGTGAATAAACTCACGCTTTCTGCCGTAAAAATGCGCTGGATAGAATTTACGAGGATCTTTGGAATCTAAGAATTCTTTGAGCATAAATTTATACGGCCGATCTATACCCATGGTATCGGTGCCGAAAACCTTGATCCCGCAATCTAAAAGGTAATCTATCGCCGAAGTATCTACGCCCGGATAATCAGTAAAATATTCGGGCCTCCCGTAAAATTTATCCGCGCCTGTCCAGAGTAATACAATATCCAGCGGCTTCAGATTATAATTAATCCTTTTTAATGCCGCTTCCATATCTGCGGCAGTTATCGCCTCTGCTGGTTTTTTATGCCTTAAATCCAAGCGCACTCCATACTGATAGCAATATTCAAGCGGGATTTCATCGGCGGTTTTTGCAGCCCTGCCTTCTGACTTAGAACCGTAATGAAAAGAATAATCCAGGTGGGTTCCGACATGGACAGGCGAATGCACTATTTCCAGCGATAAGAATTCACCGTCCGGGACATCACAAGGCCTAAGTATGCGTTTACCCAAAAGGTAGCTTAACTTACCTGATAACGTCTTACCCATTATTATCCGATTAAATTTATCAATACCGGCCTTGTGAGTTACGCGCTCGATATCAACCTTATGCACCTCAAAGGCCTTCTCGTCAATTGGCAAACTTAAATCAATAATTCTCATTATTTTCCGGATTTAGAATTAATAACTTTCTCAATATCGTTAATAGCAGAAAATTTGGTAACCTCTTTCGGGAAAAGCTTAACGTTAAAAGCCTTCTCAAGCGCGATAACCAACTCTACCATTTCGGTTGAATCTACGCCGATTGAATCCTGCAAAGACAACTCATCCTTTAATTCATCAAGTTTTACCTTTAATAAATTGACTAACACTTCTTTGATCTTAGTCTTTACCTCCATAGCAACCTCCCTATTTTAGGGACAGTCCCCTCCGGGGACAGTCCCTAGATTTGTACTTCACCTTTAGTTGCGGCTGCTTCCCATTTATTGATACCATCCATAACATCCTTAAAGCAAAGTTTGGCTAACGGGTCAAAGTTGCTCTCCATAATCCGGTTGATTCTCCCGGGTTTAGAGAAAAATTCGCGCATACACCATGAGCCAAGCCGACCGAGATCTTCCGTAGTAAGATGATCCGTAGGGATTACCGGGTGGAGAAAATCCCATTGGCTAAAATCTACCTTCTTAGGATCAATCCAGTTTTTCTTTAAAGCAATTCTCCACATCGGCGAATTCGGGGCAGGAGTAACATAGCCCACCCACAAAATATCCGGATCAACCTGATCAGTAAACTCAAAACGCTGCTTGATAATCTCTTCAGTGTCATAATCAAAACCCATCATAATATCCGCGACAATCGCGATATCATTTTTGCGCAAGATCTCTATGGTTCTCTTAATCTGATCAATAGTGATGCCTTTAGCGATTTTCTTAAGCTCTGACTGAGTTGTAACCTCAATGCCAAAAACACCCATGAATAAACCATTCTCCTTCATCAGCGGCAGGATTGATTCACAATTAACCCAGTCAATCGCGCGTCCTAAAGATACCCATTTAATCGGATTATTCGACGCCTTTTTAAGTTTGCAGAACTTCTGCACTCTTTTAGGGTCGACATTAAAATTGTCATCCTGAATAACCACGACTTTAACCCCGTATTTTTTATGCAAAAGATTCAACTCTTCCATAACTCTTTCCGGAGATTTAGCCCGCCATTTTAAGAAATCTGAAGGAGAGCGTGGGTCAAACTGGTCCCACTCATAACAAAAGGTGCACGCCGAAGGGCAACCTCTGGAGGTAACCATATCTACAAATGGTTTCCAATAAGTATGACCTACATATTTATCCATCGGGAACAAATCATAAGCCGGTAAAGGGAGTTTATCTAAATCTTGCATCAGCGGCTTATGCGGCCCCATAACAATCTGCCCATCGACACGGGAAGTAACGCCAGCCACATCTTTAAGGGGCTTGTTTTTATCTATTGCTTCGATTAAATCTCCAAAAGATTCCTCTTCACCCATAACCACAAAGTCAACTGCAGGATTCTCCTCTAATGTAGGCACAGGCATTGCCGAATACCATAACCCACCGAGAATTATTTTTGTCTTAGGCAGCGCTTTTTTAATCCCAATGGCAGCATCTTTAAAATGTCGTAAAACCCCGTATCCGCCATAACCGTGTAACTGCTCACCCATTACCACAATATCAGGTGCTTTAAGCTTCACCTGTTCAACCAGTTGCTCCATAGGTATCTGATCAGCTTTTCCGTCAATTACCGCCACATCTGTATAACCTCTCTCCCGAATATAGGCTGCCCAATGCGCATATAACTGATTTGGAGAACGATGTATCCCATGCGTTGCCCAAGCACCGACTTTTGGCATAACAAATAAAATCTTCATTAAATCCTCCTTAAGCTTTTTCAACCACCAGTACCGCGTTAATCCCGCCACGACCGCGGGAAATAATTAAGGCTTTATCTATTTTGTATTCTTTAGCTTCTTTGGTAACATAATTTAGCCCATTTACACTGGGCGCGTCCAAGTTTAAGGTAATCGGAACAAGGCTATGCTCCATAGCTAAAATAGTAGTAATCATATCCACTACCCCTGATGCCCCCAACAAATTTCCAAACATTGATTTCGGGCAGCTTAAAGGAATATCTTTTAACCTATGCCCGAAAACTAATTTCAGGGCGTTAATTTCAGAATTATCCCATAAATCAATAGCTAAACCATCTAAACTGATATAATCAATCTCCCCCGGGTTTACTTTGGCTTCAGAGAACGCGTTATTTATTGTCCAGGCCAGTTCTTTACCATCCGGAGCACAATTTATTCTATCCACCGCGTCGCAGGTAGTGGCGTAACCGCTGATATAGCCTAAAATATTAGCTCCTCTTTGCTTAGCCCGGTTAACACTCTCCATAACCACGATACCTGCCCCCTCCCCTAAAACAAAACCGTCGCGCTTTTTATCAAATGGCCGGTAAGCATGTTCCGGGTCATTATTATTCTTGGAAAGCGCGCCATAAGTATTACAGCATAATAAAGCGTAGGGCGTAACCGGCGCTTCCATGCCTCCGGCTAAAATCATATTTAATTTATTTTTAGCTAAAACTTTCCGGGCATAGCCTAAAGCCATTAAAGAACTGGCCCTGTCCGCGACTACAGTTTTAGAAAATCCTTTTATCCCGTAATAAATAGAAACCTGCCCTTGCGGGGCCGCGGGAAACCACGCGGAAGCCATATAAGGGGAAACTCCTTCACGGCCTTCTAAATAGAGGTCCCTTAATTCTGTCTCGGCATAAAGCCAACCGCCGATGGCATTGCCTAAGAAAATCCCGATCAGGCTGGGATCCTCATTCTTAATATCAATACCAGCATCCTGCAAGGCCATTTCCGAAGCAATCAGCGCCATATGCGAAAAGGCATCAATCTTCTTTAAGAGCCTCTCTGATATGTGGCTATATTTTTCTAAGTCATCAATCTGGCCGGCGATACGCGATGGGTATTTAGAGGAATCAAAACGGGTGATTTCTTTAATAAAAGAGCGGCCGCTTTTAATATTCGCCCAGAACTGACGCTTGCCAATTCCGGAAGGCGCAACGACACCTATACCCGTAACCGCAATCTTATCCATCATATCTCCTTAAAACCAAAGATGAATGAATCCCTGAAAAACCGCTGCTGGTCTTAATAATCGTGTTTACTTTTTTTTGTATTGCTTCGTTGGGGATATAATATAAATCACACTGCGGGTCTTTTTCTTCCTGATTAATGGTGGGAGGAAGAATGTTTTTGTCAAAGATCATCGCAACTACAGTCAGCTCAATGGCATTTGCCGCAGCCAAAGGATGGCCAATCATAGATTTAAAAGAGCTGATAGGCAACTTATAGGCGTAATCCCCAAAAATCGCCTTATATGCGCTGGTCTCGAAGATATCGTTCATGCGCGTGGATGATCCATGGGCATTAATATAATCTATCTCTTTAGGGCTTATCCCGGAATCTTTTAAGGCAAGCGAAATACAAGTCTCCATCGCCCTACCGTCTGAAGGTAAATCTGTCATGTGATATGCATTGCAACTTGTGCCGAAACCAAGGACTTCGCAATAAATTCTGGCATTGCGCTTTAAAGCATGATTTAATTCCTCTAAAACCAGGATTCCTGCGCCCTCGGCCAAAACAAACCCGTCGCGTTTATTGTCAAACGGACGCGAAGCTTTTTGCGGCTCATCGTTATGCACAGACAAAACATTAATTACATCAAATGCGCCGAAAGTAATCGGAGTCAGCGGCGCTTCTGCCGCGCCGCAAATCATAATATCCTGTTCGCCGTCCTGAATTGTCTCTAAGCCAAACCCGAGAGAATCTGTCCCGGCAGTACAGCCGGTGGAAAGTGTATTGCATACCCCTTTTAATCCGTATTTTGCGGATAACTCAATTGAAGGCGTATTAAACATTGCCGCATCATAAAGATCCGGCCTGACTAAAGACGGATCAATTGGCTTTTTGCCGCTATCAGTTACGAGGGCAAATTCCTCTTCCATATATTTTGTGCCACAGATGGCATTAGCCAGAGAAACCCCAATATGTTGCGGATCCTCTTTTACAAAATTTAATTTACTGTCTTTAATCGCCATATTCCCCGCGACTACAGCAAACTGCACATATCTATCCATGCGCATGGCTTCTTCGTGATTTAACCCTAATTTAAAAGGATTAAAATCACGTACTTCGGCGGCAATTTTAGTATTAAAGACTGAAACATCAAAGCCATCGACTAATTTTACCCCCGATTTTCCGGATGACATCCCCTGCCAAACAGCTTCTTTACCTATACCGTTAGGCGAAATAGTCCCTATGCCGGTGATAACCACTCTTCTTTTCATATCATTCCACTCTCGTAATCTTAAATATAATATTCCCGCCGTCAGGGCAAGTGACCGTATCTATGGAATTAGGGCTATCCATAAAAAAGAAGTTAGCCCCAAAATTCAAGGCGAATAAAGCCGGAAATGCGGTATGAAATGCCGCTCCGCAAAACCCGGGAATACATTTTAACCCGGTGGTTTCCCATTTATCCCCCACCTTATAGCCAAATGTACATTTGCCTTTAGACTGGACTACTTCAATAACCATTTTTTTAGGATTAAATTTATGGCTGGGGTCCCTGGAAAGGTTCTCTACAATACCATTTTTATCCAAGATTTCTGCCTTAAACTCTAATTTACCTCCGTCAGGGCAAGTGATTAAAAGCGAACGTTGGTTATCGCGAAAGCCGAATTTTGCCCCAAAACTTAAGGCATAAATTACCGGAAACAGCGCGTGGACAAGGCCTAAACAAAAATGTTTTGGCGCATGCGTAAAATCCTCCAAGATTATCTCATCGCCGATTTTATATCCATGGTAACATTCGCCGAAAACTCCGGTTACGGTTAGTTTTAATCTTGGGAAAGGAGTATTTACCCCGTTAGAAATTTCATTTCCTCTTCCTGTCTTTTCGGTATTTCTAACGGGGTTTATTTCGCTCATCTTAGTTTAATAATAATTTCACGCTATTAAAAAGCCCCTCTTTGCTAAAAAACTTCTTTGTTTCTTCAACTTCATGCACCATGCTTACTAGTTTATTATTCAGCGGCGCGGTTAATCTATGCCTTTCTGCCAAACTTACGAATTCGCCGTTAATATAATCTATTTCCGAACTCCGGCCACGCTTAATACTCTGCAAGATTGAGCCGTATAAAGGATCCTTGCTCAATTTTGTCATTATTCCCGAGAATGCCTTCGCGGCTTCGTTTGAAGGGATAGAAATAAGCCTGGTTATATTTTCTACGGGAAAACCCGGTAAAGAAACCAATTTTATCCCTGCTTGAGACAGTAAATCAAAACCCTCTTTCCAGATGCCAATGCTTACGCGGCTAACCTCAGGATCAGAAAAAGCCTCCTGCATACTTAAGCCCAATATCGCAGGAATGCAATTGTTAGCATTAACAAAAATCTTTAAATACTTCATCCCCAAGATATCTTCGCTGATAATTGTAGTAAATGCTTTATCCAGGGTTAAACTTACGGAGAGTATTCTAGAATCGGATATTTTCTTGAAAATATCCCCTAAGACCCAACTCCCCTCAAAATTATGCACCACCTTTCCCGGTGAAAAATAAGTAGAGCCAAACATCACGATGCTCGAAATAATATTCCCCTGCGGTAAATAGCGGGATACGATATTATCCGCCTGAACTCCATTTTGCGTAGTTACAATAATGGAATCTTTAATCAGGCTTAAGTTATCCTTTAGCGCAGACTCAATATCCTGTGTCTTGGTCGCTAAAATCAGGAGCTCAGGTTTATAAGTTAGGACTTCATGGGCGAATATATCAACCTTAAAATTCCCCCTTACCCCCGATATCTTAAGTCCTTCTTTATTAATAATACAAACTGCCTCAGGCCGGCCGACTAATGATACATCTTCGCCCTTTAGCTTAAGGTAGCCTGCAATTAAGGCGCCTATTGCGCCTGCGCCAATGACAGCGATTTTCATTTATTTACATTCTTGGGAAAACCGTATTTCTTATAATCAAACCCGGTCTGCTCAAGAAGCCTGCACATCATACTGTAAAACGGGGAAGGCACATCGGAAAAAAATGCGCATAGCACGTCCTGCTCCTCAACAAGGACCGAACCTCTTGCCCCGGCATTTTCCGCAGCTTTCTTAACCACGGCTTCTTCAGTAATATGGCGGTGGAAAACCGGTATCTTGGAGATAAATAAACGGAATTTAGTTTCTGTAGCAGAGTCCCAATTCATAATCATGATATAGTAAAATTTTACTATTTAAATTTAATTATATTATAAAAATAGTTCAACCTTTGTCAAGAGAAAAAATACAATGGGAAATTGCAAACAATACACTGTTCTCTATAGGGTTTTAATTAAATTAGAGAGGAAATCGGATTCGGCCTGAAGCATTTTAAGATTATGCTCAAGAATCCGGGCTAAAGAAAATGGTTTCTTACCTGCCTTAGACTTAGACATCTGCGTTAAACCAAACGCTATCTTATTCAAAATACGCAGCCTGGCGCGAACCCGGCGCCGGGCAGAGGAAGGTTTTAAATAATGCATGAAATATAGGCTTAGGTCCAGGCTAAACTGCGGACGCTTAAGCTGTAGAATGCTCTTACTTAATAGATCGTCAAAACGGCTCCTACCCTTTACGGTCAAGGTATAAACAATGCGCTGTGGCCTTCTGCCAAGCTTAGCTATTCTTTTGGCTATCAAGCCTTTTTGTTCCAATACTTTTAAGGGATAGTATACGGATTTAAGCTCAATCCCGGCAAACAAAAAAAGGATCTGCTTAACTTTAATTTTTATCTCATAGCCATGCTTAGGGCCTTCGCGTAAAAGCCCCAATAGTAATAACTCTTGTTCAATCATGCCACAACTCCCATACCGCGAAATTTATTATACCTAGCCTTAAGGAGGTCTTCTTTCTTAAAATTTTTTAGCTCTTTTATCTCTTTAACCAAAACTTCTTTTATATTCTGCGCTGTCTTTTCAGGATTGCGATGCGCCCCGCCTAAGGGCTCGGGGATAACCGCATCAATAACCTTAAGCCTTAAAAGATCTTCCCCGGTTAGTTTCAAAGCTGCCGCTGCCTCAGGAGCCTTTGATCCATCTTTCCATAATATAGCGGCGCAACCTTCAGGAGATATAACTGAATAATACGAATTTTCTAATACATAAACTCGGTCCGCAACCCCTATCCCCAATGCCCCCCCTGATCCGCCCTCGCCAATGACTATAGAGATTATCGGAGTAGCTATAGAAACCATCTCTCTTAAATTGGTAGCGATTGCCTGAGACTGCCCGCGCTCTTCCGCTCCTATCCCCGGATAAGCCCCGGGTGTATCAATAAAAATTATAACCGGGAGATTAAATTCTTCGGCCAGCTGCATCATCCTTAAGGCCTTACGATAACCCTCCGGATGAGCGCAGCCGAAATTACACTTAAGATTTTCTTTTGTATCCCGGCCTTTTTGATGCCCAATAACCACAACCTTCTGCTTATCTAACCTTGCTAACCCTGAAACAATAGCCTTATCATCGGAGAAAAGCCTATCTCCGTGGAGTTCCATAAAATCTGTCATCAAAATATTTATGTAATCTAATGTGTATGGCCTTTGAGGATGCCGGGCAAGTTGAACCATCTGCCAAGGGGTAAGATTAGTGTAGGTGTCTTTCTTTAAGTCCTCAAGCTTATCTTCCAGCTTTTTAACCTCGGAAGAAAGATCGATCTTCTTATCTGAAATAAAATGCTTGAGTTCTTGAATTTTCTTCTCAAGCTCAACAATGGGTTTTTCAAAATCAAGTCTGGCCATTTTAATGAGCGCATAACTTACGGCAGCACGAAGTGCAGCGTAAGTTATTTGCGCGAATTAATCCCCCATCACTTTCGTATTTAGCCTATGCTATATTGAAAGTGATGGGGGGGTTGTGGCTTCACTTAGTCGACAATAACTACTTCTGTGCCAATGGGGACAATAGTATAGAGCTCCTCAACATCAGAATTGCTCAAGCGCACGCATCCTTGAGTAACTTGTTTACCAAGGCTCTTGGGATCGGTTGTTCCGTGCAGGCCGTAACCGGGAAAATCAATTCCCATCCAACGCGTCCCCAGAATATTTTCCGGGCTTCCCGCGGGAACAACCGTACCGGACTTAAACCAGGCAGGATTGACCAACTTAGAGATAATCTTAAAATTACCTATGGGAGTAGAGTTATTCTTTCCCGTTGAAACAATATAAGTCCTTATAATCTCTTCATCGCTTTTAAGAATCAATATGTTTTGGGATTTATCCACCAGCATGCTAAAAGGCGCAGTCCAAACCTTTATCTTCCTACCCCCAACAATCCTATCATCGCTTAAATTATTACTCTTCTTAATTAAATCCACGGTAGTTTTAAATTCCCGGGCAATCTTAGCCAGGGTATCACCGGGTTTAATTTCATAAAGGGCGCTTTTAGCAGTTATCGCCGGAGAAAATAGCAGCTTTATATTTATGTCCTCGGCTTTTTTCTGCCAATTCATTACCTCATTAGAATTCGGGAAATCATTCACTAACTTCTGATATACATCCTTAAGATTTACTAAATCTCCCTTGGCCTCTAGGCCCCTTGCTTTATTTAAGAGCGCTGAAGCAGAAATTGGGTTACCTTCTTTTCGCGAGGCGCTATTACCGCTATCCTTCTTAAAGAAAAAAGCTAAAGCAACGAACAGGGTTAATATTACAACGCCCCATATAATTAAAGTTTTCTTAACCACTTAAATCCTCCTAGCACAATAAGTGCACACCCGCGCAATTCCTTTAAGTGCGGGGTGTTGCGCAGAAGCGCACACCGGCCTCTCAAATAAGGCCGGGTGTTATCTTGCTAATACCGCTATGGTAACCCCAACTATAAAACCTGCGATAACCTCAACCGGGGTATGCCCAATGAGTTCACGCAGCCGGCCTTCGGGAATTCTACCTTTCCAATAAATATCTTCGGTTATTTTATTTAAAATGCCTGCCTGTTTTCCGGTTGCCCGGCGCACGCCCTGAGCATCAAACATAACCACAATGGCAAATGCCGCGGCTAAGGCAAAATAAGGGCTGCTGAAACCATATTCAAAACCCATAGCCGCAGCCAAACAGGAAGCGCCTGCGACATGAGATGAAGGCATACCACCGGTACCGATAAACCAGCGGAAATCAAACCTTTTTTCGCGGATTATACCTATGGTTACTTTTATTATCTGGGCGATAAGCCAAGCCGAGAGCGTAGTCATAAAAATCTTATTCTGGACCGTCTGAACAAATATCTCTTTCATATTATTTACCCGAAGCCGGAGTTACCTCTATCTTGACTTTAACAACAGATGTGCTCTTACCATTTTTAATCAAGAAACCCCGATTACCTTCCAACCTCGCTTGTCTTTTTAACTCTTGGATTGCTTTCTTGAGTTCGGGGATAGAAGTCAGCCTAGATTTAAAAGCTTCATTATCCCCTACAAGCCTAGCCTTCTCTTCTGAAAGGGCGTTGTTTTCTGCTTTTAATATGTCTGCTTGCGAACTTAACTCCTCAGCCCTCTTTTCTGATTGGCTTAAGGCTAAAAATGACTTATTTAATCTTTTATGAGCAGCCTTTAAGTTACCTTTCAGGCTGTCATTTTTTAGCTTAAGCTGCTCTACGGTATTCTTTTCTTTCTCTAGCTCCTGTGATAGGCTTTGTTTCTGGTATTCAAGGCTTTGTTTCTGGCCTTCAAGGCTTCTGATATTTTCTCTTAAATAAGAAATATATCTGAATACCACAAAGACCAAAGCGCTAGCCAAGAGGAGAATTAGTATGTTCTTAAGAAATCTATTGTTCATAGGAAAATATTATATAATCCCTGGATTAAATTGCAAGTCTTTTCTTGGTTACTGCAGGGATTTTACCTAGCTAAGCATTATAGCTAAAATTTATTAGTTAGATTTTACCTCCTCCTGCGTCTATTTAAGTGAGGGCATAAGTTATGTCGTCCCGCCGTTGGCGGGATTCCATAACTTATCTGCCCGAACTTGAACACCTTAAGTTTTGATTTAGTGAAATACTTGCTTGCGAAGTAAGCAAGTATAATCCCGCCGCCCCGCATTCTGCGGGGCAAGAGGCGGGAACATTGGGAGGGGATAAAAATGACCGCAAAAGTCTTAAGTTTTGGCTTGCAGGGTATTGAGGCGTATCCTATAGAGATAGAGGTGGATGTTTCATGGGGGCTTCCGGCAATAAACGTGGTCGGCTTACCGGATTCAGCAATCAGAGAGAGCCGGGAAAGAGTTAAATCCGCGATTAAGAACTCAGGGTTTAACTGGCCGACAGAAAGGATAACCGTAAGCTTAGCTCCTTCGGGGGTAAAAAAAGAGGGCGCTTGCTTTGACCTAGGTATAGCCCTAGGCATACTTTACGCTACCGAGCAAATTAACGGCTTAAAGCTAAACGATTATTTCATTTTAGGCGAGCTTTCCTTGGATGGCATACTACGGCCGGGGCGGGGAGTTTTACCTATAGCTATGGAAATAGCTAAATGCGGCAGGCGAAATATTATTATCCCTTGGGAGAACGCCAAAGAAGCAGCGATAGTTTCCGGGGTTAATGTATTCCCGGTTAAAACCCTCAGAGAAACTGTAGAATTCCTGAATAATCCTCAAATGCCCCCTTTTAAAATAGACTTAGGGAACTTATTTCAAGAAAGTAACCACTATAATATTGACTTTTCAGAAGTAAAAGGACAATATCTGGCTAAGAGGGCAATTGAAGTAGCTGTGGCAGGAGGGCATAATATCGCCATGATCGGGCCTCCGGGGAGCGGCAAGACCATGCTTGCCAAAAGAATCCCTACCATTATGCCTGAACTAACTTTAGAAGAAGCGCTAGAAGTAACCAAGATACATTCAGTAACCGGAAACCTAACTAACCAAAATGGTATAATCTCCACCCGCCCATTCCGCGCTCCACATCATAGCATATCAAGTGTGGCCTTAGTCGGAGGCGGGCCATTGCCCATCCCCGGAGAAATCAGCCTTGCGCACCAAGGCGTATTATTTTTAGACGAGCTCCCGGAATTTCAACGCGCAAGCTTAGAGGCCCTGCGTCAACCGCTTGAAGACGGAAAGATAAACATCTGCCGTATCAAAAAGAGCCTGACCTTCCCTGCTTCTTTTATTCTTGTTGTAGCTTTCAACCCCTGCCCCTGCGGATATCTTGGCGACCCCCGGAAGGCCTGCCATTGCAATACCACTAAAATAGATAATTATATAGGAAAAATCTCCGGGCCGCTATTAGACAGGATTGATATTCATATTGAATTGCCGAGGGTTAAATATAAGGAGTTGGTTGAGATAAAGGAAGCAGAGGCGTCCGTAGCAATAAAAGCCAGGATCGAAAAAGCCCGCTCCGTACAAAGGGAACGCTTTTCCGCCGAAGGTAGATCCGCCTATGGCGGAAAAAACAAGGGTATCTTCTACAACGCCCAGATGAATGGTAAACTTATTAAGAAATACTGCGCCTTAGGAAACGAGGCAAAAGATTTGTTGCGCCTTGCCTTGACCGAATTGGGCTTATCGGCAAGGGCTTATGATAAAATTTTAAAGATCGCTCGGACCATCGCAGATTTGGCTGGGAGTGAGACGATACTAGCAGAACATATCTCGGAAGCAGTGCAATATAGGAGTTTAGATAGGCGCTAAATAATTTAAATTATTTATTTATTACCTGAATAATGACGTTAGAGGAAGAGGCCATACCTTTATTATCTGTCACAGTAAGGGTGACGGTAAATTCCCTTGCGCCGTAGGTAGTGCTCCAGTAGGTATTCAAAGGATTTGGCTTATTAGATTTATCTCCATCGCCGAAATCCCAGAAATAAGAGACTATTTTCCCATTGGGCGATGAAGATTTGTAGCCATAGAAATTTACCCTTAAGGGAGATGGGCCGTTTTGCGGTTTGGCAATAATTATAGCGGTTGGCTTAAATAAAGAAGGCTGTAATTTTATATCCTGAGATTTGGGTTCTTCAACTATAGGCACTGCCTCCAAGCTTTCCTGAATAGCGATAGCCTTTTCTTGGGCCTCTGGCTTTATTGTCTCAACCGGCTTAACCTCTACCGGGGCTGCCGCAGGAACTTCTTTGACAGGTTCCTGCGCAAGCTCTGCCATCTTAACTTCTTCTTTTGGTTTAGGCTGCTCGTTAACCTTAGCGGGAGATTCCTTGGCTAAATCTTCCTGTATATATTCACTTAATCTATCCTTTAACCCTTTAACTCGGGCCCTTTCGGCATAGTATTGCTCATCCTCAAGCTTATCCATCTTCTCCTTATATTGTGGATTATGATTATACCTATAATCTGATACGGCAATAAAAGGCATACGGAATATACCGGCAACAAACTGAACGAATAAGAGTGGAGGTTCTACAAAGGTTTGCTTAAAACGATTATCTATAAAGCCGATTTTTTTATAATAATACTCAACCTTAGACCTGCGTCTTTTAAAACGTTTCTCAGCGATCTCTTTGCCCGGGAAGGAATTATTAACACCGATACTATATTCCGGTATTACTTTATTATACCTTGAAACAACAAAACCCCCCTCATGCGGAGATTTACCTTGCTGTATCTTATAAGCAGCGCATCCGGATAATAATATGCTTAAAACTAATATTATATAAAATTTCTTCACGATGTTATTTTACCCCTTATGGACTAAGATGTCAATTTTAAATTACGGGATGAAGATTGGACAAGGTAAGGTTTTTACAATCTAGAGTCTACGGTCCTTAAAACTAGCGAGATTGGTTTTAGCTTGGTATCTTTTAGCCTTAGCCCCGAATGATAGCAACCAATGCTCTTGCCCTTAGACCAGATAACCTCGGCATTTAAGGGAATTTCTTCGTCGTTATCCAGTATAGTAAGGCATATCTTTAGGGGTGCGTTTACCGGGAGCTCCTCAGCAGTAATTAAACCTAGCCCTTCGGCGCTAATATCCTTAGTTGAGGCATCAGTGGATTGCTTAATACTTATTTTGGCATATTTTAAAGGAATAGAAATTAAGAAACGAACAAACTTTCTCTTTTCAGAAAACTCTTCTTTAGGCATTGTTTAGGCATTCCTTTTTTAAAATTTTCTGATATAAGTATGCCACATATTAATACGCGGTTGCAAGCTTATTCACGACTTTAAAGGAAGCGTTTTCTTTTATTAAGAATTTTCCTCAGCTATATCCCCGGCAATAGGAAGCTTAAAATATTCCCCCCTATAAGCCTTAACCATAAGTATTACCCAGAGTATTATATCAAGAATCCAAATAATGTTTACCAATGCCCAGCCCATAAAAGGCATAATACCTACAACTATGGCTAAGACAAAAAGCGAGCCAAAGACTAAAATAGACTGCATGGCGTGGAAACGCACAAATTTATTTTCCTTCTCCAAAACATAGAAAATAATCCCGGTGATAAAACCTAACAAGTAACTTAAGAGAGCAGCGACATTTGCCTCCATCCCTAAGGATGTTTTGCCCAAATCCTTTACATCCATACTCTCCTTCTTGCGCAGAAACGCATACTGGCCCATCCTTTAGGGCCAGGTATTGCACAGTAAGTGCACATCCCGCAGAAGCGGGATACTCGACATTCATCTATGTCGAAGTACCGGCCTATCAGCCCAAAAAGGGCGCACTTGGCAATCCTTTATGCCAAGATGCCGATAAAACCGGGTGTTATTTTAAGGTTTAATTAACGCCAAGGCTTCTGAGCGCGTCTTTTCATTATCTTTAAATATGCCACGCACTGCCGATGTAACAGTCGTGGTCCCGGGCTTTCTTACCCCGCGCATAGACAGACAAAGGTGCTCTGCCTCAATAACCACCATAACCCCTAAGGGCTTTAATTTTGCCATAACAATATCGGCGATCTGCGTAGTCAAACGTTCCTGCACTTGCGGCCGGCGTGATAAAATTTCCGCCACCCGCGCTAACTTGCTTAAACCGGTAACCCGGCCATTTTTAGGGATATAAGCGATATTCGCCTTGCCGATAAATGGTGTGAGATGGTGCTCGCAGATACTGTATAAGGGAATGCCTTTAAGCAAGATTATCTCATGGTGCTTCTGTTCTAAGACAACTTCCAGCTCTTTTTCAGGATTCTGCTTTATTCCGGCAAAAATCTCTTCATACATTTCAGCTACGCGCTTAGGGGTATCTAAAAGGTCTTTCCTCTTAGGGTCTTCGCCTATCGCCTCTAAAATATCCCGGACTGCTTTTTCTATTTTTTTCTTATCCATGTCATTTTCCTATGCAGAACTCGCTGAATATTTTATCTAATAAATCTTCGGAAAATCTTTTACCCAAAACATCATCCAAGGAACCTAACGCTTCCCTTATATCGCAGGCAATAAATTCTATAGATAACCTATTATCCAATGATTTTCCTGCTTTTGCAATGTTTTTTTGCGCCTTGCGGATTAATTGTATATGCCTTAGATTACTCACCATTATAGATTCAGAACTTAAAACTAATCCGCCATAGATTAAATCTGCGATTATTTTCTCCAATAATTCTATATTCTTAACCTTCTTAGCCGAAATATCTACAATATTCTTAAAATACCCACAGACCTTCTCCCGTTCAATCTTCTGCTTAAGGTCAATTTTATTTATAACCGCAATAGCGGGTTTTGTTTTTAGCTTCTTAATAAGAAATACATCTTCTTGCGACAACCTCTTGCTGCCGTCAAATAAAATAATCACTAAATCCGCCGCATCAATCTCTTTCCTTGAACGCATCAGAGCTTTCTTCTCTATTAAATCTCTCGGCTCTAGGGTCCCGGCAGTATCCACAATCTTTACCGGAATACCTCTTATGTCAATTGTCTCTTCTATTGTATCGCGGGTAGTCCCGGCGATAGGAGTAACTATGGAACGTTCTTCTTTAAGCAGGGCGTTTAAAAGCGAGGACTTACCAACATTGGGTTTACCGCAGATAACTACATGTATGCCTTCGCGTAGGATCCGGCCATGTCTTGAGGTTTCTAAAAGATTTTTAAGCTCAGCGTCAATTTTTTCTAATTTTTCTCTCATCCCCCTTAGCTCAACAGAAATTATTTCTTCTTCGGGAAAATCAATATTTGCTTCTAATAAAGTAAGAATATCCAATAAGGATCCCCTAATAACATTTATCCTTTGAGAAAGCGCCCCTTTTAATTGCTCGGTTCCTATCTTTAGCGCGAAATCGGTTTTAGCTTGAATGATATCCAAAACCGCCTCTGCCTGAGCTAAATCAATTCTTCCGTTTAAAAAAGCACGTTTAGTAAATTCTCCTGGCTCTGCTAACCGGCTGCCGTTTTCTAAAACTAAATCCAATACCCGCCGCAAAGCCACAATTCCACCGTGGCAGTTAATCTCTACAATATCCTCTTTGGTGTAAGATTTTGGCGCGCGCATTACGGTCAAAATTACTTCATCAATAACCTCAGTTCGCGAGTTCGTAAGTTCTTTAGTTCGTGGGTTTGATTTATTGAACTCGAGAACTCGAGAACTCGAGAACGAATTAATGATCCATCCGTAATGCGTGGTATAAGTCTTGAAGTCTGATGCTTTTTTACCGTCTTTGGCAACAAAAATCTTCTCGGCAATTTTTAGCGCGTCTTTGCCGCTAAGCCGCACAATCCCAATACCACCTCCCCCTACAGGCGTGGATATTGCCGCAATTGTATCAGTTAAATTGTCTCCTGCCATATTTAAATTCACCTACCACAAATAAAGAACCTGTAACTAAGATTAAATCTCCTCTTTCCGCCAAGCGCCTGCTTAAATTCTTGGCAGGCCCTACACCATCGGTGATATATCTTTCCTTGCCGTTAAAATAACCCGCCAGAATTTTAGGATCAGCTGCCCTTAAGGAATTGGCTTTAGTTAATATAACCTTATCCGCTAAATCATAAAGCTCTGAGCATATGCCCTTAATATCCTTGTCATTGGAAATACCCAATACTAAAATCATTTTTTTGTATTTTTCGCCAAAGGCGGATCCGCCTGCGGCGGAAAAATTTTTCCTGATGGCCTCTTTTAAAGCTTTAACAGAGGCGACATTCTGTGCGCCGTCCAGCACCACCAAAGGATTTCGTGAAATCACCTCGCACCTACCTGGCCAAAGGGTATTATAAAGCCCGCGCATCAGAGAATCAACCCCCACCCTAATACCGTAACCATTTAAAGCCTTGACTGCGCTTATGGCTACTGCCGCGTTAATTAACTGATGCCTGCCAAGGAGCCTTAATTTTAACTTTTTATATTTATTTACCTCATATAGTTTAACATCAAACGCCTTGCATCGTGCACGTATAACCTCCCTTGCCTCTTTTTCCTGCGGAGCGCTAATTGCTATTGATTTCTTGGTTTTAATAATTCCCGCCTTCTCCTTCGCGATCTTTTTTAAGGTATGCCCAAGTTTATCCATATGGTCATAACTTATCGGCGTAATCACAGAGACCAAGGCATTGACCACATTTGTAGCGTCAAGCCTGCCGCCTAAACCCGTCTCTAAGACGGCAAAGTCAACTTTCTTCTCTTTAAAATAAACTAAGGCTAAAGCAGTGTAGGCCTCAAAAAAAGTAAGCGGGCCATAAGGCGAACTGCGGCCATATTTTTCTATTTTAGGCCTTAACCTCTCCACTATGGCCTTTAACGCGGCCTTAGGGATTATCCCCTCGAACTCACTTAGTGCTTGTCGTTTATCGCTTAGCGGGTTTAAAATCCTTATTCTTTCCCTAAAATCTAAGAGGTGAGGAGAGGTATAAAGGCCTACCTTAAATCCGGCTTCTTTTAATATATAGGCAATAAAAGCGCAAATAGAACCTTTGCCTTTTGTCCCCGCGACATGTATGCATTTAAGGTCATCCTGCGGATTGCCGAGGAGAGTTAAAAATTCCTTGATACGCGTAAGCCCCAAAGATTCTTTATAGCGGTAGGCCGTAGTTTTTTCGTAATTGATAAATGATTCTAAGTATTTGACTGTTTCAGGGTAGGTCATTTATTAGGTAATAGGTGTTTGGTGATAGGTGTTAGGTAAAACCCAAAACCTAACACCTAAAACCTAATGTTTGAAGTGCCTTATGCCGGTTGTAACCATGGCAATCTTATATTTATTGCAGGCCTTAATGATATTCTCGTCGGCAATTGATCCTCCGGGCTGGATTATGGCAGAAACTCCAGCCTTATGCGCCCAAAAGATAGCATCCGGCTTAGGGAAAAAACCGTCGGAGGCAAGGCAGGATTTTTTGCTTAAAACGCCGGACTTCTTCTTGGCGAGCATTACCGAATCAACTCGGGACATTTGCCCCGCACCGATGCCGACAGTCTTTGTACCTTTAGTTAAAACAATGGCATTGGATTTGACATGTTTAGCCACTTTCCAGCCAAAGATAAGGCTAACCAGCTGTTGTTTATTCGGTTTCTTTTTAGTCACGACTTTTAAATTATTTAAATCCAAGGTTGCCAGATCCTTATCCTGAAGCAGGAGCCCGCCTGCCACCCTCTTCATATCCGGTTCACTTATAGGATCTAAATCATAAAATTCTAATATGCGCAGGTTCTTCTTTCCCTTAAATAACTCCAAGGCCTCCTGATTAAACCCGGGAGCAATAATGGACTCTAAAAATCCGCTTTTAGCAACGCGCTTAGCAGTCTTTAAATCCATCTTCCGATTTAAGGCGACAATCCCGCCAAAAGCAGAAAGCGTATCGCATTTCCAAGCGCAGAAAAACGCCCTATCTAATAATTTATCCTCAGCCACGCCGCAGGGATTACTGTGTTTTACAACCACCGCAGCCGGGTTACTGAATTCACGCACTAATTCCCAGGCTGAATTTAAATCTAAAATGTTATTAAAAGATAACTCCTTCCCCTGAAGTTGCTTGGCGTTGATTATCCCTTTAGCCTTGCCTTTCTCTTTATAGAAAGCTGCCTCCTGGTGCGGATTCTCTCCGTAACGCAAATCCTGGACCTTCTCGAAAATAGAAGTTATCTCTTTGGGAAATTTTTCCGTTATCTTTTTGCCGCCAAAATAATTACTAAGATATTTATGGATTGCCTCGTCGTATTCGCTAGTGCGGCCATATACCTCAATCGCCATTGCCCGCATCACTTCTTCAGAAAGACTCCCCTTATTTCTTCTTAGCTCATCAATAATCTGGCTGTACCGAGCGGGATTACAAACCACTGCGACAAAACGGTGATTTTTCGCAGCTGAGCGCAGCATAGAAGGCCCGCCAATATCAATATTTTCAATAACCTCCTCTATTGTTACTCCCGGCTTTTGGATGGTTTTTTCAAAAGGATAAAGATTAACTACAACCATATCAATAAGCCCGATCCCGTGTTCTTCTATGGTTTGCATGTGCCCCTGATTATCCCTTAAGGCGAGCAGGCCAGCGTGAATCTTAGGGTGCAGGGTTTTTACGCGGCCGTCGAGCATTTCGGGAAACCCGGTATATTCGGATACCTCTTTAACGGGTATATTGTTCTCGCGCAATATTTTTGCCGTTCCTCCCGTAGAAAGAATCTCTACGCCAAAATTATTTAATTCCTTAGCTAAATCTAAAATGCCTATCTTATCCGATACGCTAATTAACGCGCGTTTAATCTTAACCATTATAATCTCTCCTTTTAAATAGGGACAGCGACCATTTTTCTATCTATGCGACCAAGAAAAATGGTCGCTGTCCCTATTTACTTATTTACTATTCTATTTACTATTTACGTATTTATTTATTGAACCTGAAATTAGCTAAATCGCAATCCCGCATTATATAATCTTTTTGCTCAAGGCGCAGCTTACCGGCTTGTTTTGCCGCACTCTCACCGCCCGATTGGATGAAATCATTAAAGCTTATAATCTCGGCGCGGATAAAACCTTTTTGTATATCCGAGTGTATAGCGCCGGATGCCTCCCATGCAGTCGCGCCATTTTTAATCAACCACGCGTGGGTATCCTTTTCTCCGGCGGTAAAAAAACTTATAAAACCGCTCTCTTGAAATACCCTAAAGAACAGCTTATCTAAATTTTGAAGTTCTTCTTTTTCCGCTAATACCACCGGTTTAACCGTAATAAGCCTGTAACCGGAAATAATCTTTTTCTCCTCGTCGCTTAAAATAATACTAGACATAAACTCTTCTTTTTCTAAAACATTCTTGAATTTAAGAAGCAGGTTTTTCTCCGGCTCAGCCTGAACCTTGGCTAAGCGATTCTCCACGAATTCAAGATCAGCTAATACCAAATCAGTGCGCGCCTCTTTTGTGGCCAAGACCACATCGGAATCCAATACCCCATCCTGCCCGGTTAATTCTACCTGAATATAAACTTTTTTCTTGGATTTAGTAATCTTATCAACCTGATCCAAACGTTCGTCTTTAATATTTTGTTTGCCCAATGGTATCTCGGGAATGGAAAATATACCGATTTTCATAAATCAACTCTCCTTTCCAAATAGTTATGCCTCAACAGAAAATGCTTCCCCGGATGATTAGAGAAGAATTGTATTTCTATTCCCGCTATTCTTCTTGTTTCTTCGTGGATTGATAATGCGCGATAATTGGCGAGGCTATCTTTTGCGGCACCTCTTCATAATGCGAGAAACGCATAATATACATACCCCTGCCGCCGGTAATTGAGCGCAGGTCATTTGCATATTTAAACATCTCAGATAGAGGCACCTGCGCCTTAACTATCTGTTGCTTGCCCTTTACCTCCACACCCATAATCCTCCCCCGCCGGGAATTGACATCCCCGGATATCGCTCCAAGAAATTCTTCAGGTATAGATATCTCTATATCCATTATTGGCTCCAATAAAACCGGGCCTGCTTCTAGCACTGCCTTTCTTAAGGCCATAGCCCCGGCGATCTGAAAAGCCATATCCGAAGAATCAACCTCGTGGTATGAACCATCTACAAGCGTAACCCTAATGTCTTCTATAGGATAACCTGCAACCGCGCCTTCTAAGGCGGCAGAACGCACGCCTTTTTCTACCGAGGGGATGAAGTTCTTCGGGATTGCCCCTCCGAATATTTTATCCACAAACTCCAAGCCCTTGCCCCTTGGCAATGGCAAAACCTCAATCCAACAGTCTCCGTATTGCCCGTGGCCTCCTGACTGCCTCTTAAACTTGCCCTGGACCTTAACACTCTTAGTAACCGTTTCTTTATAGGATACTTTCGGCGTCCCTAACTCTACGGAGACATTAAACCTTTTTTTAAGCCGGCCGACCATTATTGCCAGATGCAAATCCCCAGGCCCTGAAATAATCAGTTCTTTTGTCTGCGGGTCATGGGCGACCTTAAATGTCGGATCCTCTACCTCAAGCTTATGCAGGGCATCGGAAATCCTCGCTTCATCTTCGCGTGACTTTGGTTTCACTGACGCAGCCATAGATGCTTCGGGAAAAACAATCGGTTCAAATAAGAATTGCTCTTTATCTTGAGAGAGTGAATCTGAGGCCCCGGTATCCTTTAATTTGGCAATAGCGACAATATCCCCGCAGGCAGCGGTTTCTATGTTCCTCTGTTCTTTACCTTGCAAGATATGAATCTGTCCAATCCTTTCTTTTGTTTTCTTGGTTACATTATAAAAACCTGTGTTTGAAACAAGAGTCCCGGAAAAAATACGCAACAAACTAAGCTGGCCGACATAGGGATCGACGATATTCTTAAAGACAAAAGCGGAAAAAGGCGCGTCTTCTTTTAAGGCAACTTCTTTTTGCTCATCGGGCTTTAAAGGATTAACCGCAACCACAGGATTTCTATCTAACGGGCTAGGCAAATATTGCAGGATACCGTCTAAAAGATCTTTAATTCCTTTATCGTTTAGGGCAGAACCTACGATAACCGGAAAAAGCTTACGCTTATTTACTGCCCGGGCTAAACCACCCTTAATTTCACCAACGGAAAGGCGTAAAACCGTCAAGTATTTCTCTAGGAGGCTATCGTCGCTTTCGGCAATCGCTTCCATTAAAAGAGGGTCTTCCAAAGATTCAATAATTATGCAGTTCTTAGAAAGGCTAGATTTTAAATCCGCCAAAATATTATTTATATCTACGCCTTCTTTATCCGCCTTATTAATAAAAATTATGCAGGGGAGCTTGGCCTCTTCCAAGGCAGCCCAAGCCTTCTCTGTGCCCACTTCAACGCCGCTAGAGGCGTCTACCACAATAATCGCGCTATCTACCGCGCGCATTCCCGCAATGACCTCGCCCGAAAAATCGGCATAACCCGGGGTATCCACAATCTGGATTCTAGATCCTTGATAATCACAAAAGAGCAAACTTAAGTTTATGGAATTCTTCCTCTCAATTTCATCAAAACTATAATCGCTTACGGTTGTCCCGTCTGAAATACAACCTTTACGGGTAGTGGCTTTACAAAAATAGAGCAGGCTTTCGGCGAGTGTGGTTTTACCGGATTGGGCGTGGCCTAAGAGGATAAAATTACGCTTACGCCTTAAGTCCATAAACTTCTACTCCTAGAAATTATTCCAAGTAGGTGTAAATCTTGCCGTTATAGTTACGCAGGACGTATTTACCCTTGGCCTGCGAAAGGATATAATTCGGCGCAATGGGAATTTTTCCTCCGCCGCCCGGGGCGTCAATAACATAAGTAGGAACCGCATATCCTGAAGTATGGCCGCGCAGTTTTTCCATAATATTAATTCCTGTGGCAACCGGAGTCCTAAAATGCTGAGTGCCCCTTACCAAATCGCACTGATAAATATAATACGGCCGAACTCTAATCTGTAATAACTCATGCACGAGCTTTTTCATAATATACGGCCGGTCATTTATCTCTTTTAAGAGCACGGTTTGAGACCCTAAAGGAATACCCGCCTCGGCTAACATATCGCAGGCAATCTTACAACGTTTAGTAATCTCCTTAGGATGGTTAAAATGTATGCTCATCCATATAGGAGAATATTTCTTAAGCATATTTACTAACTTTTCCGTAATGCGTTGGGGTAAAGTCACGGGGATGCGCGTGCCTATCCTTAAAAACTCTACGTGGGAGATAGAACGTATTTTCTGAATCAAATCTTCCAATTCCTCATCTTCCAAGGTCAAAGGGTCTCCGCCCGAGATAAGCACATCGCGTACTTTACGATTACTCTTAATATATTCTATCGCCGCATCGAACCTATTTGAAACATTGGCTTCTTTCTCTTCATGCTCACCCACCAAACGCCTGCGCGTGCAATGCCGGCAATACATCGCACAATGATCAGTAGCCAATAATAAAACCCTGTCCGGATAACGGTGGACCAGATACGGGACAGGAGAATCCCTGTCTTCAGCGAGAGGATCAATCATTTCATGCGGAGTTACAATAAACTCTTGGGCCATGGGGACAGCCTGGCGCCGGATAGGGCAATTCGGGTCTTCCGGGTCTAATAACATCCCCCAATAAGGAGTTATCGCCATAGACAATCTCCCTTTAGCCTTATCTATGCCCTCCTCTTCCTCAGGAGTAAGTTTGATAATCTGCGCTAAGGCGTCTTTGGTGCAAATTCTGTTCTTTATCTGCCAATGCCAGTCTTCCCAATCAAGGAGATTCACATCTTTATAAAGAGGAATCTGCTGGTAGTCACGCGGCCTTCTGGCCGGACGCGGAATAGATACTATCTCCTGCTGTAGTTTTTGATTTTCAGTTGCCTGAAGATTGCTCAATTTAACCCTCTCCTTTCTGAGGCGCTTAAGACTATTGCCTCAATGAGATCCTCATATTTCATACCATCAGCATAAGCCATAATAGGAAAATTGGATTCCTTGGGATCAAGCCCCGGCAACGGGTTTATCTCTAGGACATAAGGCACGTTATTTTTATCCAACCGTATGTCAGTGCGCGAAATATCAAGACAGCCTACTGCCCGATGCGTCTTAAGGGCTGCCTCTTTAACCAATACCTCGGTTGGCGCGTCTAATCTCGCCGGGCAATGAAAAGTAGGAACAAGCCCAAGCTCTCTATTTCCCTGATATTCTTTCATTCGCCAGGAATAAAAATACTCTCCGCTATTGTTGCAATTAGAAAAATCTATTTCTAAGATCGGAAGGGCCCGGGCCTTACCGTTTTCTAAAATCCCGACCGTAAGCTCCTTTCCGTCGATAAATTCCTCAACTAAGGCCTCCTGATAATAGGAATTCAAGGTCTCTTTAACTTTTTTTAAAAGATCCTTATAGTTACTAACCACATTGGCCTTGGTTATCCCCTTAGCCGAACCTTCGCAATTCGGCTTTACTATCAACGGAAACCTTAAGCTAGGGTCCAACTCTTCGGTGCCTTTAGAGAAAACTTGAAAATTCGGAGTAGGGACGTTCTCAGCCTTAAGGATCTTCTTGGTAAGCGCCTTATTCAAGGCTAAAGCCAGAGAAAATGTATCCGAGCCGGTATAAGGTATATTTAAATAATCTAATATCGCCGGAACCTCGGACTCGCGAAACTTTCCATGCTTTCCCTCGGCAATATTAAAAACTATATCCACGCGGTTTTTCCTGAAATAAGAAAAGAGCTTGGGATATTCTACGTCAATGGCCTCAACGCTATGCCCTTTGGTCTCCAAGGCAGAGACAATTGAGCCGATGGTCTCTTCGGAATCGTACTCAGAAAAATAATCCGCGGGCTTAGTTTCGTCTTTTTTCTTTAGATTATAGGTTAGGGCTATTTTCATCCCGTTACAAACCTCTGAATTTATCCCGTTACAAAATAGTTTGTAACGGGATTCATTTAATCAAAATTGTATCTTTTAAGCGCGCTATCTAAAATCTTGCCAATCATCTGTTCATAAGTAATACCTACGGCCTTTGCCAAGAGCATAAATACGTCTTCCTTAGATAAAGATGGAAGGGGATTGATCTCTAAAACATACGGCCTGCCTTCTTGGTCTACACGAAAATCCACGCGGCCAAAATCCCGGCACTCAACCGCACGGTAAACCCTCAAGGCAAGTCCGTCGAGAACCTTCTTCAATTCTACGGATATTTTAGCAGGACAGACATACTCTAATCTATCCGAAGTAATCCGGGCAAAGGTATAGAATTTATCGTTAAGCTTTAGCTTTCCGTCTATTTTTATCTGCACCACAGGCATAATCTCTGGCTCATCATTGCCTATTATAGCCACAGTAAACTCCTGCCCCGAGATAAACTCTTCAATTAATGCCGGCTGTTTATAAGCATTGATGACATATTCAACCTGTTTATCTAACTCTTCTTTGGTTTGGACCCGGGAATTTTCGCTTAAACCTTTGGATGAGCCTTCAAAGCGCGGTTTTACAATCAAGGGAAATTTGTAGTGGTTGGTATTATTTAACTGCTCTTTGGAATTTACTTCAAAGAAATTTGGGGTGGGTATTTTATCAGCGATAAAAATCTTCTTGGCTATAACCTTATCCAAAGTCAAGCCCAGAGTTAAAGCATCTGCGCCCACAAAAGGAATCCCTGCCATTTCTAAGATTGCCGGGACCTGAGATTCCCTGTTTCGACCGAACATCCCCTCAGATATATTAAAAACAATATCCACATTTAAAGAGCCCAACTTCTCTAAGAGGTTAGAAACATTGCCAATCCTCTCTACCCTAAAACCGTTGGTAGTAATGGCTTGGGCAATTAAGCCAATGGTATCTGGATGGTCAAATTCGGCATTGGCATCTAGAGGGTCGCCTTCTTTAAACTTATAATCCGTCTTTGAATCGTAGGTTAATCCGACAGTTTTCATAGGATATAGAAAAGGGCTCTCGCTTATATTACAAGAGCCCTAAAACTACCGTCTATTTTTCCAATTTAAACTTAATGCCTCCCAAGAGAATTGATTCGCGATAACCCAAATATTGTATTTATAGTATTTTTTATCACAATATACTGTCTTTGTCAAGGAAATTTCAATGAGCAAACTCCACCTTGCCCCAACTGACCAGATTATTTTTTAAGATAATAACTACGCCTGATACGCCCTTAATTGAGCGCGCGAAGTCAAGGGCCTTCTGTAAATCCTGCTTGAAATTTATGCGATTACAAGTAGCCGTAGCTACGGCATCGGCAAGGCTTACGCTTTTGGATAATATTACCACACTATCCGCGGAGCCAAAACTTAGAGAATGACCGATTGTCCCGGAAGAAGTACAGATACCTAAAGGGGTATCTTTAGGTTTTATCTTTATGCAAAGGCTATTCCATAGTTTAGAGCGCCCCGAATAAATACCGATCAAGCGGGCCCGACGAGTTTTTAAGAATATATCCCCGCCATTCTCTATAATAACATCTTTGTATCCCTGTTTTAATAAATCTCGGCCTAAAAATTCGGCAATTGCGCCGGCAACCGTAGACATCGGCCCAAGATTAACACTTTTTGCTTTTTCTGCCATTGCCTTAACAATTGAAGGCGCGTTTAATTCAACGGCCAAGGGTTTAAGCGCGGTTAGAAAACGATGGTCTTTATTTATATATTTTTCTATATCCCAACGGTAAGAGCGTATCTTCTCTTCAATAAAACCCTTATCCGCCGCCTTATTAGTAGCTATTCTAAGATCCGTCTCTTTGGCTATAATCTGCGTAATATGCAGCCCTTTATCTTTGACCCAATCCCGATAAAATCTTCTCTGGTATTTACTGGTTTTCATTGTAGTTTAATGAATCTGTCAATTTTCTCGCTCAAGTCGTACTTTTCGCAGCGGCGAAAAGTACTCCATTCGCTCGAAAACTGCCAGATTCATTTATCAAAAATCGAACCGTCCCCATTATTCGTTTTGTTTTCAAACTAAGATCTATCCCTCGTGAACTTCTACAGGATATGTAGCTGAAGCTAAACCATTAGATATCTTTAATAAAGCATGACCAGTCTTTATAGGTGTAATAACCCCGTCGGCGCTGACCTTAATAACGTCAACATTTGGCTCACCGTTAACTTGAATTACTTCTAATCCTTTTATTCCCATTTTTTTACTAAAAAATCTCTGCAATATATTTTATCACAAGGGATAGGAAATCAAACTTTTGCATTGGACGAGGGTAGAAGTTTTTTGTGAGTGACGAGGCTTGATTTGAGCAGCATGTAGTTTATGCGAGCGGTGCTGCGAGAACAAGACTCGACACCCACAAAAACCTAACAAATCCTCGGCAAAGACTCAGCGGTTAACATATCAACAATGCGCTCGGTGCCTAAAGTAGTTTTTAAGATGACGCGACCCTTGGGTTGTTTTACTACCTCGCCTACAATCTGCGCATGGCAACCCAAAGGATGTCTCCTTAAAAAATTCAGGACCCCCTTTGCGCTGTCCTTTCCGACTATCATTATCGCTATTCCTTCATTAGCGATATATAAAGGGTCTATGCCGAGTAATTCCGAAACTACTCTTACTTTGCTAGTTATCGGTATATTTTTTTCTTCAATAATTATACCAAGGCCAGACGATTCTGTAATTTCATTCAAGGTAGTAGCGATCCCGCCCCTGGTAGGATCGCGCATAAATTTTATTGCTTTAGTTCTCCTAAGCAGAGGGACAATCAAATTATTTAATGCGGCGCAATCGCTTTTAATACTAAGGCCTAAATCCAGGTCTTTCCTTTTAGTTAAAACCGCCAAGCCGTGTTCGGCGATATTTCCGGTAAGGATAATTTTATCCCCACACTTAATATTATTTATTGAAATTCCCTTATTAATAATCCTTCCGACTCCCGAGGTATTAATAAATACCTTATCCGCGGCGCCATTCTCTACGACTTTTGTATCACCGGTAACAATCACAACGCCCGCCCTCTTAGCATGCAAAGATATGGAATTAATAATCTTCTCTAATACTTCCCTGTCCAAACCTTCCTCTATGATTAGGCCTAAAGAGAGATATTCCGGAACTGCCCCTACCATTACTAAGTCGTTAATTGTCCCGCAGACCGAAAGTTTTCCGATATCCCCGCCCGGGAAAAATAAGGGGCTGACCACAAAAGAATCCGTAGTAAAAGCAATTTTTTCTTTATAATCTATTTTCGCGCTATCTGATAACTCGCTTAATATAGGATTATTTAAGCTCTTAAGGAAAACATCCCGGATAAGCTTATGCGTAAGCCTGCCCCCGCTTCCATGAGCCAGTAATATTTTCTGCTGAGGTGCTATTTTTATTTCTTTAGCCGTCAATTGCTCTTCTCGCCTCTCTTCTTAAACAAATCCAAGAACCGATCTTCATATTCCTTATAGGCATTCCATTTATCTAACTCTGCCTTAAGTTCAGCCGCCTTAGAGATATCGGACCTTGCCAAAGAAAAAAGCCCTTCAATCTTGGTCTTTACAGACAAAGGGAGCTTGGTAAGCTGGCTTAATGAATTCTTAATCCTCTCAATATCTTCTTCGCTGATTGGCCCGGCAACCTGATTCCCCATCTTTAAGTAATCCAAAAGTTTACCGATCTCTTCTTCCATATTCTTAGCCTGATTAATTAATCCCGAAAGATCAACCTTAAGATCCAATATCCCGGATAATGCTTTGAGGACCGCATAAGAGGCCTTAGGATTTTCAATCTGAATGGTATAAAGCGGTATCTCGCCCAGAAGGCAGAATCCTTTTAGCCCTTCCCTTTTAGCTATGCCTAAGAATAAACCATTCATCCCGCTAATTGCGCCTTCGGATAAAACATTTAAGTTTCGTTTCTTAAGATTATTGCTTAATTCAACGGATGTCGCGGCAAACCAGACTGAGGATTCTTGGGTATGGTCAATCGCCTGGGGCATTGAAGCGAAACTTACCACCGTATCAACCTTAAAACTCTTAGCAACCTGAATAATCTTACGCGAATATGCGTCCGCGCGCACCAAATCCGGCTGGGCATTACTGATAAAAACAATAAGATCATTCTTTCCGGACTTATTCTTATAATAATAGAATTTACTTTGGGGTAACTCCGGGATACTTAATATTCCCTGTTTAACTAAACTACTGGTAAGATAGAAAAAATCTTCCGCCGGAATTAAAGCAAACTCCTCTAACTTTAGCTGTTCTATCAAATAACTTACCGCCTTGAAAGCCACCTCTCCCATCCCTGGCCAGGCAACAATCAGATAGGGATTCCTTAAACGCGGCCTTTTTGAAATCTTTACTTTATCCATATTCATAGTTAGGGTTGATATATTTTTAAGAATTTCTCTAGCACTAACGTGCCTTTATAGAGGTTATTTATTTTAACATATTCACCTGCTATATGCGCGCAACCTGCTACGCCAAAACCACTGGCGATAGCCGGTATACCTCTTTTCTTAAAGAATGTTATTACCGTAGCGCCCTCCGAGCCTTTAACCCGAGGAATAATATCTAAGGCGCGCATAGCCTTCTTTAAATAATTGACTAAAGAATGCTTTTCTGAAATGTAGTACGGCTCCTGAATTCCTTCTATTTCTATCTTTCCCGCTTTTAACGGGATCCCGCTGAGGCGGGAGAAATTTTTCGCATGTTTCTTTAAGCTGTCCTTAAGCTTGTTTAATATTATCCCTGCTTTCATCCCTGGTAAAAATCTAAAATCTAATTCAAATTCACACCAGTCAGCTACTACATTAACCTTATCCCCGCCTTTTATAGTCCCTAAATTAACCGTAGGCGGCTTAAGAAATTTATTTTTGCGGTAAGAAAACCTGTAATTTTTTATCTCCCGTATAACTTCTAAGGCTATATCTATGGCATTAATCCCCTGGTCCGGGTATGCACCATGCGCCTTCTTGCCCTTTATCTTAACCTTAAGATGCATTAGGCCCTTCTGGGTAATGATAATCTCAAAATCGTCAGCATCTAATACCAATGCTGTGTCCGGCTTTAATATCCCTTTATCTAAAAGCGGGATTAAACCAAGACCGGAACCGGACTCCTCATCTGCGGTAGCGGCGAAAATAAGATTATAGGACAAAACTACCCTTTCTTCAACAATACTCCTTATCGCCTCCATAGCACAAGCAAGATTGGATTTACAGTCCGTAGCGCCCAGGCCATAAATTCTATCCTTTGTTATTTCTGCGCCAAAAGGATTTTGCTTCCAGGTTTTGCCGGCGGGGATAGTGTCTAAATGCGGGGTGATAAGAAGTGATTGCCTGCCCTTGCCTTTAAGCCAAGCTACTATATTAGAGCGCCTATTTTTAAATTCGTAAATTCTAACTTCAAGGCCTAACTTTTTAAGATAGCCCTTAATAAATAAGGCAATCGGGCGTTCGGCGCCGGGAGGATTCTCGGAATTTATTCGGATTAAATCTTGCGTAAGTTTTATTAAACGTTTGCGATTTATCATTATTCTTCTAAAGGGCAGAGCCGGCACCTCGGCTTATGCTTAAGGCAGAAATCCTTACCTATCCTTACTAAAAGCGCATGATATTCATTGAATAATTCTACATCTTTTCTTAGGAATTGCATAAATAAATCTTGTATTTCTTCATAGGCCGCGTTTTCTTTAATAAGCCCGTGACGGAAAAAGATCCTTTTAGTATAGGCGTCCACCACAAACACAGGCTTATTTAAGGCGTAAAGCAGAATAGAATCCGCAGTCTCAGGGCCGATTCCGTTGACCTTTAATAAATCTTCCCGCAAGGCTTCTGTTCCAGCCAGAGACATTCTTTTAATGTCTCCTTGGCAGCGCTCGCTAAAGAACTTTAAGAAATTTTTCAGACGTTTAGCCTTTATATTGTAATAACCCGCGGACCTAATAAGCTTAGCTAATTTCCCGTCAGAAAGATTATAGAGCCTCTTATAATTTAAAAGATTGTGGTCCTTAAGATTTTTTATCGCCTTCTCAACATTAAACCAATTGGTATTCTGCGTAAGGATTGCCCCTACCATAACCTCAAAAGGGCTATCTCCCGGCCACCAATGCTGTGGGCCTAAACAAGATAAGGCCTTGTGGTAAATTAATTTTAATTTTCTTTTCAACCCTGCGGCTTCGTCCCTCGACTTGGTTCGACTTCGCTCAGTGTCGATGGTGAGCGGAGTCGAATCATTGAACGGGCGTGGTTGAACCATCAATCTTTAAGTTCCAAGGGATTATAATTATAGTATGCGAAGAAAGTATATGCGGTTCCGGCGAGAGAGCCCGTAGATTTTCCTTTGGGAGTAAACCAGCCATGTCCGGTATCCACAAAATCCTGCGTGGCGTAAGGAAGACAGCCTTCACCCTGGCCTGAAGGCGAAGAGCTAGAGATGAGCATCTTCCCTAACTCCGCTAAATATGCATCGGCTTTAATTTTATAAGCCTCTGCCTTTCTTTGCATGCCTTTTTTTGCATAGAAATCCGCCATTATCTTAAAAGATATAACCATCTGGGCAGTCCATTCCGAAGAGACTACTCCTCCTCGGCTGAGATTCCTTTCAGGCGCAAAATCAAACCCCCTTACCTTAACAATCTGGCCATCAGGACGCTGGTAAGATACTTCAACGCTGCAATTCTTCTCGGCAAACTCCATAATGCTCGCCGGATTCATTCCTATCCTCTCTAATTTCTCCGGGCCTATGGCGGCAATTGACCAAGCATAAGTATCTGTGGCGATAGTAGAATCCCCCTTACCGCGCTTAATCGGAATATCCATTTTATCATAAGTATGCTCTGTCAGCCAAGTTAAAACCTTATTTGCGGATTCCGCATATTTAACTTTTCCGGTTATCTTATAAAGCATATTAAAAAAGGCATAGGCATCAAGATTATGTTCAGTAGCATACCAGTCAACATCCGGTCCGCCGCGTATACCCCCCCCTCGATCCTGATTCTCTAAATCAATAATCGCCCCGGCAATATCTTCGGCTAACCTAAGGTATTTTTTGTCTTGGGTCTTATGAGTGTATTGCGCGATAGCAATGCCAATCCATATATTCGGCCCGCTATGCACAACATATTCAGCCGGCTGGCCATCCCCGGTATAATAGGCGTTAAAGAACAGGCCGCCTTTCCTCTTGGCGCAATTATTAAAAAAATCCAATAGCGCGCGCAGCCGTTTAAAATCTAAAGAATATGTATAGGCCTGGGCAGCCAAAGATTGATCATATATGAAAGCCCACCCCTTAATATCACTATCGCCTTCAAAACTCCCAACCAAACCAATGCGCTGATTCTGATGCACCTTAAACCAAGAATACATCTTATCCACATTCGCTTTTTCTAAAGAAGCCCTCTTATCATCTAAACGCTGAAGGTTATCTCTAAAAACGGCCTCTTTTTGCTGGATGCTAGTTAACTGGCCCCTAAGTATAATCTTTTCCTGAGAAAGAGAATGAATAATCCCATTCAACTCCTCCAACTTCTTGGAATACTCGCCGGTCTCTGTTTTACTCTTATCCTCTAATCTTGATTTCTCAGCCCCTACCGTGGCGATACGTAACTCTAGTTCCTGTATTTTTATCTGCAGCCCTTCTTTCCCCCTGATTATATCCTGTATCTTCTGCTTGAGAATGCTAGAATCCTGGGTAATATTAACCAACTGCTGAACCAATGCCCTATTCTTCTGAACTAACCTCATATTTATGAAACCATTGGCGATAAGGCCTAACCCCAAAAGGATAACTACCCCCATCCCTATTGGAACGAAAATCTTCTTAGCCCGGGCATAACGCATAAACTTTTTATTCTGGATTGAATTAATCTCTTCGTAACATAAGCCAATCAGGTATTTATTCGGTATTCCACATACATTTTTAATCCAGGCGGCATTGGCTTTTGCGCTTATGGGGCCCTTAAATACTCGAACTTCTATCTCTAAGGAAAACCTAACCTTACGGCCTTCAATAATCTTAGCTAAGGCAGGATCAAGGTTATTAACACTTAGGCATATCCCGCCGCTGCCCACATTGCTGGTAAATCCCTGGAGCCAGGCTGACAGAAATGAGCCGCCATCTAAACTCTCCAGGCGAAACTCTACGGGGAAAACCGTATCTAAACGTATATATTGACGATGCTCTTCGGCTAAATATTCGTCTCTATGCATATTATCTTATTTTCTCCAAGACTATTCTTTGTTTAATTAAACGCGCAAGATTTTCCATAAGACTCTTAAAACTCGCATATTCTTTTTGGGTAATCTTATCTGTTTTATCCTGATTTAATTGCCTAAGGCATATTTTGTTATCTTTAAAGAAATACTCCTGGCTAAAGCTAAACCAAGGGTTATCTATTTTTATATTATCCGGCATATATTTTAGCACAAAATTCTTAGGAATTGTAATCTCTAACCAAGACTCCCGTCTATCTAACAATCCAAAGTCAATGGGGTATCTACGGCTCTCCTTAACAACCAGAGAAGTATCAATGCTAGCTAATTGCGGCATAATCCTTAAAAGTCCGGCCTTAGTAAAATACTCCGGGCCATGGAAACTATAGCTTAAGACAACAGGATTGTTTAAATCGCCTAGATTCTCAATATTGTACTTATCCAATTTTGCACCTATGGAAATATCTTGGATTACATTCTTAAGTGCGTCCTCGATTAATTCAGGTTGAGTATAGAGAAGCCAATACCTCTGTGTTTGATTATATGTCCCAAGGGTAATATTTATCTTAGTACCCGCCACAGACTCGTCCTCATTCACCCTTAACTTCAATTCCTGCCTGACTAAATTATGCCCTTCAGGATAAAAGGGGATTTCTTCTATATTATAACCCCTTTCCTTAAATACTAAAACTTTCCGGTCCTGATCACCTAGCGGCAAATCGCCAAAAGAACAGGTTTCGGCAGTCGGGTCAAGAAATATAATTTTGTTTTTCAGGGATAGCGCAGCGATACAATGGTTAAAGAGCGCTGAGGGAAAATCTTTATTCAAGTTGTAATATTCCTTGGTAGCGATAAGGACCGGGGAAGCGCTAAGGCCTGCCTCCCTTAGCATGGCGACTAAAAGTATGGCCTGATCTTTACAATCACCGTATTTATTCTTAAAGATATCGCTGGCCGAATGCGGCTCATATCCTGCCTGTCCGTATTCTACGGCTACATAACGGATATCCTTAGCGCAAAAATTATAAATTGCGCGCGCCTTATCTAAATCAGAAAATTTTCCTCTTATAAGCCGCTTAATTAGTTTTTTTATAGAACTATCTGCTTTTATTTTGTCTCTTGCCAACTTCCACCACCAACTGTATACGTCCTGCCAGCCTGTGAATGTAGATAAAAGCATAGTGGGGTTAACCTCTACCTCCGCAGGCATATTCGGTTCAGGAATAATCTGAGGGATATTCTTAAACTGCCAGCGATAAATCAAATTTCCCCCTTTTTCTTCTTTAGCCGCATTAAGGTTTGCGCCAAAATCATTATATTCTTCATTAATAACTTTCATCCTTAAGTTCCTCCCTTTAGGGAGGATAACGCTAAATTCCGCAGCGATAACCGGCTCATAAGCCTGCACGGGATAGCTCAAGAAAAAATCTTTTTTATTCACCAACTGGCTGCGCTTAATCTTTATTTTATATTCTAAGGCCGCCCCCATAGTTACCTCCGGGAAAGAAATTATAAATACGCGAGCGTTACTATAGAGAGGAAAGTTAAGATACTTGGTTACGTCGCGGATATGGCGGGAGCCTACATAAACTACTTTGCCGTCGGGCTTAATAGTGCGCGCGTATTCAAGTTCTATTTTTTCAAAAGTAGAATCGTACTCTATAGCTGCCTCGGCAAAATTCTCTTTGCCGCGTTCATTTAATATCTTGACTAGATAATGCATGTTTGACTCCTGGGTATTACGCTCGGTTATCTCTATGGATTCGCTAGCCAAAAGGATAAGCGCGCCTGCCTGCGGATAAAGCTTAGCATCCGGGGCAGCGAGCAGAATCTTGGCGGCTTGCGGATCCGCATCCTTAATATTTATTATGCCTGTCTGTCTTTCAATCTCTTCAAGCCTTAAGGCTGCCTTAGATTTAAATTCAGCCCCCTTTATCTCTTTATAAGTTTTAAGCGCCTGATCAAAAAGATTTAAACGTTCGGCTGTTAACCCATAATAATAACGGCCTTCATCATCTAATGATTTCTCCCGGTTAAAAATTTCAAGGGCATCGGTAAAATTACCCATCCGATAATATGCCAACGCGAGCATTTTCCCAACACTATGAGCGTCGGATCTCTTAAATGCTTCTACCGCTAAATTATACTCGCCGTGGTTAAAATAAAGCCTCCCCAGCTCAAACGATAATTTGGACGCATCCTTTCCTTGAATAATCAATCTCTTATATTGAGCTACTGCGCCTTTATAGTAAACATCAGACTTCCGAGTATACTCTTGAGGGCTAATCTCGGATGCCTTTTGGCTTGTGGCTTTGGCCAAAGGAGGCCAAAGCATTACCCTCTTCTGGCTTACTGGAGGCCAAACCACGGCCTTTTGATCGCATCCGGATAGAAAGATCAGGATAAAGAAAACTATGGTTTTCTTATCTATATCTAAAATACGCATTACACGCTCCTTCATTAGATACCATACAAGGGCCAACAGGGTTATCCGGAGTGCAGGCCTTTCCAAATAAAGGGCAGTTGTCGGGATTAATCAACCCCTTAAGCACATCGCCGCACAAACATCCCTTTGTTGACTCAAGGGTGAATGCGGCTAGGCTATTAGGAAATACTTTCTCTGCGTCAAATAAAGAAAACTCCGTGCGTATCTTAAGCCCGCTATTGTAAATATTGCCAAAACCGCGCCAATCCGCTGAGCTTTTTTTAAAAACACGGCTAATAATTCTTTTGGCCTTAAGATTTCCTGTTTTAGTAACTACGCGCGTATATTGGTTAGCAACCTCAGGTTTATTGCTCCTTATCTGCTTAAGGATCAAATATATACCCTCCAATATATCCAATGGTTCAAACCCAGTGACACAACAAGGTATTTTGTATTTCTTGGCTATAAATTCATATCCTTTTGTCCCGATTATAGCAGATACGTGCCCGGGGCATAAAAAGGCGTCCAACTTTAGCCTCTTATCTAACAACAAATAGCGCATAACCGGCAGGACTAATTTTAAAGAAGTAAGAAAAAATATGTTTTTAATCCTTGCCTTTTTTGCCGCGATGATACTTAAGGCAATAGCCGGGGCAGTAGTCTCAAAACCTATCCCTAAAAAGATTATTTTTCTATCCGGGTTTATTTTAGCTATAGTTAAGGCCTCAAGCGGAGAATAAACTATGCTGACATTAGCGCCTTCCGCCCTCTCCTTTTCTAATGATGAACTGCTGCCGGGTATGCGCAGCATATCTCCAAAGGTAAGTATAATTATGTCTTTGCGGCGGCTTAAAATTATAGCTGTATCAATATATCTTTGCGAGCTGACACAGATAGGGCAACCGGGGCCGGAGATAAACCTTATATTTTTAGGCAAGAGCTTAGCTAAGCCAAAACGATGGAAATTCTGCGTATGCGTGCCGCAGACCTCCATAATATTAATGGACTTATGGGGCGTAATTGCCTTAATACTATCAGCAATTTTTAAAACACGCTTGGAATTGCGGAATTCATCAACGTATTTCACCCCGCACCTTCTTTCAAATTCACGCTTTTCCCCACACCATGTAAATAATATTTGCGGAATATTTAGAAGGTGCGGGGTTCATCAACCAACCTTAAAGTCTCTTTAGCTCTTTGGGGATCGACTTTCTGGATTGCGAAACCTACATGGACTAAAACATAATCGCCTGTCTTTAACCCGGAAAGCATCTGAATATTTATCGTGCGCAGCAGCCTGCCGGATTCAACCTCGGCAAAATCGCCGTTTATTTTTCTGACCTTCATTGGAATACCCAAACACATTCTTAATGAACGCATAACTTACGGAGTTACGTTAAACGGAACGACGTAAGTTATTTGCGCGAATTAATCCTCGCCCCGGCGATCACTGCCTGGCCTAAAGATATACCGGAATCGTTACAAGATAATTTTCTATGTGTTAAAACATTAAAACCTTCTTTATATAATAAATCCAAACTTAACTTTAGTAAAAGCTTATTTTGAAATACTCCCCCGGATAATGCGGTTATATTTATGCCTGTTTCTTTTCTTAAGGCTGCACATATCTTTTTTATCATATTGGCTGCAGTTAGATGAAATCGAAAAGCGAGCTTTTCTTTTTGCTCTTTGTGTCTTAAATCCAAAACTATCTGTTTAAACATTTTTAGAGGATCAATAATATAAATTCCATTTTCTTTCTTGATTTCAAATCCGTACTCTGTGCCCTTCCCCCCGTACTCTCGAGCTTTTTTTTCTAATTCCATGGCCAACTCTGCCTCAAAATTCGCCTTACGCCTTCCTAAAATCAAACTCCCTGCGGCATCAAAAAGCCTGCCCATACTACTATCCAACGGAGAATTAATCCCGGCAGAAAAAATTTTCTTTAGCAGCCCGCCTTTGTCTAGTTTAGGAGAAAAATTAAACCAGGCCGCAACCAACCTCCATGGCTCTAATATCGCCCTCTCTCCTCCCACTAAGGGAATCTCTTTTAAATGAGCTAACCTTTTATAATTTCTATAATCACAGGCTAAGAATTCTCCTCCCCAAAGAGTCCCATCGCTTCCTAAACCCGTCCCGTCAAAAGCTACGCCGATTACCTTTCTGTTTTTTAAACCATTCTCCGCCATGCAAGAAGCAATATGCGCGTGATGATGCTGTATGCCTAACGCCGACGCTATATATTTAGAAGATTGATAATCCGGATGCAAGTCACAGGCAATCACTTTGGGTTTCTTTTTAAGAAAATATGCCGCGTCCTGTTCAAAATCCAGCAGGCCTATAGGATTACTCAAATCGGCGTGAACACGGCTTATAAAAGCAAGATTGCCTCTGGCAAAACAAACGGTATTTTTAACCTCTGGCCCTAAAGCCAGAACCGGCTTCTTTATTTTAAAATTAAGCTCAATAATTTTATCTCTTAGCTTAGGGCTTAACTTTATCATATGTTTGCTCATGTTTTCTTCTGACAATATACGCCGGTTCCAAACGATTAGGGTGATAGGATAATTTTACTCTCTTTAAATTATCCAAGCCGGAGTCATCCATAATGTTTATATATTCATAATTTTTGAGTTCCTGAGCAAATTTAGAAAAAATAAACTGCGCCAGGCCCTTAATAGTTAAATCGGTTATTTCATATAATATACAGAAGGTATCCTTATTTAATTCAAACCCGAAAGTAAAAGCTTTTAGCTCAGGACCAATCTTAACCTTTGCTCCCCTAAAGCCCAATTTAGAATAATTATCCAAGGCCTCTTTTAATGAGCTGCGGCTATCTTCAAGCATCCCCTGATAGATACGCTCAGGGTTACCGGATTTACGCTGCTTTACCCAAAGAGAATAAAGCCCAAGGCATTCTCTTTGATCCTTAGGCAGGAGCTTTTGATATTGATAATCAAAATGCTTGATAAAATAATTATAGCTTGCGCGCTTAGACTTAAACTTATTCCCTTTTAATCCCGCTAAGCCCTGACGGCCGCAGATATAATCATGTGATTTTAGGCTGCATTCAAAGCCTAATTTACGGTAAAAATTTAGGCCTTTCTCCTCTATGTTCTCTATATGCGAAAATTCCGGATTCCTATTTAAACTGCCTAATATTTCAAAAACAGAAAATACAACCTCGGGGTTATTTTTCTTAGCCAAAGGCGCAAGGTATAGAAAAACGCCAATATTATCCTGAAAAAAAACGCAGAGGGCTTTTTCTATAATTGCCCAACTAATATCAAAAAGCTCTTTCCAGATATAAATATTAACAAAGGAATAGGCTGACAACCCATGCCTGTCAAAACCTAAATATTCATCAAATATTTTCTTATCCTGAAGTGATAACTTATTTAGTTCCATTCTCCCATTCCAGTTCTATCACATCTAAGGCGCCTTCGTACGCTTGGAGAATTTGAGGATTATCTTTTAGGATTGTTAACTGGGCCGGGGAATTAAGATACGCAGCCAGGTAATCGGTATATTCCTTAAATTCAGGGGTATTTAGTTTATCCTTAACATAGGGACAGTTTAAATCTACGGTAAGCAGGACTTTTTTATTACGCAGGTTTAAGAGAAACGGATAAAGCTGGCATTCAAAAGGCCGCCTAGTATAAATCTGGCATTTAGTATTTTCTATCTTTAAAAACGGACAAAGAAAACCTTCTCCCTTAGGATTAGGAACTAACTGCAGCCTACGGTTAATAGAAAGTGCCACGGCAGGTATCCCTTCTTTGTCTATTAAATCCAGCGCCTCTTCGTCCAAAAGACAGGGAGACCATACTGAATCCGCTTCCTTAAAACGACAGCATCCCTGGCATTTTAGGCAAACTTCGCTCGGGACAAATTGTTTGAGCACTATTTTACTATACTCCCTAATTTTAATGGCCTCTCCGGGCTGATAATAGTTATCCCGGATTCATCAGACCCGGCCAGAATCATCCCTTGGCTTTCAACACCGCGCAAAACCACTGGCTCAAGATTATCCACTAATACCACATATTTGCCAAGAAGGCTTTCTTTAGTGTAATAATTCTTAATCCCGGCAACTACTTGCTTGGTTTTGTCTCCTACATCTAAAATCAAAACCAGAAGTTTATCCGCATTAGGATGTTCATTAACCTCTTTAATCTGAGCCACTTTTAACTCTATTTTTCTGAAATCATCAATTGTAACCATGTTACCTCCCTGTTTATGATTGATTATACCACTAAAATAAAGAACTAGGCATAAAAAATCCCCGTAAGGAAATACGGAGATTAGTAGTCAGGCACCACGCTCGCTGCCTCGCTTGTCGCTCGGCTACGCTCGCTTTGGTGCCGTTTAATTTTTCCTTGTCGGAAAAATTAAACGGGGCCGACGAGATTTGGACTCGCGATCTTCTCCGTGACAGGGAGACGCCCTAAACCAGGCTAGGCCACGGCCCCTAAAGTGAAATCAATTATACGGGTTTTTATCCAGAGCGTCAAGGAATTTTAGGCACCTTGTGCTTTGGTCCAAGCGCACCTTGCCAAATCGGATTGGCAAGTGCGCACTTGCTGTGCGAAATTTGAGCACCATAAGTTTTTATCTAACGAAATCCTTGTTGCCGTAGGCAACAAGGACCTGAACGCAAGTGAGATCAAGGACAACTCTAAGTAGATTATCTTGACCCCTGTAGCAGCAGCTGACGATGTTAGTTGCTACCGGTGATTGCAGTATTAAAACAGCTGCAGCAAACGGCAACATCAGGACAGTTAAATATATGGATGGGCTAGAAAATAAAAAACGGTTTACTGCTGCAGGTATTCTTTAACGTAATTTATAGGGATAGCAAAATTCAGGTTCTGCGCCTGATCATAACTTGAGGTCGTAATTCCGATAACCTGTCCGCGCATATTTATCAAAGCGCCTCCGCTTGAACCGTGGGAGATTGGGACGCTAATCTGAATTTGCTTTACGCCGCCGGCATCACGCACCGCGCTCACTAATCCGTCAGATACTGTATTCTGCAGGCCTTGCGGGTTACCAATAGCAACCACGCGCTCGCCTACAACTATCTGTTCTGAATCTCCCAAAGGCAAAGGAGCGGCATTAACCGGAGTATTAACTTTGATCAAAGCTATATCACGGACAGCATCAGTTTTTATTACGCTGACATTGGTAATTAATTCTTTCCCCTGCGCAAATTTTACGCCCAAGCCTTCCGCGCCCTTAATAACATGGTAATTGGTAACAATTGTCCCATCGGGGCTGATAAGAAAACCACTACCCAAAGCGCCACCGCTATTAGTAACAGTAGTAATCATAACTATTGCTGGGCTGGCAACCTGCACTAACCCTTCAATCGACATACTCATATTGGAAGCAGGAACAGAACTCTCAGATACTTCAGTTTTAGGCTTATCCGAAGAGGTATCACCATAAATCTTCTTCCATCTTGACATTAGATCACTTCCGGCTTTACTCGTAGTGCCTGCCTGTACGATAAAATCCACGGTAATGGGTTCTGAAGACTCTAAAACCTTGGCTTTTGACAAGTCAGAGCTTAAAATTTCAACAATCTCAAGGCTGCCTACTTTGGCCTTATCCATACCTAAAACCTTGCCGGTTGCTGGATCAACAATCTTGTTTTTTACCTTGTAAACTTCCAATACATTTTTGTTTTTTAACCCCTCATCGCTACCTGCGCCAAGATATACAAAACCTTCTTCCATCTTAATAATACGCGTAGTCCAGGGCTGGCTACTAATCTTGGAAGAGAAATCCTTTACGGCATTGGTAACCACATCTTTTACTGTCAGACCATCACCCTGCCCTGTAGCGGATATATTCCCGGTTTCCACTTCGCACAGGCGCAAAGCTAAAACGTAATTATTTGCGGCAACTTTTTCTCCTGCCTCGCTCTTAAGCAAATTCGCGATTATAATATATTTAACCCCATAGATATTTCCTATTTTAACCGCCTGCTTAGGATTAACCCATTTAGAACTACTAAACTCCGCCTCCCGTAAAATAGCATTAATATCCTGCCGTTCAATAATAGCGAATTTCCCGCTTTCACGCAGGGCATCAGTTAAAAGGCCGGTTACTAATTCTGAATCCGTTTTCCTTTCCGGCTGTTTCTGGCTGTTATCAATCTTAATATCAGCCCTATCAACAGAAATTGTTTTTGTCTGAAGCAGTTCCTCTTGCGGTGGATTAAAAAGACTGTCTTTAAACTTAAGGTTGCCCTCCGACACAAAAACCGCGGCCGTAATTTTTAAGTCTTTTTTAATAACCTTGCTGCTGCTGGTTTGTTCATAAGTATAAATTTTCTTCTCTTGATCTTGCGCGAAAGCATCAAAACTATTTAAGGCCAGGAAACTAAAACTTAACAAAAAAAGAAAAATTTTCATAATCATAACTATCTCTCCTTATTCAGCATAGCGGCAACGTGTAACATACTTCTGCGCTTTAGTATTCATTGCCTTAACTTCATAATAATAATAGGCATTGTGCGGAATAACAACCAGCTCCCAATTCGTTTCATCCCCGGTAGGATAGCCGTCCTTATCTTTAAATATAGTTTGAAACTGCACACGCAAATTTTCAGATAACTTATTAAATAATTTAGCTTTTACAACAAGTCGCCCATCTTCAGTTGCTGATGTTAACTGATCCGCCAAGAGAAGCCGCTTATTCATTCCTTTGCTCAGATAGACAAAGGCCTCAGTTTCTTCATAAAGTTGAGATGCTTTTATCGGCTTAATTCCCTTAGCCGGAACCCCTGCGCAACCGGCGAGCATAACTGCTAAAAATAGAAACAATATTTTTTTAAACATATTAGTCATCTCCTCTGGCTTAAGGATTATTGATAAACAACCCCAGATGTACCCACACGCTTAACCTCGTATTCATTTTCCCAAATAATTTCTGAAGTCTCCGCATCAATCAGCTGAAAGGACATTGAGATATAATCCGACCTGTCCCCCTGGTTAGCTTTGCTTAACCCCATCAACTCACCGGTAAGATAAAAATCAATACCCATTATATCAACTAATTTACTATGACTAACATTATCCGCTTCTTCCGATTCGGTAGGACGTTTAATCTTTCGTTCTTTCAGAATATCATCTATCCGGTCACGGGCAAGAAATACCATTTTACCCTGAGCGTTCTGGTTAAGCTGAATGCGGATTTTTTTAGTAAAGATGTCTTTATTAATTATAAAACGCGTTGAATTTTTTACCGGAAGCAGCGCGATTTTTGGCGACCCCTGGGCATTCATTATTTGTGGAACGTTCAAAATCGATTCTGCCATTTTTCTGGAAACAGTACGAATATCCGTGGCTTCTATCCCTGTTCCTCCGAGCCCATCGTCTTCATCTAAAGGCACCGTCTTAGTATAAGAAGTTTCTACTGTAGCGCATCCCGCTAAACACAAACAAAACATACAAATAAATATGAGATTTTTCATTACTACTCCTTTTTAATAAAATGAATCTCTGCTAATTTGCTTGTCTTTCAATACCGGAAAAATTTCTTTAAATTTCAATATATCTTGCTCAGAGGTATCCTCGATACTGTTTAAGGAAGTAAAAACTGACTGAGTATTTAAGTTACTAAAATGTAAACGGCCAAGATAGTTTATCTTATTAGGATAAATATCAAAAATCTTATCAATTTTAAGCGCCGGTGGCATAGCAAAAAATGGATTAACCATTCCATTAAACGAATCAAGACGGTAGATTCCGCTGCCCAGAACTACTGAACAAAAATATAAATTATCAATGGCAGAATAATTTTCTGGCATAAGCGGCAGGGAGAATACTCCTAAAGTATTATAGGGTTTATACTGATTAACTTCACGCGCCATAAAAGATGATAAAAAAAGGCGCCCGCCTCCCGAATTATCAATTTTTAAAGTAAACAATGCCACCCCACGGTTATTGGTTAAATCCAGGGAAGTTTGCCCTTTGGTTAAAATATAAGGGTTTACATTAACACAACCAGTAAGCGAAAATGCCAAAAATATCATAAAAAGTATTTTTTTCATTTTAAGATTCTACCCCGCGAAAACGTTTAAAAATGACATTGTTAGAGGTATTCATAATTTCAACATTTATCTTGGAGCTTTCAATTGCTTTTCCCGCAGCATCATAGGCGTTTATCTGTAACTGATGCGTTCCGGGGTTTAAACGCAAAGAGATTATTTGCAACTCCGCAGGCAGCAGGCTCCAATGCCGAGCGTCGGCATAAGGATTAGTAGCATTACTAACTGACTCTGTAGCGAAGCTAAAAATACTTAACACCCCATAAGGATCATAAACCTGCGACATAGTAGAAAGCACATTTGAAACATCCGCGGTAGTTTGTTTGAATTCCGCTTTGCCTTTTAAGATACTATCCATAACTCTTCCGCCGCGGGTAGAGGCTTGATAAAAAACATCGTTATACCTAAGAAAACCTCCGGCTTTAATTTGCGTAAAATTATCAATTGTAATGCTAAAACCCACAGCTGGATACGGCTTGATAGTAAAAATTGTTTTTTCCCCATAGGTGCCGATTTGATATTTAAGGGGGCCCCTACCGGTTTCAATGCAGATTAAGGTATTATTATCAGGATTAATAAAATCTTTTAAGGTATTAATAGCGATCTTACGGTTATTTTCTTCTATCTTATCCTCTACTGACTTAATATCCGTCTCAAGTTTGCCAATATCGGCCTTGAGGGTATTAATTACCTTCTCCAGCTTAACATTTGCCTTAGCTTCCTTCTCCAACAGCTCTTTTTGCTTTTTATCTAAATCATCTAATAATCCCTGTTTTTGAGAAACTAGTAGCCGATTATCTGGATGGGAAAGAT
>Ga0066637_10000078_pt1 | contig 58432 bp, 73 predicted proteins | sample CryGeyCG2014_020_FD_62737 | JGI IMG/M metagenome (GOLD analysis project Ga0066637, IMG submission 62737) | Groundwater microbial communities from aquifer - Crystal Geyser CG08_land_8/20/14_0.20 | ecosystem: Environmental > Aquatic > Deep subsurface > Groundwater | place: USA: Utah: Grand County...
AAAATTATTGGTAATTTAGACCTTGAAGTTGTTGGAACTGGCGGAACAGGAGGATTTACTGGTTGAACGGGAATTGCAGGTTGAACTGGTTGTACTGGAATAGCAGGTTGTGTATTTTCCGGATCCATGTCTTTATTTTACTCTTTTCTGTAATCCCTGTCAATCCGTTCTTCTGTTTTATCTGCTGTCCGTCTTCAGTCCCCCGTCATCTGTCATCTGAATTGCTTCTTGACAAACTTTGCCAAACTTTGCTAAAATATCTCCATGAGTACCATTAATATTTCTTTAACAGCAGACCAAGTTAAATTGGTTGATAACTTGACTAAAGATTATCAATTTGCCAACCGCAGCGAATTCTTTCGCGCCATGATTCGGCTAATTTTTCGCCGACCGGAAATTATTACCGCGGCCGATGAATTAATACTGGAACCGCCAACTACTCGGAGCCGGAAAGAAATTATTAGCAAAATGCGGGCGACTAATAAATATTCCCCCGAATTTCTGAAAAGTCTTAATGCTGGTTTGAAGGAATCCAAATATTTTTCTGAATAACAATAATGATTGTACTGCCTTTGTCTTTTCGATTGGAAAAATATTTAGTTAAAAGAGGCTTAAAAACTAAACATCAAAAACAGGTCAAACTTCTTTCCCAAAATTTACGTCATCCCGGTCTTCATGTTGAAAGACTGGAACCAAAATCCCTGGGTTTTTATAGTTTCCGTTTAGACCGTCAATTCCGGGTGATTTTTGTCTATCTCCCCGAAGAAAATGCGATCCAAATTGTCGACATTACCGACCATTATCAGAAGTAGAATTCCTTGTCATTCCGAGGGAAACGAAGGATCTAGTGAAGCGTTACTAATTGGTAAATTTAAAAGTGGAAAGGATTTGGGTAAATTGTTTTTCTTGGGTGGGATTGTTTAAACTCCAGAAAGAGATATTAATTGATTGACTTTTTATTGGGATGCAAAGAGATCTTAACTGATGTGACTTGTTGTCGTTGAAATCAATATCGTTACTGGAAATTTCTAAGCCTTTTATCCCATCGATTGTAATTTCAGATTTTTTAACCGGTTTGCTCCAAGAAACAGAGCTAAGATTATCGCAATTTTGATTATTAATTTGATCGATCTGTAATTTGCCGTCAGGATAATTGTAATCAGGTGCGATAATTGTCAAATATTGACCAAGGCATTGGGAATTTATACAATCATCCTTTATTTTCCAGTCCTGAGGGTATTGGAGTATAAATAACGCCTTGTTATTTGTATAAGTTTGCCAATCAGCCGTTGGGTCCGGAGTAGGAGTTGGAGCGAGAACTTGAGTTGGGATCAAGTTAGGTGTTGGTTTGGCAGTTAATTTGGAAAGATTTCCGCTTTTTGCCAGCAAAATTCCAACAGAAACCAAAACTAAAATAATTACTCCCAAAATTATTGGTAATTTAGACCTTGAAGTTGTTGGAACTGGCGGAACAGGAGGATTTACTGGTTGAACGGGAATTGCAGGTTGGATAGTTTGTGTATTTTCCGGATCCATATAACCATATTGCTCCTTTTTATAATATCTGTCAATCCTGTTTAATCTTTATTGCATAAAACTACGCTCGAGCGTTAAAATATGCAATATTTATCCGCCAATAATCTGTGGTTGAATTAAATACGGGATTCTGGTAACATTATTAATTAGGAAGCAGGGCTTCCTTTTTAAAGCTTTTAAAAAAGCCACTCCGAAGCCTGCAAGGCGAAGGGTGGTTTTGAATTTATGGCAACCCAACAACCTAAAATTGAAATAACCAAGGAAAGAAATGTTTCTTTGGATTTAGTCCGGAATATTGGCATTATCGCCCATATTGACGCGGGCAAAACGACCACTACCGAAAGAATTCTTTTCTATACCGGCCGATCATATAAAATCGGCGATATTGACGAGGGAACGACTGTCACCGATTGGATGGCGCAGGAAAGAGAAAGGGGAATTACCATTGTTTCCGCCGCCATCACCACCTTCTGGAAAGATCACCGGATTAATTTGATTGATACCCCCGGCCATGTGGATTTTACCGCTGAAGTCGAGCGTTCTTTGCGGGTTTTGGACGGCGGCGTCGTCGTTTTGGAGGCCGAAGCCGGGGTTCAATCCCAAACCGCCACTGTTTGGCATCAAGCCGATAAATATCACGTTCCAAGAATTGTTTTTATCAATAAAATGGATATGCTGGGGGCGGATTTTATGCATGTCGTGGAAATGGTGAAAGAAAGATTGGGCGCCAAGCCGGCCGTGATGACTTTGCCGATTGGCGCCGAGCAAACTTTTAAAGGCGTGGTTTTGCTTTTGGAAAGAAAAGCTTTGATTTGGCCTGCCCGCCAAAGCCTTGGCGCAGGCGGGGGGCAGGATGATACCGGTATTAAATTTGAAACGACCGAAGTTCCCGCAGAGATGAAGGATGAAGTAGAAAAAGAAAGAGCCATATTGGTGGAAGAAATTTGCGCCGACGACGAAACTTTGATTGAGAAATTTTTGGCCGGTCAGGAACCAAGTATTGATGAATTAAAAGCGGCTTTGAGAAAAGCGACGATTGCCAATCGTTTGGTGCCGACTTATTGCGGCAGTTCTTTGCGCAACAAAGGCGTTCAGCCGGTTTTGGACGCGGTGGTTGATTTTTTGCCTTCACCTTTGGATTTGCCGCCGGTCAAAGGCATCAATCCCAAAACCAATCTTGAAGAAGAAAGACCGCCGAAAAATGACGCCCCTTTTTCCGGTTTGGCTTTCAAAATTCAGGCTGATCCTCACGTTGGTAAACTGACTTACGTGCGCATCTATTCTGGCACGTTGAAAGCCGGAGCGACGGTTTTAAATGTTGGTAAGGATAATGTGGAAAGAATCGGCCGGCTTCTTTTGATGCATGCGGATAAAAGAGAAGAAATTGACCAAGCTTTTGCCGGAGAAATTGTTGGCGTGATCGGTTTAGTAAAAACGGCCACAGGCGATACGATTGCCGATCAGAACAACCCTGTTCTTTTGGAAAATATTAAATTTCCCGAGCCGGTTATTTCTCTAGCGATTGAACCGAAAACTAAAAACGATCAGGAAAAAATGGGTGTTGCGTTGAATCGTTTATCCGAAGAAGACCCAACTTTTAGAATTAAAAGTGATCAGGAAACCGGCCAAACGATAATTTCGGGAATGGGCGAGCTTCATTTGGAAATTATTGTTGATCGGATGAAAAGGGAATTCGGAGTTGAGGCAACGACCGGCGCGCCCCAAGTGGCTTATAAAGAAACAATTTTAAAAACTGCTCAAGGTGAAGGAAAATACATTCACCAGTCCGGCGGCCGGGGTCAATATGGTCATTGTTTTTTGCGGGTTGAACCTTTAACCCGCGGTGAAGGCGAAAAATTTGTTTCGGAAATTAAAGGCGGAGCGATTCCGGCCACTTTTATTCCGGCAATTGAAAAAGGGGTTCTGGAAGCAATGGAAAGAGGGGTTTTGGCCGGATATCCCCTAGTTGACATGAAAGTGGCGGTATATGATGGTTCATTTCATGAAGTTGATTCTTCGGAAATGGCTTTTAAAATTGCCGGTTCAATGGGTCTTCAGGCGGGCGCCAAAAATGCCGGCTTGGTTTTATTAGAACCGATTATGAAATTGGAAGTCAGCGTCCCCGAAGAATTTTTAGGAACGGTGATTGGCGATCTTTCTTCCCGGAGAGCACAAATTCTGGGAACCGAGTCTCGGGGAGCTTTAAGAATTATTAACGGCATGGTACCCTTGGCGGAAATTCCGGGTTATGCAACAACTTTACGCAGTTTAACTCAAGGCCGGGCCAGTTATTATATGGAACCGTCCCATTATGACCAAGTTCCTAAAAACATCCAGGAACAATTAACGGCTAAAAAGGTTTAAGGCGTCATCCCGAATGGAAGTTTGTCATTCTGACCCTGAGTATGTCGAAGGGGAAGAATCTTCTCTTTCCATGTCATTCCCGCGTTCACCCTGTAAGGGAAAGCGGGAATCTATACAAATACCCCTCCTTTAATTTTCCTCTAATATTCTTTAAGGTTCTGTAAATCTCTGATATCCCGACCCCCCCAATTTTCCTGGTGGCAAATGGAATCTTCCACCTGGGGGGTGGAACAGATACGACACCTAGGGAGTTAATAAATTATTTTCCTTATTGCCCCAACTCCCTCGATATTCTTGGTTATTTACCAGAGAACCGGTAAATCAGACAACCAGAATACCGATCAACCAACTCTGACCTGTCAAGGACCCTCCTTTATTTCGAGCATCAGCGAGAATCAAGCTTTGCTTACATCTCCTCTAATTTTCCTAAACATTTTAGCAATCTAGCATTATAACAATCTAACATTCTAGCAATATAACAATTCCCCCCTTGACATAGGTTCTCCTAGCTTGTAAAATACAAAAAAGTAGAGGCAGGGTCCTCTTTTTTAAATTCACTAAAATGGCAGAAGAAGCAAGAAAAAAATTTGAGCGGACCAAACCCCATTTAAACATTGGGACAATTGGTCATGTTGATCACGGTAAAACCACTTTAACTTCGGCGATCACGAAAGTTTTGGCTAAACAAAATTTAGCCGTCGCCATGAACTACGATCAAGTTGACAACGCTCCGGAAGAAAGAGCCCGCGGAGTCACGATTAATATTCATCATTGCGAATACGAAACTGCGAACCGTCACTATGCTCACATTGATTGTCCCGGTCATGCGGATTTTGTTAAAAATATGATTACCGGCGCCGCCCAAATGGATGGCGCGATTTTAGTCGTTTCGGCTCCAGACGGCCCGATGCCTCAAACCCGAGAACATATTCTTTTAGCTCACCAAGTTAATGTTCCGGCCATTGTTGTTTTCCTGAATAAGGTTGATATGGTTGACGATCCGGAACTTTTAGAATTAGTGGAAATGGAAATCCGCGAATTGTTAACCAAATACCAATTCCCGGGTGACAAAGTTCCGATTATTCGCGGCAGCGCTTTGAAAGCCATGGAAGGTGATCCGGAAGCGGAAAAACAGATTATCGAATTGATGAAAACCGTTGATGAATATATTCCGACTCCGGTCAGAGATCTTGACAAGCCATTTTTAATGCCGATTGAAGATGTTTTTTCGATCAAAGGCCGGGGCACCGTTGTTACCGGAAGAGTTGATCGAGGTAAAATTAAAATTAACGAGGAAGTGGAAATTGTCGGCTTAAGACCGACTAAGAAAACCGTGGTTACCGGAATCGAAATGTTTAGAAAATCTCTTGATGAAGGTCAAGCCGGTGATAATATCGGAATTTTGCTTCGAGGAATTGAAAAATCCGATGTTGAAAGAGGCCAAGTGATTGTGAAACCGGGATCAATGACCCCGCACACCGAATTTGAAGCGGAAATTTACATTTTGACTAAGGAAGAAGGCGGCCGTCATACGCCGTTCTTTACCGGCTATAGACCGCAATTTTATATTCGAACGACTGATGTGACTGGTGAAGTCACCTTACCGGCCGGCGTCGAAATGGTAATGCCTGGTGACAACACAAAATCGACGGTGAAATTAATTCAACCGGTTGCTCTTGAACAAGGTTTAAGATTTGCGGTTCGCGAAGGCGGTCATACGGTTGGCGCCGGAGTCGTTTCAAAAATCATTGCATAATTAAAAACCTGTATTTTGACATATGCCAAAAGGAAGAATCAGAGTCCGTCTAAAAGCTTACGATCATCGGGTGATTGACGAAGCGGCTGAGAAAATTTTGGAAGCGGCTCTCTCCACTGGTGCCAAAATATCGGGTCCAATTCCCCTTCCGACTGATAGAAAATTAATTGTCGTTGCCACTTCGCCTCATGTGGATAAGGACGCCCAGGAACATTACGAAATTCTTACTCATAAAAGATTGATTGATATTCTTGAACCAACGGATAAAACCATTGATTCTCTTCAACACCTTGATCTTCCGGCCGGCGTTGACATAGAGATTAAGATGTAAATTCCCTCTGTCATTCCCACGTTTACCCGGTAAGGGAAAGTGGGAATCCATACAAAATTCCTCCTTAAACCTGCCTCCGTCTTCTGTCACAAATAATAAGGCGATAGCATGTAAATTTGTAATGTATTATTTCCGCTATTGTCCTTTAGTTATCCTTTAACATCCTCTAATTATTCTTCCCCAACACCCCCAATCTCCCAAACCACCCCAACTCCGACTCCAGATTTCACCGCCAACTGGAAAACGTATAATTCCGAGAGATTATCTTTCAAATATCCAACAAATGATCCAGCCAATTAGAAATATATAATCAAATCCTCTCCACTTTCAGATTCGACTAGCCTCATTGATGGCTGTATTTTCTTTTTGAATTATGCTATATTAAATTTGAGATGAACAATAACGACGATCTTCTTAAAAAGACTGATATTGAAAAAATTGCGACCAAAGGACAGGCAATTTATTCGAAAATAAAAGCTCAATACGAACCGAAGAAAAACGGCGGATATTTAGCAATAGAAATTGATTCAAAAGAAGTTTTTTTTGGCAAAACCGGTCAAGATTTTCTATCTGGTTAAAATTGGCTTCACTGCTGCAGAAACAATCGCCAGAACCTATTTTCAATGATCAACGGCATTTTTATCGGAAACGTTCCCTGGATAGAAGTAGTCATCGGTTGGGAGCAATTTGTGCAGAAACCATTAACGATCTTAGACGCGGGATTTTCTGGAGATTTGCAAATCACGCCAAAAATTGCCAAAGAATTGGGGCTGAAAAGCACTAATATTGTGAGGGTGCAGATTGCCAATGGTCAAATTATTAATGTGCCAGTTGCTTTGGCAATCGTGTCCATGGAAGGAGTCAAAAATTACATTCAGGTTTTAATCTCTGAAAGCGCGCCGCTTTTGGGCATTAGTTTCTTGACGAAATTTTCTTATAAAGCCTTGGTTGATTGCAAAAACAGAAAGATACAATTGACAGCAATTAGATGAAAGAGGAAAATAAAAATATGGATCCCAAAATAAATCAACCCGAACCAAACCTTTCTGAAACTATTTCCACCCAACCCATTCCTCCTTCTCCTAAATTTAAATTACCTTTAGTTTTAGAAATGATTTTTTTATTGGTAGTTGTTGGCGGCTGTGGTATTTTGCTGGGAAAATCTTTAAATACTTCCCAGCCATCCGCCCAACCCACCGTTGCTACATTACCTACGCAAATTCCAACCGCAATTTCCGATGAAACCGCCAACTGGAAAGTATACAAAAATACCAGACTGGGCTTTGGTTTCAAATATCCAGGAAGCCTTATGCCGTGTGAGGATGGAAATTTTACTGGTTTGATCTCAAGCGGACCATACGCAAATCCCGACGAAAATCAATGTGAAGTCGCCAAAAATAGGGGCTATTTAATCTTGTTTTTATTAAATAAAGACGATAAAGAATTCCAAAATTTCCGTCAAGAGAACTACCTGAACTCTTTTTCTAATTACAAAGATACTGAAATGAAAATTGACAATAAAAATGCAGAAGCAATTTCGGGAATAGAAAAAGAAACACCTCTGTCATTCAAAATACTCAAAATTCGCATGGGCGATTCGTTTTTGATAATTAAAGCGACGGGAGAAGAGCAGCACATAGCGATTCTTGACCAAATCCTCTCGACTTTTAAATTCCTCTAATTTCCGCCCTTTGCATTTTTTCTTTATTTCCGTTATAATATTCCCATCTTAAATGGAGGATAAATTTAGTACCAATTAAGAGTGAAGGAATGGCATGAATATTAAAGGGTGCCACGGCACCTTTTTTGGTGCCTGAAATATAATTATATGGCAAACGCAATTTTAGGTATAAAAGTTAGTCAATCACAAAGATTTGACGAAAAAGGAATCAGATATCCGGTTACTTTGATTAATGCCGGTCCTTGTTTGGTGGTGCAAATTAAAACTACGGAAAAAGACGGCTACAATGCGTTAAAAGTCGGATTTGGTACGAAGAAAACAAAAACAGCGGGGAAAACAACCCACCGTTTTTTACGCGAAATTAGTGTGAATCCGCAGGAAATCAGTGAAAATCTTCAGCCTGGCAGTGAGATAAAGATTGGGAATGTCTTGAAAATCGGGGATGTTGTTGATGTCATGGGAATATCAAAGGGTAAGGGTTTTGCCGGCGCGGTTAAAAGATATCATTTCAAGGGTGGTCCGAGAACTCACGGTCAATCCGATCGGGAAAGAGCGCCCGGATCAATCGGGACGACCACCACTCCGGGCCGAGTTTTGAAAGGTAAGAGAATGGCCGGTCATATGGGTTCGGACAACGTGACGGTTCGAAATTTAAAAGTGATGGAAATTGATCCGGAAAAAAATTTATTAGTCGTTAAGGGTTTAATTCCCGGACCGGTTAATGGACTGGTCGAAATTGAGGTAAAACATGGCGTTAACAACTGATATTTACAATTTAGAGGGTAAAACTGAAGAAAAACTAACCTTTCCCAAGGAATTTTTTGGCGCGAAAATTAATCCGGCCCTAATGGCGCAGGCGGTGAGAGTTTATCTTTCCAACCAAAGATCCGCTAGCGCTCACGCCAAGACCCGCGGGGAAGTAATTGGCTCAACCAGAAAAATTTATCGTCAAAAAGGTACCGGCAAGGCCCGTCACGGGGATATTAAAGCCCCGGTTTTTGTCGGCGGCGGTAAAGCTCATGGTCCGACCGGCAGCCAGAATTATCAACTGATTATGACCAAAAAAATGCGCCTGCTAGCCTTGAAAAGTGCCTTATCGCAAATGCTAACCGATAAAAAGATTATTGGAGTAACCGATTTGGAAAAAACCAAGGGAAAAGTTAAACCAGTCGGAAAATTAATCGAAATTATTAAAAAAGAAACTAAATCAAAAAAGTTTCTTTTTGTTCTGCCGGCTAAATCTTCGGAATTAAAAAGGACCATCGCAAATCTTGACGGCGTAACGGTTGCAGAAATCAGAAATCTCTCGCCGTATCAGGTTTTAACCGCCGGAATAATTCTGATTACCCCGGAAGCCCTGGAGGATGTAAAAAAATGAAAAAAGAACTGATTAAAAGACCATTGATAACGGAAAAATTAATGAATAGCGGACTCTATGCTTTTGCGGTTGATATTAAAGCAAGCAAAAAAGAAATTACTAAAGCGATTAAAGAAGTTTTTGGCGTGGACACGGTTTCAATCAGAACCGTGATTGTCAAGGGAAAAACTAAAAAATCCTGGAAAACCAGGAAAAGTTTGCCGGCCGCCCCCTGGAAAAAAGCGATCCTTCGACTTCGTTCAGGACAAAAAATTGAAATGTTTGAAACGGAAACTAAAAAATGAATATTCAAAAAAGATTAACCAAAAAATTGAAAAAGAATTCCGGTCGCGGCATGGGAGGCAAAGTTTCGACCCGCCACCAAGGCGGCGGGGCGGCGCAAAGAATCAGAACGATTGATTGGGAAAGAAAAAAATTCGATATGCCGGCAACCGTAGAAGCAATTGAGTACGATCCGATTAGGACCGCCCGGATTGCTTTGATCAAATATCTTGATGGCGAAAGACGCTATATTTTAAGTCCGGAAGGGTTGAAAATCGGCCAATCGGTTGTTTCCGGGAAAGAAGCGGAAGCAAAACTCGGTAATTGTACCGCCTTAAGAAATATTCCGGTCGGGATGCCGATTCATAATTTGGAATTGACGCCGGGAAAAGGCAGTCAAATTGTCCGCGGCGCGGGAACGCAAGCGGTAATTCTGGCCAGGGAGGGTGATTTTGCTAACGTCCGGTTACCTTCCGGTGAAACCAGGAAAATTATTTTGGATTGTTTTGCGACCATCGGCCAAGTCGGTAATCTTGATTGGAAGAATAAAGTTTGGGGAAAAGCTGGTATAATGCGTCATCGGGGAATCCGGCCGACGGTCCGGGGAACCGCCCAGAACCCTAACTCTCATCCGCACGGCGGCGGCGAAGGTCGAAGCGGCGAAGGAATGGATACGCCAAAAACTCCTTGGGGCAAACCAGCCCGGGGTAAAAAAACCCGCAATCGAACAAAATACAGCAATTATTTAATGATAAAAAGGATAAGTTAATAAAATTAAAGATTATCAGTTAATCAGATTACCAGGACAAGAGATCGGTAAACAGAGATCAGTAATATTTACTGATAAACTGTTCTCTGCTTAACTTAACCCGATTTTCTGATCTACTGATTTACTTTTAAATAACTAACAATATGTCAAGAAGTTCAAAAAAAGGTCCATATATTGATCAAAAACTGCTTTTAAAAGTCCAGAAACAGGGACTTAATGTTAATGATCCCATTAAAACCTGGGCCAGAGCATCGCAAATTCCGCCGGAATTCGTCGGTAAAAAGTTTGCGGTTCATAATGGAAAGGTATTTAAAGAAGTGTTTGTTACCGAAGCGATGGTAGGTCATCGGTTAGGGGAATTTTCTCCAACCAGGACATTCAAAGGTCATGGACAAGTAGTAAAAAGAATACTCGAGAAAACTTAATATGTTAATTACAGCAAAATCAAAATATATTGGGATTTCACCGGAAAAACTGCGGTTAGTTGCCCGCGCAATAAAAAAGAATTTTTCGGCGGAAAAAAGCCTGATTTATTTAGATCAAATTCCGCAAAAAAGCGGCATGCCGTTGGCTAAAACCATAAGGCAGGCGATTGCCAACGCGGTTAATAATACTAAACAAAAATCAGAAGATCTAAAGATAAAAAGGATCCAAATTGATGAAGGACCGTTTTTAAAACGCTTTAAACCGGTTTCTCGGGGAACCGCTCACTCAATCAAAAGAAGAACAAGCCATATAACAGTAATATTAGAAGCTGGAAGTGGGAAGTTGGAAGTGGGAAATAAGAAGTTAGAAGTTAGAAGTGAGAAACAAGAACCAAAGAAAGGTAAAAAATAATGGGTCATAAGATAAATCCAATTGGTTTTAGAATTGCCGCCGGACGTAACTGGAATTCCCAGTGGTTTTCGGAAAAAAAACTCTATTCAAAAAATTTACTGGAGGATTTAAATATCCGCAAATATTTATTGGCTAAACTAAGATTGGCTGGTATTACCGGTGTGGAAATTGATCGGTTAATCAATAAAACGAAAGTGATTATTAGCGTTTCCCGGCCCGGGGTGGTTATCGGACATGGCGGGGCTGGCTTGGAGGAAATCAAAAAAGCCTTGATTCCGATGGTTTCGATTAATCAGCCGGAAAAAAACCTCCAAATTGAAGTGCTGGAAGTTAAAAGTCCGGAACTTTCGGCTCTTTTGGTCGGAACAAGAATTGCCTCGGATATCGAACGCCGGCTTCCTTTTCGGCGGGTGGCTAAAAAAACGATGGAAAGAGTGATGATGGCAGGGGCTAAAGGGATAAGAATTATTTTATCGGGAAGAATTGGTGGGTCAGAGATTGCCCGCCGAGAAAGATTTGTCCAAGGAAAAATTCCCTTAGGAACAATTAGGGCGGATATTGATTTCGCTTCCACGCCGGCTTTGACAAAATCAGGATATGTTGGAATTAGGGTTTGGATATATAAATAAAGTCAAAATTCAAAATTCAAAATTTTTACTTTAGACCTGAACTTTTGATTTTTAACTTTTAAATTTTAAATTTACTATTATGTTGCAGCCAAAAAAACAATTATTTAGAAAACAATTTCGCGGCAGCGCCAAAACAATTTCCGAAAGGGGATCAAAATTGGCTTTTGGCGAATTTGGCTTAAAATCAGAAGGCCGGTCATGGGTAACTGCCGTTCAATTAGAGGCGGCACGAAGAAGCATCATCTTTTTTACCAAAAAAGGCGGCCGGGTCTGGACAAGGGTTTTTCCGGACAAACCGTTTTCCAAAAAAGCCGCCGGAACAAGAATGGGCGGCGGCAAAGGCGATATTGCCGGTTATGTCGTTCCGATTGTGCCGGGAAAGATTTTATTTGAAATCGGCGGGGTAACGCGGGAACTGGCTAAACTGGCAATGACTCGAGCCGGACAAAAACTACCAATCAAAACCAGTTTTGTCGCTAAGGAATGAGAATGAAAAGAAAAGATTTGAAAGAATTACATTTAAAGACGCCAACGGAATTAACCGAATTATTGAAAAAAACCGAACAGGAATTTATCAAAGCCGGTTTGGAATTACGTATGGGGAAAATTAAAAATTGGCGTCTGCCGGCAACCAAACGTCATGAAATTGCCCAGATAAAATCGATTGCCAGGCAAAAGGAGGCAAAATGAGAACAAATACCGGAATAGTTGTTTTTGCGAAAATGAATAAAACCGCGGCGGTGGAGATAAAAATCATGACGATTCACCCGCTGTATAAAAAAAGAATTTGGAAAAAGCGGAAATACCTGGTTCATAACGATTTGGGCGCCAAGGTTGGCGATAAGGTGACTTTTGTAGAATGTAAACCGATTTCTAAAAGAGTACACTGGACTATCGTTGAGAAGTTAGAAGCGGGAAGCGGGAAGTTGGATATTGAAAATAAGAAATTAGAAGTTAGAAACGGGAGACGAAAGACTAAAGACGAGAAGCTAAAGACGAAAGGAACCGAGAAATGATTCAATTAAGAACAATGTTGATTCCGGCCGATAATACCGGGGCTAAACGGCTAATGCTGATTCATATTGACGGGCAGCCTAAACAGAAATACGCCCGCATCGGGGATAAGATTACCTGTGTGATTGATCAAGCCGATTCAACCAAAGCCGATTTGGTTAAAGATTCGCAGATTGTTAAAGCGGTAGTTATCCGAACAGCGAAAGAGATGAAACGTCCTGATGGATCTTACATTCGTTTTGACGACAACGCGGCGGTGATTATTGATAAAGACGGTAATCCTCTAGGGACGAGAATTTTTGGCCCGGTGGCCAAAGAAATTAAAGAAAAAGGTTATAAAAAAATAGTATCACTGGCACAGGAGTTAGTATAGGAGAATTGTCATCCTGAGACATTTGCCGAAGGAACTAGCGAACAAAGTGAGCGTATAAATCGCTTTGCTAGATTCATCGCTTTGCTCGGAATGACGCGTAAAAATGAAAATCAAAAAAGGCGATAAAGTGAAAGTTATGGCCGGCAAAGATAAGGGCCGAACCGGAACCGTGGAAAAAGTTTTTATCAAAGCGGGAAAAATTCTCGTTGGCGGGGTTAATATCTATAAAAAGCACGCCAAAAGCCGGGATGGTAAAGACAAAGGGGGAATTATTGATATTACCAAACCGTTGCCGGCATCCAGCTTAAGCTTAATTTGTCCAAAATGCGGTAAGGTTGTTCGGGTTGGTTATCAGGTAGAAAAATCAGGAGAAAAAAACCGAATTTGTAAAAAATGTAAGGAGGTAATCTAAGCTAGGAATTAGGCAAGGGTTAAGGTAAGGCAGTTAGTTTGGTGAAGAGGTAATGGTTAAGTGAATCTCCCTAACCCAAAATCAATATGCAAAACCTACAAACCAAATACCAAAAGGAAATTGCGCCAGCTTTAGTTAAAGAATTGGAACTGAAAAATGTGATGGCTGTTCCGCGGATCTTGAAGGTTGTGGTAAACTTAGGTCTTAAAGAAGCGGCTCATGATGACGGCGTTTTAACTAAAGCGCAAACGAAATTATCTCTAATTTGCGGTCAAAAACCAAAACTCTGCCGAGCCAAAGTTTCGATCGCAAGTTTCAAACTTAGTAAAGGCGATCCGATCGGTTTAGCCGTGACTTTGCGGGGCAAAAGAATGTTTGATTTCCTGGAAAAGCTTTTTACCATTGTTTTGCCGCGGGTGAGAGATTTTCGGGGCGTTTCCCCAACCGCTTTTGACCAGCGAGGAAATTATACCTTAGGGATTACCGAACAAATTGTTTTTCCGGAAGTGGAATTTGACCGGACCGAAAAAAATAAAGGTTTAGGAATTACGATTGTGATGAATTCTACAGACAGCAAGCACAATAAAAGATTGCTTGAATTATTGGGAATGCCCTTCGCTAACGCTCAGGGTAAACCTTTTGAAAAATAAAATGGCGACAATAGCGAAATTTGTAAAACAAACTAAAAGACCAAAATACAAATCCCGATTTCGGAACCGGTGCCTTTTGTGCGGCCGGCCGCGGGCAACTATCCGGATATTTGGCTTATGCCGGTTGTGTTTCAGAGAACTGGCGAGTAAAGGAGATTTACCGGGGGTTAAAAAAGCCTCTTGGTAACCAAAATATGGATCAAACCTGTGATTTATTAATAAGAATTAAAAACGCATATATGGCTAATTTAAAGACCGCCACGGTTTCTTATTCTCGTCCTAAAGAAAATCTGATAAGGGTGCTACAGAAAAACGGCTATATTAGGAATTATCAGGTGACTGGCGAAAAAGCTGCCAAGTCTATTGAAATAGACTTGCGGTATGCTAAAAAAGTGCCGGCCTTGATTGGTGTAAAAATTATTTCTAAACCGGGACTGCGGGTTTATGTTAAAGCCAAAGAAATTAAAAATGTTTTCGGAGGAAGCGGGATCAATATTTTATCCACTCCCAAAGGAATAATGACCGGGAAGGAGGCTAGGATCATCAATCTTGGCGGTGAATTAATTTGCCAAGTTTGGTAAAAAATATATGAGTAGAATCGGATTAAAACCAATTGAAATTCCTCAAGGTGTAACCGTAAAAATCGAAAACGGTTTGGTTTCGGTTGAAGGGCCGAAAGGAAAAATGATTCAGGCAATTAATTCTAAAATTAACGCCGTGATTAAAGATAATAAAATTGAAGTTGCCCGAGTCAATGAAGAAGGAAAAACCAAAGCGATGCATGGAACCATGCGCCAGATTATCTTCAATATGATTAAAGGGGTAACTGACGGTTGGACTAAAGGTTTGGAAATTCAAGGCACCGGTTTTCACGCCAGCCTTAACGGTAATGATTTGGTTTTTGCTTTGGGTTTTTCTCATCCGGTTAACTTTCCGGCTCCGGATGGAATTACCTTTATCACGGTTGAAAACAAAATCACGGTATCGGGTATTGATAAATCATTAGTTGGACAGGTAGCCGCTAATATTCGCGCCATTAAGCCGCCCGACGTTTATAAAGGTAAGGGTATCCGCTATGAAGGCGAACAAATTAAATTAAAGCCGGGTAAACAAGCCAAAGTCGGTGTCGTTGCTGGAGGCGTCAAAAAGTAATATGCAAAAAGAAGTCAGAAAATTAAGAACCAGAAATAAAATTAAAGCCGTTTCCAACCGGCCGAGATTAACGGTTTTCCGTTCCAATAAATTTATTTATGGACAAATTATTGACGATAATAAGGGAATAACTTTATTTTCGGTAAGCGATAAAAAAGAAAATGCTCGGGAAGCGGGAAAGTTGCTTGCCCAAAAGTCCCTAAAGTCCCAAATTTCTCAGGTTGTTTTCGATAAAGGTCCATACAAATACCATGGCGTGGTAAAATTATTCGCCGAAGGTGCCAGGGAGGAAGGTTTGAAATTTTAAATTCGCATTATGCCATACCGATCAAATTACAATCAAAATTTACCTAAGGTTCAATCGGAATTTGAAGAAAAAATAATTCAAGTTAACCGCGTATCCAAAAAAACCAAAGGCGGCAACCGCTCATCCTTCTCCGTTTTGATGGTTGTTGGCGACCGCAAAGACCGGCTTGGCGTCGGTTTGGGAAAGGCAACGGAAGTCTCATCGGCCGTGGTCAAAGCGACGACTTACGCGAAAAAGCATTTGATTACCATTCCTTTAAAAGGTAACACCATTCCTCATGAAGTTTATGTTAAACTGGGAGCAGCCAAAGTTTTGTTAAAACCGGCCCCGCCGGGTGCAGGGGTCATCGCCGGCGGAACTGTCAGAACGGTGATCGGCGTTACCGGCATTCGAGACATTGTTTCCAAATGTTTAGGAACGAAAAATAAAGCCTCAAATGTCTATGCAACCATGGAGGCGTTAAAGAAATTAAGAATATTAGCTGATCGGAATATCGGGACAAGAGATCAGAAAACAGAAACCAACAATATCGACCGATAAACTGCTCTCTGTTTTACTTAACCCGATAATCTGATTTGCTGATTTACTATAAAATAATATTATGGAACTGAATAAATTACCAATTACAACTAAAAGACCGAAAAAAAGGATCGGCCGGGGCATCGGTTCGGGAAAAGGCGGCCATACGGTTGGCCGCGGTTCTAAAGGCCAAAAATCCCGCGGACATATTTCTCCTTTTTTTGAAGGCACGAAAATTAAGAAATCATTAATTAAAAGATTACCCTTGCTTCGGGGAAAAGGAAAACAAACCGCGGGACAAAGACCTTCAATAATCAATCTAAAATTTCTTAATTTCTTTAAGGCCGGCGAAGAAGTGACTATCGCGGCGTTGGTGAAACACGGCATTATTTTAGAAAAAGATATTAATCCCAAGGGAATAAAAATTTTAGGGGATGGTGAATTGTCTGTAGCGTTGACAGTTAAGCTTCCTGTTTCAAAAGGAGCAAGAGCCAAGATTGAGAAGGCGGGAGGAAAAGTAGAAAATTAATTCAAAACTCAAAAATCAAAAGTCAAAAATACAAGTAAAAAGTCAAAATTGCCAAACTTTTTAATTTTGAATTGCACTTTTGCATTTTAACTTTTAACTTTTGATTTTAATTACATAGATCATGAATAAAATTCTAGAGCTTCTTCAAAATATTTACCGAACTCCCGACTTACGGCGCAAGCTGTTATATACCGCATTTCTTCTGTTTGTTTTTCGTTTGGCGGCCCATATTCCGGTCCCGGGCGTAAACATTGCCGCTTTAAAATCCCTTTTTGCCGGTAACCAATTCTTAGGGCTTTTGGATATCTTTTCCGGCGGCACGTTGGCGAATTTTTCGGTGATGGCTTTGGGTCTTAACCCTTATATCAACTCTTCGATTATCTTTCAGCTTCTGACAATGGTTTTTCCCAAATTGGAGGAATTACAGAAGGAGGGTGAATATGGTCAGCAGAAAATTAACCAGTATCAGAGATTAGTGACCGTGCCCTTGGCCTTTTTCCAGGCTTTTGGGATGCTCGCGCTTTTAAAAAGTCAGGGAATAATTGGTTCATTATCCCCGCTGGCTTTGATTTCGATGGTAGTGACCATGACTTGCGGAACAATTTTTTTAATGTGGTTGGGGGAGTTGATTACCGAAAACGGTATCGGTAACGGAATTTCGATTATAATTTTTGCCGGTATTGTCGGTCGTTTTCCGATTTCAATCGGGCAAACTTTGTCTACCCTGGAAACTCAAAACTTTTTCAATTTAATTATTTTTGCCGTGATGGCGGTTTTGGTTATCGGCGGTATTACGATGGTTAATGAAGCGGCCAGAAAAATCCCGATCGAATACGCCAAAAGAATTCGGGGCGGCCGGATGTACGGCGGCCAGTCAACCTATCTGCCCTTGCGGATTAACCAGGCGGGAATGATCCCGATCATTTTTGCGGCTTCTCTGGTTTTAATTCCGTCAATGTTCGGCCGTTTTTTGGAACAAGTGCCCAATCCCCAGATTGCCTCAATTGCCCGATCAATGGTAGCGATTTTTAACCCGGGTAGTTTATCATACAACTTGATTTATTTCCTGTTGGTTGTCGGTTTTACTTATTTTTACACGGCGGTAGTTTTCAATCCGTCAAAGATTTCCGATGAGCTGAAAAAACACGGCGGTTTTATCCCGGGCATCCGGCCGGGCACCTCGACAACCGAATATTTAAATTGGATTTTAACAAGAATCACTCTTGCTGGTGCTTTGTTTTTAGGGGTGGTGGCGGTTTTACCATCCGTTGCTCAAAGTATGACCGGGATCGCGACTTTATCTATCGGCGGAGCGGGAATTTTGATTGTCGTTTCGGTTGTTTTGGAAACGGTAAAACAATTGGAATCAATGATGATCAGCCGTAATTATGAGGGATTTTTAAAATGAATCTTATTATTTCCGGTCCGCAGGGATCGGGCAAAGGGACCCAAGGAGATCTTTTAGAAGAGAAATTCGGAGTGTTTCATTTGGAATCCGGGCAGCTAATGAGGGAAGCCATTAAGAAGGAAACTGATTTCGGTAGGCAAATTGCTGATTATGTGAATCAGGGAATTATTGTTCCGGATGAATTAACCAATCAGTTAATTGAACAAAGTTTGGTTGATGAAAATATTAGTAAAGGAATTATTTTTGACGGATTTCCCAGAAGGTTATCGCAAGGTCAATGGCTGGATGAGCAGTTGGTAAAGAAAAACAGCCAGATTGATAAACTGATTTTATTGATTTTATCGACAGAGGAAACAATCAGGCGGTTATCGGCCAGAAGAATTTGTCCAAAATGCGGTCGGAATTTTAATTTAATTACCGTTCCGCCTAAAAATGATGAACTTTGTGATGATTGTGGACTGAAATTAATTACCAGGGATGACGAAACTTCGGAAGCAATTACTAAAAGGTTAGAAGAGTATCATACCGAAACCGACCCGATGATTGAATATTACCGGAAGCAGGGAAAAGTGATTGAAATTAACGGCGAACAGCCGGTGGAAAAAGTTTTTTCCGACATTCTCGAGGCTCTAGCTTCGCAAGGCGTCCCCTTGCGAAGCTAATCTTGGTAACATCCTCTATTTCCCCTTAAATTCTATTAATATTTTATCTTTGTCATTATTAAGCTTATTTCATGATATAATTTAGTCATGATTCCAATTAAAACTCCTGCCGAAATTGAGATTATGAAACAGGGTGGAAAAATCCTGAAAACCGCCATGGAAAAAACTTTAGCGGGCGTAAAGCCTGGCGTTCTTGTTGCCGATTTAGATAAACTGGCCGAGCAGGAAATTCTGAAATTGGGGGGTGAACCAGGCTTTAAAAGAGTTGAAGGCTATAAATGGACTACCTGTTTCAGCATTAATGAGGATGTGGTTCATGGGATCCCGACTGCCAGAGTAATTGAGAATGGTGATATTGTGGGAATTGATATGGGAGTATTTTACAAAGGGTTTAATACTGACACAAGTTGGACAACAATAGCGGCTAGCGGCAAGGGGCAAGCGGCTAGTCAAGGAAGCCAAAAATTCCTGAAAGTTGGTGAAAAAGCGTTAGAGGAAGCGATAAAACAAGCTAGGCCAAGGAACAAGATTTCTGATATTTCTAAAGCCATAAATGATACAATTGTTAAGGCTGGATATTCACCGGTTAGAGCCTTGACCGGCCATGGAGTTGGTAAAATACTACATGAAGATCCGGCGATTCCTTGTTTTTTTGAACCTGGCCAGGAAAAACACAGTCCGGAAATTAAGCCCGGAATGGTGTTGGCAATTGAGGTAATTTATAACCAGGGATCTGCTGATGTGGTTCTGGCTAATGACGGCTGGACAATCAAAACAAAAGATGGTAAAATATCAGGGCTTTACGAAAAGACCGTTGCTGTAACGAACAACGGTCATTTAGTATTAACTTAATGAATCAAGACAGAATTGCAACTGAAGGGGTGGTCGCCGAAGCCTTACCGAATACGATGTTTCGGGTTAAACTGCCGGATGAAAGGATTTTACTCTGTACATTGTCCGGTAAAATGAGAATGAACCATATTAAGATTTTGCCCGGCGATAGAGTTAAGGTTGAATTGACGCCATATGATGTGACGAGGGGAAGAATTATTTACAGAAATAAATAAGAAAGGATAACGTGTCATTATAATAATTAAGACTATCAGTTGATTAGAGCATCAGGATAAGAAATCAGAGAGCAGGAAACAGTTATTGTTACTGATATTCTGTTCTCAGGTTTACTTAACCTGATTAACTGCTTTTCTGATTTACTATAGAAAATTATATGCAAGTACATACCTCAATTCAAAAACGCTGTACCAACTGTAAAATCGTTAAAAGACGGGGAACTTTGTATGTGATCTGTAAAAATCCAAAGCATAAACAACGGCAGGGGTAAACAATTGTTATGATGTTATATTGTTAGAATGTTAGAATGAAGGTTTCTACGCGAGCCAACATTATAGCATTATAAGCAAAGCTTGTAATTCGCTTTGTTCATTATAACAATCTAGCAATCTAGCAATATAGATATATGACAAGAATTGTAGGAATTGATATACCGGATAAAAAACCAATTTGGATTGCCTTAACTCATATTTACGGTGTGGGCCGGCATAATGTGCAAAAAATTTTAATTGACGCGAAAATTGATACCGTTAAAAAAACCAGTGAGTTAACTTCCGAAGAGGTTTCCCGGATTTCTAAAGCCTTAGAAAATTATAAAGTTGAAGGTGATTTAAGAAAAGAAGTTGGGGAAAATATTAAGCGGCTAAAAGAAATCGGTTCTTATCGAGGGAGCAGACACTCCAAAAATCTTCCGTCAAAAGGTCAACGGACCAGAAGTAACGCCCGAACCAAAAGAGGTAAAAGAGTCACGATTGGGGCGATGAAAAAAGAAGTTCTTAATACGGCCGCCCAAACAGCCCAAAAAGAAGGAGTAAAAACAAAATAATGGCATCAAAAGCAAAAAAACAAATCGTGTTTTCCAAGATTTTTGTGACCGCGACTTTCAATAATACTTTGGCAACCGCCACTGATTTGGAAGGGAATGTTTTGGCTTGGGAAACGACCGGTAGCTCCGGTTTTAAAGGAACCAGAAAATCAACCCCTTTTGCCGCGACGGTTACCGTTAAAAAATTAACCGATAAATTGGTAGGAATGGGAATTAAAGAAGTTGAAGTTTATATTAAAGGACCCGGTCCGGGAAGAGACGCCGCCTTAAGGTCAATTCGGGCATCTGGATTAAAAATGAATATGATTGCTGATATTACCCCGATTCCCCATAATGGCACCAGGCCGAAAAAGAAAAGGAGAGTATAAACAAGATGAAAGGATTAGGTAACAATAAATGCCGGCTTTGTCGGAGAGAAAAATCAAAGCTTTTTTTGAAAGGCGCGCGTTGCTTGTCGCCAAAATGTCCAATTGATAAAAAAGGGGCGGTTACTCCCGGGGTTAATAGTCAAAGAAGAAAACGCAATCCCTCGGAATATGGAATTCAACTGCGGGAAAAGCAAAAAGTTAAAAGAACTTACGGGGTGATGGAAAATCAATTTAAGCGCTATTTTGCTTTAGCCAGAAAAACCAAAGGGGCAACCGGTGAAGCTTTATTAAAAATTCTGGAAATGCGTTTGGATAATGTGGTATATCGGCTTGGTTTTACCCCCTCCCGAACGATGGCCCGCCAATTGGTTTCACACCGCCATGTTTATGTTAACGGCAAGAAAGTGAATATCGCTTCCTATGAAGTTAAGCCGGGGGATGTGATCAACTTGTCAACTAAAGCTTTGGTCAATCCGACACTGAAAAAGACTTTAACCGAAAAAAATGATATAATGCCGGAGTGGTTGATCAGAAAAGCCGCGGTCGGTAAGGTCGAAAGGTTACCAAGGAGGGATGAAATCGGTGACCAGGTCGACGAGCAATTGGTGGTTGAATATTACTCAAGATGATGTAAAATATTAAAAGCAAAAATGTTAAGCCCAATCTTTCAAATTAAGAACGAGAAATCAACGGACCACGAAGGGATTTTTATTATTGAACCGTTAGAACAAGGTTACGGTCATACCGTTGGCAATGCTTTGCGCCGGGTATTATTGACTAGTCTTCCGGGTGCCGCGGTCACCTATGTCAAAATTGCCGGGGTTTTCCACCAGTTCACTTCTCTTGAAGGAATGAAGGAGGACGTGGTGGAGCTGATTTTGAATATTAAAAAGATCCGTTTTGCGTATGAGGGCGAAAAGCCGGTGAAAGTGACTTTGGAAGCGATTGGTCCGGGTGAAGTTAAAGCCGAAGAGATTAAAACGCCGGCGAATGTTAAAGTTGTGAGCAAGGATTTGGTTTTAGCCAATCTTTCCGATAAAAAATCAAAACTGGACGTCGAAATGACCGTGGAAAAAGGCTATGGCTATTCTCCTTTTGAAGATCGGGAAAGTCAAAGCTTGGGAGTGATTCCGGTTGATGCCGCTTTTTCTCCAATTCTTTCGGTTAACTATCGGATTGAAGCGACTCGGGTCGGCCGGATTACCAATTACGATCGTTTAGTGATGGAAATTCTTAGCGACGGCTCGATTAAGCCGATTGACGCCCTAAAAGAGGCCGCCAAAATCTTAATTACTTATTTCAACCAAATTATCGAACCGAGAAAAGTTGAAGAAGAACAAAAACCAAAAGAAGAAAAAGTCTCCCGGGAAGCCTTAAACTTAATGATTGAAGAGTTAAATTTGCCGGTGAGAATTTCTAATGCTTTAGAAAGAGCTGGTTTTAAAACCGTGGCGGATGTTTTGGCTTCTAATAAAAAAGAGATCGCCAAAGTTAAAAATTTAGGTTCTAAATCCCTTAAAATTATCGAAGCCGGCCTGAAGGAAAAGGGAGTAGGATTTGAGGAGTAATCAATGCGACACGGGGTATTTGGCCGAAAACTATCCAGAGACGCCAACGAAAGAAAGTCTCTTTTTAAAAACCTCACTTCATCGTTATTAACTTGCGGTCATATTGTCACAACCGAAAGCAAAGCCAAGGCGATAAAAGGGTTGGTTGATAAATTGGTTAAAAAAAGCGGTTCCACAAGAATTATTAGATTGGGAACAAGATTGGGAGATAGGGCAATGATGGTGAAGATGGAACTCGTGGAGAAAGAAGATAGAAGTGAGAAGTTGGAAGCTGGAATTAAGAAAGCGGAAGATGGAAATCAGAAGCCTGCAAACACTAAAACACAGAAAAAATCTTGAAACACTGAAAGTTCTGTGTTTCTGTAAATTCAGTGATTCAGTGTTGCAAGAAACCAAAGCCAAATGAAGACATATAATACCAAACAAAGTGATATCCAAAGAGTATGGCACTTAATTGATGCTCATGATCAAGTGGTTGGCCGATTATCAACCAAAATTGCCGGGTTATTAATGGGGAAAAGTAAACCGTATTTTATTCGTAATCTTGGTTGCGGCGATTTTGTGGTTGTGATTAATGCCCAAACCGCGAAATTAACCGGCAATAAAGAAAATAAAAAGAATTATTATCATCATACCGGTTACCCTGCCGGCTTAAGAACCCAAACTGCCTCTCAAGTGAGAGCCAGTCATCCGGACAGATTGATTTCTCACGCCGTTGCCGGAATGCTGCCGCAAAATAAATTAAAGGACAAAATGTTAACACGGCTATATGTTTATTCTGGCTCAGAGCATCCATATGGAGGTCAATTTAAGTAAAGAGGAAATTGTTAGATTGTTATAATGCTATAATGTTAATTTGTTTCCGGAGAATTTCATTATAACAAGATAACAGGATAACATTATAACAATAAAGTTTATGCCAAGAACTAAAAAAGAAGAAAAACCAAAATATATTTCGGTAGTTGGGAGCCGCCGAGAAGCTCAAGCTAAAGTCAGGCTTTATGCCGGTAAGGGCGAAACAACCGTCAATGGTATTCCAATTGAAAAATATTTTCCTCAAAAAGGGGCTGAAAAATTATTTTTTAAACCGTTTGAAATAACCAATACAATGGGGAAATATTTCGCGACGATTAAATGCGAAGGCGGCGGCAAAGTCGGTCAAATCGCGGCGGTGATTCACGGTCTTTCCCGAGCTTTGTCCTTGGCGGACAAAGAAAAATTCCGGCCTGATTTGAAAAAAGCGAAATTATTAACCCGCGATTCCCGGACCCGTCAGCGCCGGAATATTGGCATGGGAGGCAAGTCTCGTCGGAAGAAACAATCTCCAAAACGGTAAGTTTCTTTCCTTCCTTTAATTCTCCTCTAAAATCCTTTAAGTGATATATTATTTTTATGCTTAAGATTCTTCTTCTTTGTTCTCTTCTTGTTAATTTTGTTTTATTCCAAAGACTAACGACGAGCGACCAACGACAGGGCATCCTTGTTCTTGAGGTTTTGGATGGTGATACCATTCTTTTAGACCACGATGTTCGTTTGCGCTTAAGACATGTTGATGCGCCAGAACTGGAATTTTGCGGCGGATAAGAAGCTAAAGATTTGTTAACAAAATTAACCAAAGGTAAAAGAGTTATCGTTAAGGAGCAGATTATTGACCAATATGGCCGTCCCATGGCATTGCTTTATGTTAATAACAACTTGATTAATTTGGAAATGTTGAAAAGCGGTTGGGTAAGATATCATTCTGATAATACCAGCCAGACAGAATCAATTAAGAGAATCGCCGACGAAACAAAAAAATCGAAAATTGGTATTTGGTCTTCAAAATGCTATCAAACAATTAATCCGGATAATCCTAAATGCAACATTAAAGGCAATACCGATAAAAATAGTTCCGCCAGAAATTATTATTTTCCGGGCTGCGCTCAATATGAATTTACCATTGTGGAAAAAGATTTAGGTGAAGCCTGGTTTTGTACTGAAGCCCAAGCCAAAAAAGCCGGTTTCACCCGCGCCGCCACCTGCCACTAATTTTCAAGCGTCATCCTGAACGCAGCGAAGGATCTTCTTTTTCTCTGTCATTCCCGCGTTTATCCTGTAAGAGAAAGCGGGAATCTATATAATCCCTTATCATCCTCTAATTTCCTTTATTTCGAGCATCAGCGAGAATCAAGCTTTGCTTAACATCCTTTAATAATTTTCCTTTTTGTGGACTTTTTAGGTAATTTTGTTTAGTAGAAACTCTTTTTCCGCTTTTTTCTTCCAATTCGTGTCTTGCATGACCAGCGACCGTTCCTCCCTGGATTGCAGCTTTTTTATTTTGAGGGAATCCTCGAGCGTCTTTACTTTTAGCAATTTCAGTGGTTGATGCTTCTCCCAGCATTGTAAAGATTAATTCCAAATCGTTCATATGATCGCGTAAATTTTCTCTTTTTAAGTTTTTGAATTTTTTGTATTCTGATGGGGTCATATCAAAAGTTGCCTTGGAAATTTCTGCCGTTAAAATTGCGTATTCTCTGTCTTCTCCAACTTCGCGTTTTTTCCACTCGTCAGTTAGTGTTTCCCGGATTTCAATACCTCTCATTCTTTTTTCAATCCAGGAATCGGAATAACCTTTCGCTTTGTACAATGCTCTAGTTCTTTTTGTTGCTAATTCTGGATCTTCTATTTCCTGCACTCTTTCGTATCCGACTCTGGCTAACCATAATTTGAAAGGTTCTGCTTTCGGAGAGGGAATTGTTTGAATAATACGGAATATAGTTTCTGTATTCGCGCAGTCAGTCTCATAGAACTTACCATCTGTTGATTTTAATTTCAGTTGTCCGATTTTTTCGGACAACTCAGAGTAACCTTCTTCGGTAATTTTCGTTTTAAGATCACTCCAGTACTTTCTTGGTCTATCAGTTTCGGTTAAAGCTTCAACAACATCCACAACTGAAAACCACCATTCATTATTGAAAATAACTTTCCTAATTTCCTTTCCTTTGAAAATCGCGATCTTTGTTTTTGTTTCCATATGTAATATTACTCTACCAAATAAAACCCGAAGATGCAAGTCCTAATTTGATTGGGACGCGTCCTCCTAAAATCGCTCTTTATGCCGTGTTATGAATAATACTGAAAAGGCATAAAGTAAGATTAGGAGGATCAAGAAGAGGTCAAGGATTCTCCTTTACATTCCTTTAATTTTTTTAAGTCTAATACTCGGGCAATTTCTGTAAATTCTTCTGATAATTTCCAGTTGCTAGATCGGCACATACCCAAGAGTTTTGATTTTACTTCATTTATCCCAACCCCACGATTTAATAATTCAGATACAATCGCGCTGGTAAATCCTGTTGCCAGATTGCTTCCTGCACCTTCTGTTACCTCTTGGTAAGGGATATAAATATCTGCCCCGGGAATGTTAAAAACCGGTTTGTTTTCTTTTGGATCCCAGTCTGCCAGTATTATTAAATTAGGAGGAATTTGATCTTTTACTGAACGTAGATCATCTAAAGCATTACCCGTTGCCGCGCAGATAACCATATCAGGAAATGCTTTGGCAATTTCAACAAGTTTAGGGAAATTTTCTCCAATTCTTTCTTTTGTATAAGGTTCGACTCGTCTGGTTCCGAGATTTTTTCCCTCTCCGGTTTGATTGTAATCCATCATTAATCGACGCCATTCGCCCCATGCTTCTTCCTGAGTTTCAAAAGGTTTATTGTTAACATTATAAACTCGGTTTCCATTTTCATCGGTTGAGGAGGCAATAAACGGTTTATTTGGATACGGATCAGTAAGCGGGCTTTTCCAAATTTCCATTCTTCCCATTAGTAAACTAAGATTAACCACCCTTTGATTAGAAGAATTCAATCGAATCTTTTTTATCGCTTCGATAATAGGTTGTGGTTCTAGGTTAACCGAGATCCCTGCGTTTTCCCATTCATCTGTCGAAAAAGTAATATTTTCTGGTCGGATTAAATTTTGTACCGGAATTATTGTTGGTTCAATAGATTTTCCCAATAGTTTTCCGCCTTCTTTCATTGCTTGGGCTACTTCTGAGCCATGATCTTTAAAACGAGCTATATAGTCTTGAAAAAGAGCCGCCTCTGGATAGTTTCTAACTGCCCAGCTTTCGAATTCTTCTCCATATTTCATATTCATCAACGATTCATATTCTAATTCATCAAGACTTTTATATTTGTCGCCCAAAAACCTTCTAGCTAATTGTTCATTATTAAAATTTGGAGCAAAATCTATTTGAATCGGACCGGAAAGTTGATTGATTTTTTCTTTTGATTCGATTTGGGGAACCGAACCGGCAATTGAAGTGGCAACGGCAACGACAGCTGCCCTTCCGGTCCATTTTAAGAAATCTCTTCGGCTAACTGGATTTGGTTTTTCAGAACTATTCTCTCCCATATTATTTCAATTTTACAAGGTTCCACCTTATGTCAAGGTGGAACCTTAACATAACTAAAATGGTAATCCCTCCGGAATTTCCATTTTGGATGTTGATTTACGAGGATCCTTCGGAAGAATATATATTTCCTGTTTTCTGGAATAATCAACACTCACCAGTTTTCCCTTACCTTTGGCCACTGCCAGCATGTCTTTACATGCCCAGCAGGATTCGCCGCCGGATTTACATCTAAAAGAATTAGTTTGTCTGACTAGTTTTAAAATATTGCCCCTTTGGGTTAAGTCTTTTGTGGTTTCTTCAATATTGCCAAAAGGAGCAGAAGTTAGTTCGTCATCGTGATCCAAATACCAATAACTGGTTTTAATATTTGAACTGCCCAAAATATTGCTAATCAAAACCGCGTAAATCGGTAACTGTTTGGAATCCTCCCGTTCTTCATTTTTCCCGGTTTTAAAATCAATTAAATGATAGGTGTCATTATCTTTTTCAATCCAATCCAGTTTACCGGTCAGAATTAAATCATTTCCCAACTCTACTTTTGGAAAATCAGGAATTTTAAATTTTTCCGCGGTTTTAAAATGCTCATGCTTCCAAAACCGTTCCAGCATCAAGACCGCTTTTTCGTGATATTCTTTTTCTTCTGTTTCAGAAACATAGCCGCCCTTCTCGTCTTTAAGATTTGACCAAACGATTTCCAACATTTTCAGAAGTTCTTCTTTGTTTCTTTCCGCCGGTATTAGTTTAAGAAACTGTTCTAGAGTATCATGAACCGCTTGACCCAAAGCCAAGGGCGGATTAATAATTTGAATTTTCAAACCATTTGGTTTACGAAAAACATTTCGGTAGTAATAAAGCTGGGGGCATTTTTCAAAATCAGCCAGACTTGAGGGTGAAATAAAAACCGCGTTAGGATTAAAAGCCATAATTTATTATACTACATTCATTGTCATTCCCGCGTTCACCCTGTAAGGGAAAGCGGGAATCTATACAAATAGTATTCATATGACTAATTTTTGGCAAACAATTAAAAAGCCAGTTATAGGGTTAGCTCCCATGGATGGCATAACCGATTACCCGATGCGCCAGATCCAATGCTCTGTTGCCAAACCGGATATTATGTATACCGAATTTATTCAGGCGGAGGGTTTTTCCAGAAATCAAAAAGTATTTAAGAACAAATTATTTTTTAAAGAAAATGAAAAACCACTTGTTTGTCAGTTAGTTGGATATACTCCAGAGGCTTTTTACCAGACAGTTCAAATGGTGATCAAAATGGGATTCGACGGGATAGACATTAATATGGGTTGTCCGAATCATGATGTTGTCAGCCGGGGCGCCGGAGGAGGATTGATTGGTAATTATGATCAGTCGGAAAAGATTATCAACCAGTGTCTGGAAGCGCTGGATAATAAACTGCCTTTATCAATAAAAACCAGAATTATTCCTGACCCCGTCGCCAATAAAGAATGGTTTGCTTTTTTGTCAAAGTTCCCCTTATCCGAAATTACGATTCACGGTCGGCCGATAAAGCAAATGCAAAGCGGGTCCGTTAATTGGGAAGCGATAAAACAGGGAGCAGAAATAATTAAGAAAAATAATATTATTTGTTTGGGAAACGGGGGAGTAAAAACTATTCTAGAAGCAGAGGAATTCTGTAATAAATATCAACTTGACGGGATTTTAATTGGACAAGCGGCGTTGGGGAATCCTTGGGTCTTTAAATCAAGTTACCAGCCAACCAAGCAGGAAATCTTGGACATCTTGGTCAAACATGGACATTTGGCAAATGATTTTTACGGTCCCAAAAAATATCTTACAATATTAAAACATTATTCATGGTATCCAAAAGGATTTGATGGGGCAAAAGAATTAAGAATTAATTTACTTAAAACCAGGTCGATAGAGGAAGTAGAAGATGTCATTGCAAAACAAACCCTGTCATTGCGAACGTAGTGAAGCAATCTCGTCGTTCTGTCATTCCCAGCTCGTTTACACTGGAACCGCAGTTCCATGTGACTGGGAATCTATACAATATACAATATTCTAAATGACTAAATACAAACAACTTTATTTTGAAATGGTTCAGAACAATAAAGACGTATTTGAAGAATTTAAAAAGATTCACGATTTATATCGGGCTGATCCGGATAAATATCAGGAAAAATATAATGAAGTTGGCAAACCAATTATGGAAATAATTCGAAAATGGGAAAGCCGTTTATGCGGGAAAATGGAAGGCTCGGGCCGGGGATTATTTTCCGGCGGAGTATCGGAAAAATTCATGGTCGAAATCCGCGCCAATTTTCCCAAGATTGATATGGTGGGGGTAAAAAGGAGTTTATAATGCCCGAGCTTTCTACTGGTATCGAAAATAATGCCGTTTCTGCGGGCGAGAAACAATTTTCTAAACCTATTCTAGAATTGGTTGAGGGTCTCCGCCAAACTGCGCTTCAAGCTGAAATTATTAGTATTCCAGGCGCCACAATTTTTAAAGAGGCAGTTTTAATCGATAGAGAAAAAACTGGTGAAAAAATGGTACGAGTATTCCGAGGTGTTATCCAACTGGATAAATCAATAACTAATCAAACCGCTTATGCGGCTCGATCACAAGATTATTCTGGAGCGGATCTTAAAATAATTGAAGAAGTTAAACCAGAGGTTGAATTATTGGCGGACCAACCTAGCTATGAAAGCTTAGTTCAATATGCCAATAAAATTCGCCCTTATTTAACTGAAAAAGAACAAGAAAGGCTTGATCGAGATTTAAGGGAAACGGAGGATAATATTTTAGAAGGAAGTACTTTAAGAACAGAACTTGTTTATCATCAGATACTTCACTTAGGGGTGGTAGCCGACAGTGGAATTACCCCTTATTTATCTGCATCTTATGATTTTACGACAGCATGGGAATATACTAGAGAAGGTGGCGGACTTCTAGTGATTGATCTCCCCGTTTCAAGGTTAGTTGATTTCGGTCCGAATCAATCTGAGGTGAATATCAAAGGATATATCAAACCAGGAGAAATTACGGCGATAGTCCCGAGGGTAAAAGGAAATACTAATTATACGGAAATCGGCAATGTCTTGTCTTTGGTTACGAGAGAGACTAACGTCCCATTATATGAACTTTCTGAAGCCTTAATTATTAGAGGACAGCAATACCAGAAAGACCAAGAGTGGGATAAACGGCAACATTCATTGGATGTTGAGGCGATCAGGAAACAACGAACCGAAGCTTTAAGAGAACAATTTTCTGAAGTAGATTTGAACCCTGTTCACACACAAGCATTAGCAGTAGAAAAGAAAACGGATATTTATCAAGTATCTAAAGAATTAATTTATGATTTTTATGCGAAAAGGTTTGGCGAAATTGGAGGACGTAATCGAAAAATTGAAGATTATGATTATGGGTTGGGAGATCAAAACTACTTTCGGGAAAAATTTGATCGGGACAAAATTACTGACGAGATGCTTGTTAAACTTAGAGAACAGGTTGGGTATACGGAAAGAAAAGAAAAAGAATGGACAAACTAATCCCAATTTTCCTAAAATTGATATGATCGGTGAAAGAGGAGTTAATTCTCCATCCCTTATAATCCTCTAATATCCTTTAACTTTCTTTGTTAGCGTTTCTGACAATTTCCACTTGGCATTGCAGCCGATGGATTTCCGTGTCTAACCCATTTCCCGTTTTGACAAATCCAATTATCCTCACCGGAAAGAAGTCTTATAAAGAAAAGAATTAGGAAAGCTAACAAGATTAATAGAAAAGTTTTTTTCATTTTTTTGTCGGGGTAGACAGAGTTGAACTGTCGTCGCACGGCCCCCAGCCGCGCATTCTACCGTTAAACTACACCCCGTCGTTGATTTTGTCTTTAGCTATTTGTCTTTAGTCATTTGATAATAATGCTTATTTTTTAAATGAATTTATTAAGGCGTTTAATTCTTTGCCTATTACATCGCATTTTTCAAGCGCAACAGAAACATCTATTTTATACAATCTTCTAGCAATCATTAATCCTGCTACTGTTTCGTATAAGGATTTCAAAGAGATTCTCAAAAAGGATTGATACTCTTTATCTCCTAATCCGCCGGCCCCCTCAGCGATATTTAAAACGACAGAAATAACCGATCTTCTGATTTGATCTATTAAAGCAAATCTTTCTTCTTTTGGCAAAAGTTTAGTTATCCGATATATCTCTTCAACTAAATCCATCGCATGAGAAAACACTCTCAATTTTTCGAATCGATACATAAATTTAGTGTTAGTTTTATTTTGACAAACGACTAAAGACTAGCGACAAACGACTACTTGTATTCTATCAAAAATTGTGTTAAAAGATAACTATGTCCCAAGATGAAAAACTACAGGCGATAAAAATCGCCATGGAGCAAATTGAAAAACAATACGGCAAAGGTTCAATAATGAAATTAGGTGAGCAGGCAGGCGCAAGATTGATGACCGAAGTTGTGCCTACCGGTTCAATCGCTTTGGATTTAGCGCTTGGTATTGGCGGACTTCCCCGCGGACGTATAGTTGAAATCTATGGGCCAGAAGCCTCGGGAAAAACTACTTTAGCTCTTCATGTTGTTGCTGAAGCTCAAAAACTGGGCGGTTCGGCCGCTTTTATTGATGCGGAACACGCTCTGGATCCTCGAAGAGCCGAAGCAATCGGTGTTAATTTAGATGATCTGCTTATTTCCCAGCCGGATACCGGAGAACAAGCTTTAGAAATTGTGGAAACTTTAGTCCGATCCGGAGCTTTAGATGTGGTGGTGATTGATTCGGTAGCCGCTTTGGTCCCGAGAGCGGAACTTGAAGGAGAAATGGGTGACGCGATGATGGGTCTTCAGGCAAGACTGATGTCTCAAGCCTTAAGAAAACTTACCGGCGCGATTTCCAAATCAAAAACGGTCGTGATTTTTACCAATCAGTTAAGACAGAAAATTGGCGTCATGTTTGGCAATCCGGAAGTGACAACCGGCGGCATGGCGTTAAAATTTTATTCTTCAGTGAGAATTGATGTTCGTAAAATTGATTCCATTAAGGACCAAGGCGGCGTTATTGTCGGTTCCCGTCACCGAGCAAGAGTGGTAAAAAATAAAGTCGCCCCGCCATTTAGAACTGCCGAGTTTGACATTATGAATGTTGGCGGCATTTCTCAATCCGGCGGCCTTTTGGATGTTGGTATTGAACTGGGAATTATTTCCAAATCCGGCGCTTTTTTGAAATATGGTGAGACCTTACTTGGTCAAGGACGCGAAGCGGCAAAAATTTATTTGGAAGAAAATCCTAAATTAGTTAAGGAAATAACCGACAAAATTTGGGATGTGGTTAAGTCCGGTAAAAAAGTCATTCCCAAAGAACTTGGCGAGGAATCTCCGGAAACGGAATAATTAAACAGTAAAGCAGAACATCAGAATATCGGATAAAGATAATCAGAGAACTGAAATCAGTAAGGAAATAAACTGTTATCCGATCTCTGATCTCCTTTCCTGATTAACTGATTTACTGATATACTTACAATATCAATGCTTTCAACTCCCGATACTAATAAGATCTATGATTATGTTCTGAAGTTTTATTCCATTCGTCCCCGTTCTAAAAAAGAATTATTAGATTGGTTTAAGAGAAAAAATGTTGAGCAAGAAACCCAAGAAACAATTACTCAAAAATTGGAACATTTAAACCTAATTAATGATGAAGAATTTGCGCGTTGGTGGGTGGAACAAAGGACAAACTATCGTCACTCCGGCTTTAGGCTTATAAAAATGGAACTCAGGCAGAAAGGCGTCTCTGATGAAATAATCTCGGGTATCGAATCTCGAGTATCGAGTATCTCCGAATTGGAATCAGCCAGAAAGATAGTTGAAAAAAAACTAAAGACCTTTATCCTGAGCGAAGTCGAAGGACCAAATCCCCGAAATACCCTGACCGGTCTTCTTGCCCGCCGCGGTTTTTCCTGGGAAACAATTAAAACGGTTGTTGACGAAGTCTTTAAAAAAGAGTAGAATATTTACAGAAGTGAGAAATGGATAGATAATTTGGGGCAAATCTAATGAAACAAATTTTACCTTTCCCAAACAGCTTCTCCATTATCTAACCCCGAGTAATCGAAGGGTTATTTTCTATTTCTCAACTTCAAACATTATGTCAGCTTTTATTAACAAATTTGGTTTAAAAAGCAACACGGCTGATTTGGAAAAATTAGCCCAGGAACTGGATAAATTTCAAGCGGATCTTGAGAAAAAAGAAGGCGCCCTGGAAGTCAAGGAAAAATTATTAGTGGATAAAGAGATAGGGATAGAGAAAGAGCAAGGGCAATTGAGAACCAAAAAAGAGGAACTTCTCGAGAAACTTCAAACGGTAAACAGCCTATCTAAAGAGCAGGCAAAAAAAGAACTTTTTGACGAACTGGAAAAATATTATGCTAATGAGGTGGCTAAAAGAATTCAAGAGGCGGAATTGGAAGTTAAGTCTACGGCGGATGAAAAAGCCAAGGAAATTTTAGTTGACGCGATGCGTCATGGAGCGACTGATTGGGTCGCCGAATATTCCGTTTCCACGATCAGATTACCCGATGAAGAAATAAAAGGGCGGATTATCGGCCGGGAAGGCAGAAATATCAAAGCTTTTGAGCAATTAACCGGAGTGGAAATCGAGCTGGATGAAACCTTAGATTTAAGAATTTCTTCATTTGATTCGGTCCGCCGGGAAATTGCCAGACTGACTTTGGAAAAATTAATCCGTGACGGCCGGATACAGCCCGACCGGATTGAAGAACTGGTGGCGCAAACAAAAACAGAAATTGACAACATTCTTTTTGAGGAAGGAAAAAAATTAAGCTACGCGGTTGGAGTTTACAATCTTCATCCGGATTTAATTAAAATGCTTGGCCGTTATAAATACCGTTTTTCTTATGGACAGAATTTAGCCATTCATACTTTGGAAGAAACAAAAATTGGAATGGCGATTGCCAACGAGCTAAAAGCGGATGTTGGCGTTATCCGGTTAGGCTGTCTGCTTCATGATATTGGCAAAGTCGTGACTGAAGAAGAAGGAACCCACGTCGAGTTAGGAGTTGAATTACTTAAAAAATATCAAATTCCGGAAAAGGTGATTGCGGTGATTGCCGAACACCATGAGGATAAACCCTTTAGTTGTTTGGAATCGGTGATTGTTTGGATTGCGGATGCGGTTTCGGCCGGCCGGCCGGGTGCCAGATATACCCCGCACGAAGAATACGCCAAGCGGATGACTCATATCGAAGACGTAGCAAAGAGTTTTCCGGAAGTGGAAGAAGCGGCTGCTTACCAGGCTGGCAGGGAAGTTAGAGTGATTGTTAAACCGGATCAAGTTTCCGATTCCGAACTGATTGTTCTAACTAAAAAGATTGCCGAAAAATTGGAAGAAGATGCCCGTTGGGCAGGACAAATCAAAGTGGTAGCGATTCGTGAAGTAAGAGCGACAGAGATTGCGAAATAAGAAAAGAACATCAGTTGATCGGTAAATCAGGTGAAGAGAACAGAAATCAGTTATCAGTAAATTATTTACCGATATTCTGATCTCTGATTAACTTCTCCTGATATTCTGTTCTCTGTTTTACTTTCTTTTTCTCTTGACATCCAAGCAAATCGTGTTATATTAAATATATGCGTAAAATAGATTTAGTTGAAGTTGTTGCCCGTAAAGCTCATTTAACCAAAAAAGCGGCTTCGGAATCAATTGAAACTTTTCTTGCCGAAATACAAAAAACCATGGTTAAGGGTGAAAAGGTTATTCTTTCCGGATTCGGTACCTTTAGAGTGGCTTCGGTTAAAGATAAAACTGTGGTTATTCCTAAAACTGGTGAGAGAAAAATGGTTAAATCCCACCGCGCCCCGCGCTTCTCCCCCGGCCGCGAACTAAAAAGAATCATCAAAGGTTAAGGCGTTATCCTGAACGCAGTGAAGGATCTTCTCATTTTGTTATTCTGGACTTGATCCAGAATCTATTTCCAAGAATCAAGTTTTGCTTATATAAATAATTTCCTTTCCTTTATCTATCCTCTAATTATCCTCTAACATCCTTTAATATTACCTGGTGTATAATTAATCTATGCCAGTAATTGAAGTTTCTCATCTAAAAAAATATTTTAAAGTTTACAAGAAAGAACCGGGATTAGGCGGATCTATAAAATCTCTTTTCTCCAGAAAATATGAGGAAGTAAAAGCAGTTGATAATATTTCTTTCTCGATTGAAGAAGGGGAATTAGTTGGATTTATTGGCCCGAATGGTGTTGGTAAGACTACGACACTCAAAAACTTGTCAGGTTTACTATCCTATCTCTGGTGAAGTTTCTGTATTAGGATTTAATCCTTGGGAACGTAAAGAAGAATATCTTAAGCAAATGTCTTTAGTCATGGGTCAAAAAAATCAGTTGTGGTGGGATTTACCGCCAATCGAAACTTTCACTTTAAATAAAGAAATTTATGAAATTCCAGCGGATCAATATAAAAATACTTTGGATGAATTAGTTAAGCTTTTGGAAGTTGGAGATATATTAAAAATACAGGTAAGAAAACTATCTTTAGGCCAACGGATGAAATGCGAATTGATTGCTGCCTTATTGCACTCTCCCAAAGTTTTATTTCTTGATGAACCGACCATCGGTTTGGATGTTGTGATGCAAAAGAAAATGCGGGATTTTGTTAAAGAATATAATACCCGAAAAAAGGCGACCATTATTTTAACCTCTCATTATATGGAAGATGTAAAAGAACTTTGCAGCCGGGTAGTCGTTATTGATAAAGGAAAATTAGTTTTTGACGGACAATTAAATGAGATTATTCAAAAATTTGCTGATCATAAATTGTTATCTTTAGTTTTTTCTAAGGAGGTTGACCCAAAAACTCTTGATGAGTTTGGAACTGTTAAAGAATATTCCTATCCGAAATTAGTTTTATCAATTAAACGGAAAGATATTTCCAAAGTGACAGCTGAAGTTTTAGAAAAACTTCCGGTGGCGGATTTAAGTATTGAGGAGCCGCCAATAGAAGATATTATTCGTGAGTTGTTTACCGGTAAGGATTACGCGTGAGAAAATATTTTCAGTTAGCCAAAATTACCTTTCAGGAATATTTCGTTTATCGCCTGAATTTTCTTTTATGGCGGTTTAGAAGTATCGTTTCTTTTGTCACTCTCTTATTTTTCTGGTTAGTTATTTATGGCGGAAGAAATGAATTATTGGGTTATCAAAAAGCCCAAATGTTAACCTATGTAGTAGGGATTACTTTTTTAAGAAGTTTTGTTTTGGCTTCCCGCTCGGCCGATTTGGCTGGTCAAGTAAGAAGCGGCGAGCTAACTAAATTTTTTCTCCAACCAATCAAAATCATTTGGTTTTGGTTAACCAGGGACACAGTAGACAAAATCTTAAATCTTTTCTTTGTTATTTTTGAAATCTCTGCAATATTATTTTTTATTAAATTCCCTTTTTATTTTCCTCATAATTTTTCGACTTATTTTTATTTTCTTATTATGGTTACCTTAGCATTATTTCTATACTTCTTTATGAGTTTTTGTTTGTCGGTAATTGCCTTTTGGACTGATGAAGTTTGGGCAACACGATTTCTTTTTGGAGTCATTTTTTTTGGAATTTTTTGCCGGAGCTTATTTCCCCATTGATGTTTTGCCGAAATGGTTATCAAACTTTATTTATCTAACGCCTTTTCCTTATTTAGTCTTTTTCCCTATGAAAATATGGTTGGAGCAATTAAGTTTAACGATGGTTTTTAAATCAATCATCATTTGCGGTTTTTGGCTGGTAGTTTTTTATTGGTTGGCTAATTTCTTATTTAAAAAGGGTTCAAAAACTTACAATGCCTATGGTAATTAATCTAAGAAAATTAATAAAAATCTGGTTAATGATAGCTTCAAGGGCAGCTCAGGATCAATTTTTAAGCAGTTGGGCAGGAATTGTTTTTATTATCGGGAAAATCGTTCGCTTTTTATTATTTTTCGTTTTTCTTTTTGCTGTATTATCAGCGAGTAAAACTTTGGCCGGTTATAATCGGGAGCAGATTGTTTTCTTTTTTCTGGTTTTTAACTTGATTGATATTATGGTTCAATTTCTCTTTCGGGGGGTTTATGTTTTCCGGCCGCTAATTATTTCCGGTGATTATGATTTAGATCTCTTAAAACCGCTGCCTACTCTTTTTAAGCCAATTTTTGGCTGGACGGATATGCTGGATTTTACGACCCTAATTCCTCTTTGGATTTATTTTATTTGGTATGTCGCAACTAATCACTTAATTAATAATTTTTTAGGAATATTTATATTTATTATTCTTTTTATCAATAGTTTGGTATTAGCTTTTTCTTTTCATCTTTTTGTTTGTGCGGTTTGTGTTTTAACTACAGAAATAGATCATCTGATTTGGATCTATCGGGACCTAACCAACATGGCAAGGTTTCCGACAGATATATACACTCGAGGAATACAAGCTATTTTGACTTTCACCATTCCTGTTGTTATTTTAATAACCGTCCCCGCCAAGGCCCTTATGGGGTTGCTCTCTTGGCAATGGATTATTTTTTCTTTGTTTATTGGCGCTATTTTTTTCTTCGGATCTTTAAAATTCTGGAAATATGCCCTTCGTCAATATACCAGCGCGAGTAGTTAACTTACGTTAAGGTTCCAATCCGTATTTTCCCTTACCCTCCTCTAACCATCCCCTAATATCCTTTAATTTAAACTTACCTGTGGTAAAATTACGGAGCAATGAAATATTTTGTTAAAACTTTTGGTTGTCAGGCTAATGTTGCCGATTCGGAAAGAATCGCTTTTTATTATGAGCAAAAAGGTTATAAACCAGCCAAGAATATTGATAAGGCGGACGTGATTATCATTAATACCTGTTCCGTCCGTCAATCAGCTGAAAATCGGGTTGGCGGATTAATTAATAATTTGGGTAAAGTAAATAGAACAAACAACAAACAACAAAGAATTGTTCTCGCGGGATGCATGCTCAGATATCCGCAATCAGACTTGAAAAGAAAATATCCCGGAATTGACGAATTCTTTAAAATGGAAAATATTGGTTTTAATCTCCCTGCTTTAAGAACCGATAAAACTCATGCTTGGGTGCCGATTATGGAAGGCTGTAATAATTTTTGCTCTTATTGCGTGGTTCCTTATGCCCGCGGCCGCGAAAAATCCCGGCCAATGGAAGAAATTATTTGCGAAGTGGGGGAATTGGTTAAGAGAGGGTATCGAGAGGTAACGCTTCTGGGGCAAAATGTCAACTCCTATGGTTCACTTGATACCCCTGATTTCCCCAATCACCCTGATCACCCCGATTCTCCCTTTGCAGTTCTTTTAACTCGGTTAAACAAGATTAACGGTCTTGGTAAGATTAAATTTATGACCTCTAACCCTTGGGACTTGACGGATGAAATAATTCAGGCGATTAAACTTCCGAAAGTTGATAAATATTTGCACTTAGCCGTTCAATCTGGGGATGATTATATTTTAAAACAAATGAACCGGAAATATACTGCCAAAGATTATCTTGATTTAATTGCTAAAATCAGAAAGGAAATTCCCAATATTGAAATTGGAACCGATATTATTGTTGGTTTTCCGGGAGAATCGGAAGAACAATTTCAAAATACCGTTGATCTTTGTAAAAAAGCTAAATTTTGCCTCGCTTATATTTCCGAATATTCTCCAAGACCAGGAACAGTAGCTTTTAAAATGAAAGATGACATTTCTCCCAAAGATAAACAACGAAGGTGGAGAATATTAGATACCTTGATTAACCATCCAAAATAAGTTATTCTTGAAACACTTCAAAATGAATAAAAAATTTCTTTGGAAAATTGGCGGTGAGGCGGGATTCGGAATCATGACCGTTGGTTTAAACTTCTCCAAAATTGCTGCTCACTCCGGCTATCATATTTTTGACTATACCGAATATCCTTCTTTAATCCGCGGCGGGCATAATACTTATGAAGTTTTAGTTTCCCCTGATATTGTTGGCGCCAGTAAAAAAACAATTGATCTTTTAGTTTGTCTTAATAAGGATACTTTTGAGTTAGACAAAGAGCGATTGGCCAGAGATTCTATGGTTATTTATGACGGTGATGAGTTTGCTCCAGAAGGTAATTATCAGTTGATCAGTCTTCCCTTGCGCGCCATTCTCAAAGAAGAAGAAGCAAAAGAAATTATGTTGAATAATATTGCCCTTGGCGCCAGCTTGGCACTTATGGATTGGGATTTAAAATATTTGGAGGAGATTTTTATCGAAGCGTTTTCTAAAAAGGGCAACGACATTGTTGAAGTCAATAAAAAGGTTGCTCGGCGGGGATTTGACTATATCAAAAAGAATTATTCAGAGTTGATTGTGAAGGATTTTCCCATTAGACAAGCTGAAACGAAAGTCGTTTTGACTGGTAACGAATCTTTCAGCTTGGGGTCAATTGCAGCTGATTGCGGTTTGTATTGCGCTTATCCGATGACGCCAGCTTCTTCGGTTCAAACTGTTTTAGCAAATTATGCGGAAAAAACCGGCATGGTTGTTCGTCATTCGGAAGATGAAATCGCGGTGATTAATACCGCCATTGGCTCTTCCTGGGCAGGAGTCCGATCGGCGGTTGGTACTTCTGGAGGAGGATTTGCCCTGATGGTTGAGGGAATTTCTTTAGCCGGTATGCTGGAAACGCCTTTGGTGATTTTCTTGTCTCAAAGACCGGCGCCGGCGACCGGAATGCCAACCTGGACTGAACAGGGAGACTTATTATTTGCCGTTAATGCCGGCCATGGTGATTTTCCGAAAATTGTTTTGGCTCCCGGAGATGTTCAAGAAATGTTTGAATTGACCGTAAAAGCTTTTGATTTGGCGGATATTTACCAAACCCCGGTAATTGTTTTATCAGATAAATTTCTTTCAGAGAGTCATCAATCTTTAGATCTGCAGAAAATTTCCGATTTTTCTAAGAATTACAAACCTAATCGTGGAAAAATTGTCGCTCAAGTACAAGGGCAGACTTACCAGCGTTATCAGGTTACCGATGATGGGATTTCACCGATGTTAATTCCGGGCGCTAAGGGGATCTTTTACCAAAGTAATTCTTATGAACACTTGGAAAACGGGTATACCACCGAAGCGGCTGATGAAAGAATTAAACAAGCGGATAAAAGAAATCGCAAACTGGAAACTTATTTGAAAAAAGATTTTCAAAAACCGGAAATTTACGGCGATTTTAACAAATCGGAAATTGTTTTTATATCTTGGGGCAGTAATAAGGGGCCGATTTTGGAAGCAATGAAAGAATTGGAAAACGCCAGCTTGATTCATTTCACTCACGTATACCCATTGGACCAGGGAATACTTATTCCGTTTTTTCCTGAAGGCAAAAGATATATTTTAGTAGAGAACAATCAAACCGGACAATTTGGAAGATTGCTTCGGGGCGAAACCGGAATTGAAATTAAAGAAAAATTATTAAAATACGACGGCCGATCTTTTTGGCCGGAGGAGATTATCAAATATGTCAAACCCCGAAGAATTTAACAGATATACACCCACTTGGTGCCCAGGTTGCGGGAGCTGGATTATTTTTGCGTCTTTAAAATCTGCTTTAGTAAAAATGGGATTTGACCCATCATCGGTATTCTTAACTTTTGATATTGGTTGCTCAAGTAATATGGGTGATTTTCTTAACGGCTACGCACTTCACGGCTTGCACGGACGGGCGATACCAACGGCAATCGGAATGAAACTGGCTAATCATAAAATGCCGGTAATCGCGGTCATGGGCGATGGTGGCTGCTACGGTGAAGGTGGTAATCACTTGCTTCACGCTTGCCGGGGAAATCACGATATCACGGTTCTTGTTTTTGATAACGGGGTTTACGGGTTGACAACTGGTCAAGTCGCGCCAACGGCTAAAAAAGGTTTTAAATCAAAATCAACTCCGGCGGGAGTTATTGAAACCCCGATTAACCCTTTGTCCCTCACAATTTCCCAAGGGGCAACCTTTGTGGCTCAAGGATTTGCCGGCAACCAGTCGCAATTGGCGGAATTGATCGGGAAAGGAATCGCCCATAAAGGTTTTTCTTTAATAAATATTTTGCAGCCCTGTGTTAGTTTTAATCCGACACGAAGTTTTGATTATTATAAAGAAAAAACATACCTTTTGCCGGAATCCTATAATGCCGGCGATTTCAGAAAAGCGCTTGATGAAGTTGAGGAATCGGTATTGCAGGAAAAATTTCCGTTAGGCGTTATTTACGAAACCGAAAAACCGGTTTTTACCGATGGACTAATTCAGTTAGCCGATAAAACCCTAGTCGATAAATCACCTATTACGCATCTCGAATCTATTCTTCAGGATTTTAAATAATCAATCCTTTTTCTAATTTCTAATTTCTAAGTTTATATTATCAACGCACACCCCCGGTGTGATATAGATAGACACCAACGGTATTTTTAATCAAAACTCAAATGTTTTATTTTTTCCAGTTCTCTTTGGTAATCTTTCTGGTCTAAGGTAAAGTTTTTAAACTTTTGAGTTGTCTTTAATAAACCCATGACCAATTCTTTGTCAACGATTCCTTTATTTCTTATTCCTAAATAGTCGACGTAAGACGACCATTGATAGGTTTCGAGATCATTTGTATTTTTTATTACATAAGAAGTAAGGGGGTTAAGATGAATATACCGACTGACATGGATAAGTTGCTCGTCGGTTGCGATTCTTACTCCTTTAAACATAGAAAGAAAAACAGCCCCCTTTCTTTCAGTTTTAGTATTGAAGTATTTTGCATAACTATTTTGAAAGTTGCTTATGAATGTTTTAATTCCATTTTCCTCTAACTCCTTTAGTAAGAAATGAAAATGATTGAACATGAAACAAAAAGTTAGAAGCATAACCTGTTTCTTTCCGTGTTTTATTAAATCGTTCCAAAATGAAGTTTTCAGATCGGTTTGCAGACGGTTGTAATAAGAATATCGAATACCAGGATTCTGAAAACAATAGAATTGCATTACTTCTAACGCTCTTTTATAGTCCCACTTATCAAGAAAAATTGGCTGGCTGGCAACGCTTCTGTTAAAGATGTGATATATTTCTTCTGTTACTATTGGGATTTTTCTGTAGGGCATTACTTTAATAATGCACAAATATTCCATTGGTGTCAAGCTATTTCACACCGGGTGTGTGAATTGACGTTTGATTATCTTTCGCCTAGATATTGGAATCGGGGAACGGAGTTTCCTTCGAAAACAATTGTTTCTTGAAACATTTTTTTGGGTCTGGTCCATAAAGCATTCGGTCCAAATTCGGGGCTATCATATAAGGCTCGGTAAACCACCAATTCTTCTTGAGTTTCACTATGGCGGTAACCCCCCCAATAACTTCGTAAAATTTACCCTTGTAGTGTTGGTATTTGCCGGGTATAACTTCTGGATCATTTTCAACCATTTGTTTTTAGTATATAATAGCTTTAGCTGTCTTACAAGATGACAAAACTTCTGGTAATCTGCGGCCCGACGGCAACGGGCAAAACTTCTTTAGGAATTTCTTTGGCCAAAAAATTTAATGGAGAAATAATTTCTGCTGACAGCAGACAGGTTTATATTGGAATGGATCTAGGGACAGGCAAAGATATACCCAAAAATTCGAAATACGTTTACCCTGTAAGGGAAGTCCAAAACCCGAAACTAGGAGGATTTTATCTTTTTGACAAGATTCCGGTTTGGTTATTAGATTTAGTCAAACCAAATCAGGAGTTTTCTGCGGCGGATTTTGTAGAATTAGCTTCTAAAGTCATTGACGATATTAATCAGAGAAATAAATTACCGATCATTCTTGGGGGAACGGGTTTCTATATTAAGGCTTTGATCGATGGAGTTCAAACCTTAGGTGTTCCGTCGGATTGGCAATTACGAAGGGATCTTGAAAAACTACCAAGAGAAAAACTTTTTGAAATGCTATCTCGGTTGGATTCTGCTAAAGCAGCATCAATGAACAGTTCCGATAAGCTAAACCCCCGGCGTTTAATCCGCGCTATCGAAGTTTCTCTCAACAAATCCAACTTCTCACATCAAAATCCAGCTTCTCACTTCTCACTTCCAACTTCTGTTCTGTTCGTCGGATTATCCGTCGATTATAAATTCCTCTACGACAGAATTGATAAAAGAATTGATGAACAGGTTGAACAAGGAGCAGAGCAGGAAATCAGAGAACTGCTTAAACAAGGTTATACTTGGGATTTACCGGCGATGACCGCCATGGGTTATGGAGTTTGGAAACCGTATTTTGAAAAGAAAAAGACTCGGGAACAGGTAATTGAAGAATGGAAATATTCCGAACACGCCTATGTCCGGCGGCAAATGACTTGGTTTAAGAAAGATAAACGGGTCATTTGGTTTGATGTCGCCAGTAAAGATTGGATGGACAAAGTAGTAGAAAAGGTGAAATCTTGGTATAATCAGACTTAATATGACGCAAAAAATCGAAATCTCCTATCGAACAATCGTCTTTACGGTTTTTTTCTTGTTGGGTTTGGTACTTTTATATGAAATTCGGCAAATTATTGTTGCCCTTTTTGTTTCGGTAATTCTGATATCCGCTTTAAATCCTGTCGTTAATAAGCTAGAGCGGTATAGAATTCCTCGATTATTGGCGATTTTGTTGATTTACTTGCTCATTATCGGCAGCGTTGGCGTAGCCTTAGCAATGATTATTCCTTCATTAATTGACCAAACCGAACTTTTTATTTCTAGAATGATTCCTTATGTTAAAGATGTTGGCCTATTGGGAATTTCCCTCGACTCAAACATTATTACCAACCAAATTTCTCAATTAGGTTCTGTTCCGGCCAATCTTTTGAAATTTGTTATAAATTTATTTTCCAATCTTTTTGGAATTTTTGCCTTAATTATTATCACTTTTTATCTTTTGGTTGAAAGGAAAAACCTGAATAAATATCTTTTAATTCTTTTCGGAGAGGGTCAGGAGAAAAAGGCCGAAGAATTTGTCGATAAAGTTGAAAAAAGATTGGGCGATTGGGTTAGGGGAGAATTTATTTTGATGTCAACGATTGGTTTAATGACCTTTATTGGTTTAACCTTGCTGGGAGTTGAGGTGGCCCTGCCTTTAGCCATCCTTAGCGGATTGCTGGAAATTGTTCCTAATATCGGACCGATTATTTCGGCTGTCCCGGCGATGTTGGTCGGCTTAACCGTATCTCCGGTTATGACTCTAGCGATTGCCGCTTTATATCTTTTGGTTCAGCAAAGCGAAAACAGTTTTATTACCCCGAAAGTGATGCAAAAAACCGTTGGTGTAAATCCATTAATTACGATTTTAGCATTAACGATCGGTGGAAAAATTGGCGGGATAATGGGAGCAGTTTTGGCGATTCCTTTTCTTTTGGTTGTTCAGGTTATTTCTGTCGAGCTCTTTTCTTCAAAACGCTTCCAAAATTTGTAATTTTTAATTGTTTGGGAGGCCCGTAAGCCAGATTCTGTTCTAAATAATGATCAATCTAACGCTCTCGAACTTCGATCCTCGGGAAAGCATCCTCAAACGGATCAATCGGAGATTGCAGCAGGGAGGTTTTCCCTTCGCAGTTATGCGGAGACCCAGTAACTTGGTCGTTTCACTCCGGCGTCACCCGGCTCGTCTCTGTGGCACTTTCTTGTCCCGACGTTTTGAGTCGGGAATCCCGATATTGTCGGGACACCTTGCTTTCTGCTGTCTGGACTTTCCTCACTAAAAATTTGCGAACAAATTTTCAGTGCCATTATCCGGCTTCCCAAACAAAATTATTATATCATTTTTACCCATAAAATGCAAAAATATGCTAATATTAAGCGATGAATATCATCGATGTCTTGGTTTTAGCCGTTGTTCAGGGATTGACAGAGTTTTTACCGATTTCTTCATCCGGCCATTTAGCGATTTTCCAAAAGCTTCTTGGTTTTAATCAACCGGTAGTTTTTTTTGATATTCTTCTTCATTTAGGCAGCTTAATGGCAATACTAATCTTTTTTCGGAAGAAGCTTATTAAATTTTTAGATAAAAAATATTTTCTTCTTTTGGTCATTGGGACAATTCCGGCCGTGATATTTAGTTTATTATTTGATAAAAAAATCGAAAGCAGTTTTACTTCAATAAAATTAATCGGTTTACTTTTTATCGTTAACGCCTTTCTTTTATTGTCGACAAAATTTATTAAAAAACAGGTGAAGAATCTTGGTCAAATAACTTGGAAAAATGCAGCGATTGTGGGTATTTTTCAGGCAATCGCGGTCTTGCCGAGTATTTCCCGTTCAGGCGCGACAATTACTTCCGCCTTATGGCAGGGATTTTCGCCAACCGATGCTTTTGAATTTTCTTTTTTTCTGGCAATTCCGGCGATCATTGGCGCTTTTGTTTTCAAAATTAAAGATATTTCTTTATACAGCAGTCAAGATTTGGTTTTTGGAACCATTGGCTTGCTTGTTTCTCTGCTAGTCAGTTATTTTGCCTTGGGATTATTGCAAAAAATTCTTAAATCAGCCAATTTCTTTTGGTTCGGAATTTACTGCTTAATTCTCGGAATTATTGTTTTCTTGGTCTAAATGTCAGAATCAGCCTACCATACTCCGGTTCTTTTAAAAGAGGTAACTTTCTACTTAGACTTAGATTCTCACGATAATGGTATCTACGTAGACTGTACTTTAGGCGGCGGCGGTCATTCGGAAGCGATCCTTGAAAAAATTGGGCCGGCAGGAAAACTAATTGGTATTGATCAAGATATAGAGGCAATTGAAGCTGCCAAGAAAAGATTGGATAAATATGGTGATCGAGTAACTATTGTCCACGATAATTTTATAAGCCTTGGCAAGATACTTCTAAAAACTAATATTTCCAGAGTCGACGGCATTTTGATTGATCTTGGTATTTCTTTCCACCAACTGGAGACCCCGTCAAGAGGCTTCTCTTTTAATCAGCAAAGTTTGGATTCAAAATTAGACATGCGGATGAATCAAAACCAGGATCTTAACGCCTATGACGTTGTTAATCTTTATCCGGAAAAAGAATTAAGAAGAATATTTTTTGAATTGGGAGAAGAAACCTATGGCGGAAAAATTGCCGCAGAGATTATCAGAAGCCGGCAAAAAAAGAAAATCGAAACTACTGGCGAATTGATTGACGTTATTCGTAGAGCAACCCCGCCTGATTATCGTTTTTCCAAAGAACATGGATCATGGGCAAGCAAAGTTTTTCGGGCAATCCGCATGGAAGTTAATCAGGAATTGCCGGTCTTGCAGGAAATTCTGCCTCAAGCGCTGGAATGTCTTAAACCGGCTGGCCGGTTGGCGGTAATATCTTTTCATTCATTAGAAGACAGAATTGTAAAAAAACAATTTGTTGCGTGGCAAAAATCCGGTCTGGTGGAAATTCTTACCCCAGCGCCAATTGAGGCAAGTCCGGAAGAGTTGGCTTTCAATTCAAGATCTGCCAGCGCTAAACTTCGAGTCATAAAAAAACTTTAATTTTTTCTGTCATTCCGGATTTAATCCGGAATCTATTAAAATAAAATCTCCTTTACTTGACCCTTGACAACTTCGGGTTTTATTCGGTATAGTATAAACATGCCAACGATTCTTCATCTCGACATGGATTCTTATTTTGCTTCGGTAGAACAACAATTTAATCAAAGTCTTGTTGGGAAACCGGTTGGTGTAATTAAGGCGGAAGGTCGGACTTGTATTATCGCCGCTTCACGAGAAGCAAAAAAATTTGGAGTAAAAACAGGATGTAATATTTGGGATGCAAAAACCTTATGTCCCAAGATCGCTTTGGTTTCGGCGCATTTTGGTCGGTATTTTTCCGTTACTAAAAAGTTTATAAAAATTTGCGAAAACTTTTCTCCATATATTGAAATTTTTTCAATTGATGAATTATTTATGGACGTAACCGAGAGTCAGAAATTTTTTGGAGGAGTTTTGAATATGTGCAATCTGATAAAAAAACAGATAAACAAACAGATAGGAGAATATATTACTTGTACGATTGGTATTTCCTATAATCGCTTATTGGCAAAACTTGCTTCGGAAATAAATAAGCCTAATGGAATATTTGAAATAAATAAGCAGAATCGTGATGAAACTCTTTTTGCGGCAAAATTGACTGATATCTGTGGACTTGGTTTTCGTTTGGAAAAAAGACTAGGAGACATGGGAATCAAAAATTTAGAAACACTAAGAAATATACCGATAGAATTTTTAAGCGCTTCGTTTGGTCCATTTTGGTCGGTTCATCTTAAAAATCTTTCTTACGGTGAAGATAATACAAATTTAAACTTCTTTTCAGAACTACAAGATGCCAAAAGTATTTCCCGAACTTTTACTCTATTTGACGATACTTGCGATGAAAGGAAAATAAAACAAACACTGCGTAATCTTTGTGAAGAAGTTGGTTATAAATTAAGAAAAATGAAAATGGAAACTCGTCAACTTGGATTATTAATTAGAGGAAACGACTTGAGTGAAAAAATACATCATACTTTTAAGACGTACACCAGTGACAGTGACGAAATTTTTAAAAATATTTGGGAATTGTTTAATCGATTAAACTGGCAAAATAGCGTGAGATTTCTAGGAGTTTGGGTCGGACTTCTTGAAAAAACAGAAAACTTAAGTCTTTCGATTTTTCCGGAACAACATCGAAAAGACGATTATTGGCAGACAATTGATAACATTAATGACCGCTGGGGTGGTTTTACAATTTATCCGGCATCACTTCTTGGCGGGGAACTTATCAGGCCGGAAGTAAATGGATTTTTGGGAGATAAAAAATACCAGCTATCTCAGATTACCAACCCCCGGGGTTGAATAGGTAGAAACCTTGGGAATTGTTTACTAATTAAATCCCTTCTCGAAAATTATTCTTTCTTCTGATATAATCTTTTAACAAAATGAAAAATAAATTTGTATACTTTTTTGGTGAGGGAAAAGCTGACGGCAACGGCCAGATGAAAGATCTTCTTGGCGGTAAGGGTGCTGGTTTGGCTGAAATGACTAATGCAAAAATTCCCGTTCCTGCTGGATTTACTATCACCACCGATGTTTGTAAATTCTTTTATCTCAATAAAGAAAAATTAACCGCTGAAATTCAACTTCAAATCTCGCAAGCCGTTAAAAAACTGGAAACCGTTTCCGGTAAAAAATTCTCCAATGTCGAAAATCCGCTTTTGGTTTCAGTTAGAAGCGGGGCAAAATTTTCTATGCCCGGAATGATGGATACAATTCTTAACCTAGGTTTGAATGATAAAGTTGTTGTTGGTTTAGCCGAAAAAACGAAAAATCCACGTTTTGCTTATGATGCTTTTCGCCGGTTTATTCAAATGTTTGGGAATGTCGTTTTAGGAATTGGAAAAGAGGAATTTGAAATGGTTTTAACAAAGAAAAAAGATGACATCGGTGCAAAATTGGATACAGAATTAGTTCAAAGTGATTTACAGGATTTAATTGGAGGATACAAAAAACTGATTAAAAGTAAATTGGGTAAGGAATTTCCTCAAGACCCCAAAACACAGCTTCAAATGGCGATATTTGCGGTTTTTAAAAGCTGGTATAATTCCCGCGCCGAAACTTACCGGAAATTGAACAAAATTGCCGACGACCTGGGAACCGCAGTTAACGTTCAGGCGATGGTTTTTGGAAACCTTGGTGATGATTGCGCGACCGGTGTTGGTTTTACCCGCAATCCGGCGACCGGTGAAAATAAATTTTATGGTGAATATTTAACTAATGCTCAAGGTGAAGACGTGGTTGCCGGAATAAGAACTCCACAGCCAATCGTTAAATTGGCTCAAGATATGCCGGGAGTTTATAAGCAGCTTCGTGATATTACTGATCGTTTGGAAAAACACTACCGCGATGTTCAGGATTTTGAATTTACGATTGAAAAAGAAAAATTATTTATGCTTCAAACTAGAATCGGCAAAAGAACCGCTCAAGCGGCCATTAAAATTGCGGTCGATATGGTTAAAGAAAAATTAATTACTAAAGAAGAAGCGATTTTACGGATTGATCCGGAACAAATAAACCAGTTGCTTCATCCGATTTTGGATCCGAAAGTCGAGAAAAAAGTGATTGCCAAGGGATTACCTGCTTCTCCCGGTGCTGCTGTTGGTACTGTCGTTTTTACCGCTGATCAAGCGGTTGAGCAGGGTCAAAAAGGGAAAGTTATTTTAGTCCGTAAAGAAACTTGTCCGGATGATATTCATGGTATGGATGCCGCCCAGGGAGTTTTAACCGGTCGGGGCGGAATGACCTCTCATGCTGCCGTGGTTGCCCGTGGTATGGGACGCTGCTGCGTGGCCGGATGCGAATCGATTAAGATTAGCGAGGAAGAGAAATTGTTTAAAGCCGGGGATATTGTCATCAAAGAAGGCGACTGGATTAGTTTGGACGGTAATACCGGCGAAGTGATTCCGGGGAAGGTAGCCACTGTAGAGCCGAGTCTAAGTGGCGAGTTTGGTCAATTTATGAAATGGGCCGATTCTTTTAGAAAAATCGGTGTTCGGGCCAATGCGGATATTCCAAGGGACGCTAAGGTTGCCAAGAATTTTGGAGCCGAAGGAATTGGTTTATGCCGGACCGAACATATGTTTTTTGCGCAGGATAGACTTCCGTTTATGCAGGAAATGATTTTATCCGATACCGAAGATGACCGTCGTGTTGCGTTAAAAAAACTGCTTAAATTTCAAAAAGAAGATTTTAAGGGCTTATTCAAAGAGATGGACGGTTTTCCGGTGACGATTAGAACACTAGATCCGCCGCTTCATGAGTTCTTACCGAAGAACAAAAAAGAAGCAGAAGAATTATCAAAAATAATCAAAATTCCGGTGGAAGAAATAATGGCTAAAACCGAAGCCCTTCACGAATTTAATCCGATGCTTGGTCACCGCGGCTGCCGTTTGGGAATTACTTATCCGGAAATTACCGAAATGCAGGTAAGGGCAATTATTACCGCCGCCTGCGAACTTTTAAAAGAAGAAAAAATTAAAGTTGTTCCGGAAATTATGATTCCTTTGGTTGGCAATGTTTCCGAATTGAAAGACCAGAAAGAATTAACAATCAAAATAGCAGAAGAAGTAATAGAAGAACAAAAAGTAAAAATACAATATCATATTGGGACAATGATCGAAGTGCCAAGAGCCGCCGTTACTGCCGACGAAATCGCTACCGAAGCCGAATTCTTTTCTTTTGGCACTAATGATTTAACTCAAATGGGAATGGGTTTTTCAAGGGATGATTCCGGAAAATTCATTAAAGTTTATTTGGAAAAGAAAATTTTTGCCGATGATCCGTTTAAAACCTTAGATCAAAACGGTATTGGAAAGTTAATTGAAATTGGGGTTCAAAAAGGCCGTAGTGTTAAGCCTCACCTAAAAATTGGAATTTGCGGCGAACACGGTGGTGATCCGGAAAGCATTAAATTTTGCCATAAAGTGGGAATGAATTATGTCAGCTGTTCTCCTTACCGCGTTCCGATTGCGCGACTCGCTGCCGCCCAAGCCTCCATCGCGACTTCAGTAACAAGAGATAAATAATCGAGTTATACTGATTAGTATATGAACGGTCTTTCAAGCGCGGAAGCGAAAACAAGATTAATAAAAAATGGTTTCAATGAACTTCCGAAAGAGAAATCAAAATCGATTATCCAAAAATTTATTCGTCAACTCTCCAACCCGTTAATTCTCTTGCTTCTTTTTTCTGGGTCACTTTCTGTTTTGCTTGGTCAAAAAATTGATTCCTTTGTAATCATTACGATTCTTTTTATTAGTATCAGTTTGGATGTTTATCAAGAAGATAAGGCGCAAAAAGCCGTTGAAAAACTTAAGGAAAAAACGGCATTGAAAACTACAGTATTGCAGGATGGGAAGATGATTGCTATTTTAGCAAAAGAAATTGTTATTGGGGATATTGTTATTCTTTCAACCGGAAATATTGTTCCGGCTGACGGTAAGGTTTTAGAAACAAGCGGATTTCAGGTTGATCAATCGGCAATTACCGGCGAATCATTTCCTCAATATGTTGGAAATGAAGAAATCGTTTTTTCCGGTTCGGAAGTGGTATCGGGGGAAGCAAAAGTTTTAATTACCGCCACAGGAGTAAACAGCAAATTGGGACAAGTTGCCTTGCAGTTGGAAAAACCTCGTCCAAAAACCGAATTTGAAAAAGGAATCAATAGTTTTGGTTTGATGCTGGGGCGATTAACTTTAGTAATGGCGGCTATTCTTTTTGTTCTAAATATTTTATTAGGCCATTCCTTGATTGGTTCATTATTATTTGTTTTGTCTTTAGCAATCGGTTTTGCGCCCGAACTTTTGCCAATGATTGTTACTATTAATTTATCCAATGGGGCAATCCGGATATCAAGAAAAGGCGTTATTGTCAAAAATTTAAGTTCGATCGAGAATTTTGGCAGTATTGATATTCTTTGTACGGACAAAACCGGTACGCTTACGGAAAATCAAATTCAACTGGAGGATTATGAAGATATTAATGGCAAAAAAGACGAAAAAGTTTTGGTCGTCGCTTATCTTAACAGCTATTTTCAGTCGGGAATAAAGGGAGCATTTGAAAAAGCGATTGTTAATAAGTCGCCTAAAATTGAAGGCTACAACAAAGAAAACGAGATTGCTTTTGATTTTTACCGAAAAAGATTATCGGTGATTGTCAGCAACGGCAGTGAACGTCTTTTAATTTCCAAAGGTGCTCCGGAATCAATTATTCCTACTTGTTTGTTTTTATCTCTGGATAAAAGAACAAGAATTGAAAAAAGATTTCAACAATTAAGTCAAGATGGATTTCGAGTATTGGCAATCGCCGAAAAAAAGATTGAGAAACAAAAAGAATATTCTTTAAAAGATGAAACAAAGTTATCGTTTGTCGGCTTGATTGTTTTTTCTGATCCGCCAAAAGTGACGGCGCGACCAGCATTAGAGTCTTTAAAAAATTCCGGAGTAAGTTTAAGAATTCTTACCGGTGATAACGAATTGGTAACGAAATATGTTTGCGAAAAATTGGGAATCGAAATTCTAAAAACAATGTCCGGAGACGAATTGGAACTATTGGATCATCAACAACTTAATTCCGAAGTCGAACAAACGACGGTTTTTTACCGGTTGAATCCCGATCAAAAAGAAAAGGTGATTGCTTCACTTAGGGCATCCGGTCATGTGGTTGGTTTTCTGGGCGATGGGGTTAACGACGCGCCTTCTTTAAGAGTGGCTGATATTGGAATTTCGGTCGAGAATGCGGTTGACGTGGCTAAAGAAGCGGCTGATTTTATTTTACTTCATAAGGATCTTCGAGTTTTACATGAAGGAATTATTGAAGGGCGAAAAACATTTGGTAATATTATTAAATACATAAAGATGGGAACAAGCTCGACTTTTGGCAATATGATTAGCTTGGCCGGTGCTTCCTTATTTTTACCATTCTTGCCGCTATTGCCCGTTCAAGTCCTGCTGAATGATCTTTTATACGATACCTCCCAACTTCTTTTGACCCGGGACGGGGTGGACAAACATTATTTGGATATGCCCAAAAGATGGAGTATCAAATCAATTCAAAACTTTATGCTGGTTTTCGGTCCGATAAACTCTTTATTTGATTTTTTGGCAATGTTTATTTTGCTTTATTTATTTAAAGCGTCAGTTTCCTTATTCCAAACCGGTTGGTTTTTGGAATCTTTAATTACCCAAACATTGATTGTTTTAAGTATTAGGACGAGAATTATGCCTTTTTATAAAAGCAAAACGGACAATCTTTTTGCAATTGGATTATTTGTAATAGCTCTGTTTGGTTTAGCTCTACCTTATTCTCCTTTGGCAGCTTTACTTCATTTAATTAAACCGCCGGTTTTTTATTATTTTTGGTTAGCGGTAATTGTGATTTGTTATTTTGTATTAGTAGAGATAGTCAAAAAAATCTTTTATTCTAGAGTAAGTGAGTGACAGTTTTAGGGGTATCTTTTTGTTTTGTGATAATATTGATTAATGAAAGAAAACAAACAATTAATTGCTTTTCAGGATAAAAAGATACGGCGTGTTTGGGATGAAAAATCCGAACAATGGTATTTTTCTATTATTGATGTTATTGAAATTTTAACCGATAGCACAATTCCAAAACGTTATTGGAGTGATCTTAAAAATAAACTTCGGAGTGAAGGAAGTCAGGTGTACGAAAAAATCGTACAACTGAAATTTAGAGCTTTGGAAAGATAACTTTGGTGAAATAATAATTCCATATGCTTACCCTGAAAATTTATTGCGATAAATTTTTAGGGTAAACCCAGGTATTTAACAATCCTAAGGTTAATTGAAATAAACTTATTAAGCTGTCACAATAGTCTTGTATGTTAGCTAGAGTTTTTTCTGGTGCCACAGTTGGACTCGAATCAGTACTAATTGAAGTGGAAGTGGATATTGCTTCCCAAGGCTTGCCTTCCTTCACAATCGTTGGTCTTCCGGACAAGGCCGTCGAAGAATCAAAAGAAAGAGTAAGGTCAGCTTTGAAAAATTCCGGGGCTGATTTACCCGCGAAAAGAATTACTATTAATTTGGCCCCGGCTGATTTACCCAAAGCCGGACCGTCTTATGATTTGCCGATTGCCATGGGAATTTTGTTAGCTTCAGAACAACTATTAGCTGAAATCAAAGACGCCTTGTTTTTAGGTGAACTTTCGTTGGATGGTTCCCTGCGCCACACTAATGGTGTTCTGGCTATGGCTTTATTAGCCAAGGAAAAGAAATTTAAAAAAATCTTTTTGCCGGCGATTAATGCCGAAGAAGCTTCAGTAATTGATAATCTTGATGTTTACCCGATCAATTCTTTGCTCCAGTTGTTTCACTTTTTGTCCGGAAATGAAGAAATCAAACCCCACCCACAGACCTCCTTTGCTAAAATCAGTTCTAAAGCGGTAGCCGAGTTTGACATGACCGATATTCGCGGCCAGGAACACGTGAAGCGGGCTTTGGAAGTGGCGGCGGCCGGCGGCCACAATGTCTTTATGAAAGGACCGCCCGGTGCCGGAAAAACGATGCTGGCGCGTGCTCTTCCCGGGATTTTACCAGATTTGACCGAAGAAGAAGCTTTGGAAGTGACTAAAATTTACTCAATTACGGGCAATCTGCCGGCTGGCGAGTCGGTAATTAAGAATCGTCCTTTTAGGGCGCCCCATCACACTACCAGCCGAAATGGTTTGATTGGCGGGGGCAGCCGTCCGATGCCCGGAGAAATTTCTTTAGCCCATCGAGGCGTTTTATTTTTGGATGAATTTCCCGAATTTCCCCGTCATGTTTTAGAAGCAATGCGTCAACCTTTGGAAGATGGGGTAGTGACAGTTTCGCGTGCCGCGGGGACGCTTACCTTCCCCGCCAAATTTATCCTGGTGGCGGCCAGTAACCCCTGCCCCTGCGGTTATTTGGGTGATCCGCAAAAACCCTGTTCCTGTCTGCCCGGACAAATCCAGCGTTATCAAAAAAGGGTTTCCGGACCAATCCTCGACCGGATTGATATTCATTTGGACGTTCCGGCGGTGAAAGTTGAGAAACTAACTGAAAACTTAACACTAAAAACTGAAAACTCAAAAACCATTAAAGATAGGGTTCAAAAAGCCAGAGATTTACAGACCAAAAGATTTAAAAAGATTGGTATTTTTTGCAACGCCGAAATGTCAACCAAAGATATTAAAAGTTTTTGTCCGCTTTCAAACGATTGCTTGGTTTTGTTAAGGCAAGCAACCATTCAAGCGAATCTCTCGGCCAGATCATATTTTCGGGTGGTCAAAGTCGCCAGAACAATTGCCGACTTAGCCGGTGAAAAAGAAATCCTGATTTCTCACATCGCGGAAGCACTCCAATATAGACCAAGGGAAAATTAGGGGTTGTAAATAATAAGTTTTACATTGTAAAATAATAAAGATTAGGAAAAGCCCGCCTTCGTCCGCCCTTGGCGAGACTACGGCGAGGTAAAGGAGGTGAATATTATTATATGAATTGTCAATCATGTGGATTACCAATGATGATCGATAGCGATCACGGTGGCGGGAGAATAGATAATCCCTATTGCCATTATTGTACCGATGAGGCAGGGAATTTGAAGCCAAAAGAAGAAATCCGCGAGGGAATGATTAATCTTTATATGCAATCATTTGGGAAAACGAGGGAAGAAGCGGAAAAGGAAGTTGACACCAGAATGGCGGAAATGCCCGCTTGGGCAGCCAGTATACCAGCGCCAGCTGAACCGGTTATGCCAGTGATTCAACCAATTGCTCCCGCACCGGTTGAACCGGTAATGGAAACACCCGTTGTTTCACCAGCCCCAGAGCCGGTCGTCCCTGCGCCGCTAGCTCCTGAACCGGTAGTGCCAGAACCAGTTATTCCAGAACCTGTGGTTCCAGTACCGACACCGCCAGTTACCGTACCTGATACTACTAATACTATGAGTTGATTTATTAATCATTTTGTGGTATATTGCTTCACAAGATGTTTAATGAAGTTAAGGTTGACCAGTTTAAAACTGGTCAATCGTTTGTTCTATATCAAGCTTCAGTTTCAAAAAAACCCTCTCGTTTGGGAAAATTTTTAATGGTTATTGGTCTTCTTGGCCTAACTGGTTATTTAAGCCCGATGTTAGCGGCGGAAGCCAATTATCGGTTATCGCCCGCGCCTTCTTTGGTCGAAGCGGTTAATCTTTCGGTTACAGAAACTTCCAAAACAACGGCTGCGCCGCAAAACTTTTCTTTAGCCATTCCTAAAATTCATTTAAGTACTCCGGTTGTGGCTAATGTGGATCCTTATAACGAAAAAGAATACGAAGTCAGCTTGAAAAAGGGTGTTGCACAGGCTAAAGGAACAGCTTTTCCCGGCCAGAGGGAAACAATTTATATTTTTGGTCATTCTTCAAGTTTTCTTTGGGATAACAATCCTTATGGAGCGGCTTTCTATTTGTTAGATAAATTAAACAAAGATGATCAAATCGTTTTGACTTATAATGACAAAATATATTCTTATAAGGTTTCTGATAAAAAAATAATTGAAGGTAGAGACTTTTCTTTCTTAACCTTGGAGAATACAGAAAAACTTGTTCTGCAGACCTGTTGGCCTCCAAGCACCAACTGGAAAAGACTCGTAGTTATCGCGGATCCAGTAGAATCAATGGCAGTTTCAGATATTAATACAAACAGCTTATAATACTTGACAAGAGGTGTCTTTTCTGTTAGAATAACTTTTACCTGCTTAATGCAGGTTTTGTATTTTATTAAAAAAAGATGAAATATTTGATTAAATTTTTTGGATTAATTACCGCCTTAATGGTGTTTGTTTTATTGGCCAAACCGGTTAAGGCAACTACGGTTTGTGAAACTCAATATGGTGGTGGGGAAACCTGTAAAGAAGTCAATCTTATTTTAGTTGATAAGAAAGTTTTTAATCCGGATCAAGCCAAATTTGTAGACAATCTGGGAATTAACGATCTTAAATTTGCTTCTGGTGATGAAATCCGCTTTAAGGTAATTGTTAAAAATATCAGCGATGTTACATTAACTAACATTAAAGTTACCGATATCCTTCCTGACAAGCTTTATTTTGTTGACGGACCGGTTTCTTGGAATGATCGGGAAATGATTTTTACCATTGATAATCTTAATGCCGGCGAATCCAAAGAATCCGAAATTCGAGCCAAAGTTGTTCCTGCGGCCCAATTACCGGCCAATGAGATTTTATGCCGGACTAATTTCGCTAAAGGCGAAGTTAATGGCCAATCCGATCAAGATACCTCCCAAGCTTGTTTTGAAAATAAAGTTTTAGCTCAAACCACTCCGGTTACCGGACCATCAATTTTACCTTTAGCCTTTTTGGTCTCTTTAATGATAGTTGGTTTGATCCTTAATAAAAAAACAGCTCTTTGAAATGGTTAAGAAAGAGGTGGAAGACCTAAGTGTTCTTCAATTCGATCAACCCTTTGACGAAGATCAAGGAAATCTTTATCTAAGAAATCGAAAAGAGTCGTCATGTCTCTTCTAACTTTAGTTACGTCATTTTTTATAGTTTTAACATCAGTTTTAAGTATTCCAAGATCTTGTTTAATAGATTCAAAGTCATCTTTAGTTGCAAGACTTGTTAGATCATCCTTTGTTGCTGTATTTTTCAGTATATCTTTTATTGATTGAAAATCAGATTTGGTTAACATATTAAGTTAATATTATTTCTTTTCTATTTTTTTGTCAATTCTTAAATTCAGAGCAAAGTTTTGTGGAAATCAGAATTTTGCCTTGGATTTTAAGCCAAGAAGTACATTAACATAAGGCATATGAGCCACTTTTCGCTAAAAACAAGCGTGGATTGGGCATAATTTTTGTGTTCATTCCCCGCTTGTTCTTTTGGCGGAAAGATAGAAAAAAGGAGGAGGAAAATGGCGATCGATTTGGATAAGGAGTTCGGTTCTGCCGGAACAACCGCATCAGTTGATCGGAAGCAACAGATTTATGATTTGTATGTCGCAGCGCGAGATGCATTCAGAGCTTTGTTGCAGGCTCGTATGAACCTTGACGAGGCTCAGCATAAGTTGGCCGTTTCGGTTCGGGTTCTGCCAGTGCTTGAAGACGATGCGTCAGTTCGAAAGACCCGGATCGAGGGGCTTCAGACCGCCGTTGCTAATGTCAAGAAAGAATACGACACAGCACAAGAGGCATATCTGAAGGCTAAGAAAGAACTCGAAGCCGAAGTCGGCGTGTCTGGCGGGACAAACACTGTTCGTCTGGCAGTCAGCCGACTTGGTGGTTGGCTTCATCCAAACTAAAAGGAGGAAAAAATGCACTGGGGAAGAGTTTTGTTCTTGGTAGTGGTTCTGGTTTTGATCGGGTTTGCCGGGTATTGGGCCTGGAACAACGTGGATATCCGTCCCTACCTAGCAAACACGCTAGGGCAAACGGATGTCCAGCCGACGCAAACATCGGTGGTGGTCAAGGAAACCGCCGTGCCTTTGCCGACCTACACCCCGGCGCCAACGTATACGCCGTATCCGACGTATACAGCAGTTCCGGTGGTATCCGTACCCGCGCCGTCTCAAACGTCAGCGGTTGGTTCAACAGTTGTGGTGTCAGTAATCGGAACGGTGACGCCGAGTGTGGCAAGCGCAGTTCCGGTGACGAATTCAGTCACAGCTGCGGCTACGGTTCCACAGACCACGACCGCTTTGATTGGTTTGTGTCCGCAGGCCGAGCAACTTGGTCCATGGGCACCATCGGCAAACGGGCAGGGTGAGACTTTCGAGGTTACCGCTGCCCGCGGACCGGTTCATCTGAGCGCATGGTGGCCCACAGCCAATACGCCTTGGGAGCAGGCTGAAGTGAGCGTGGTGATTACGCCAGGGATTTCGATCAGCGTGATCAATGGAGCGGGTACCGCTTGGGATTATCCAGTCGAGTGTTCCCAGACGGAAGTGGATCGGCAGATCGCAATCTACAGGGCTACACGAGGAGATTGGACCGTTTTTTATGGTCCTGTTACCCTGCAGCAGTTGTTGGACTTGAAGTTGGTGGAGATCCGCACGAAGCGAACGGTAGCAACTTCTCCA
>Ga0066637_10000093_pt1 | contig 53079 bp, 60 predicted proteins | sample CryGeyCG2014_020_FD_62737 | JGI IMG/M metagenome (GOLD analysis project Ga0066637, IMG submission 62737) | Groundwater microbial communities from aquifer - Crystal Geyser CG08_land_8/20/14_0.20 | ecosystem: Environmental > Aquatic > Deep subsurface > Groundwater | place: USA: Utah: Grand County...
GGGACCGGCGGAACTAGCCAGACAGCCTGTGGTCAGTTGAAATCAAAAAAATATGTCAACGCAACACCGTCTACTCCGACTTGGGTATGGTGTTCAAGCAGCGGAAAGGCTGGACCAACTAAGGATTGCACAGCTTGTCCATAATTCCGGTTGATTTAACCTCGTCGGACCTGGCGGTGGAAAGAATAGGTCTCTGTCAGGTCCGGCGAAGGAAGAAGACAAACAAGAAAGGAGATGATTTTGTAATAAAATGATTAATAAAAAGGGCTTTACCCTTGATAAAGTTCAGCGATTAAATTCGGGCTTCACCTTAATTGAGCTTTTAATTGTGATTGCCATATTGGGCGTATTAGCGTCAGGAGTTTTTATTGCCATAAATCCGTTACAAAAATTACAGCAAGCAAGAAATGCCCAGCGGAAAATGGATCTTGGATCATTAGCGAATGCTCTTGAGGCATATGCCATAAGTCATAATGGTCAATACCCCACTACAAACTTGGCTTGGTGCGGTCCTGTTGGATCGTATTATGATTGCGGTCAAGATTGGATACCCGGTCTAGTTATCAGTGGAGAATTGAAAACCCTTCCAAAAGATCCAAAAACGGGGCAATCTTTTTTGCCGTGTAATGATTCCAGATCTGTAGGCTATCTTTATCGTTCAAACGGGACTGATTATAAACTTTTAGATCATTGCGGCCCTGAATGTAGCGATTGCACCCTTGGGGGAGATACTTACAAAACAACCGATCCGTTTTACGATCCAACCCGTCCTACTTGGGCATGGCAACATTCCAGTTCTGGGGGCGCGGGTTGGTAGGCGTCGTTCGCTTGTTGGGAAAATGGTATACTTAGGGAAAGATGATCGGGGAAATCGGGGTAATCGGGGAAATCGGGGTTTTCGTTTTAGGCCTGTGTATAGGATCGTTTTTAAATGTATTAATTTACCGTCTCCCCCGTTCCCTAACTTTGGGCGGACGGTCATTTTGCCCCAAGTGTAAAAAACAAATTGCCTGGTATGACAATATTCCCCTGGTTTCTTTTATTTTATTAAGGGGGAAATGCCGAAAGTGTCAATTCCCCATCAGTCTAAAATATCCGGTAGTAGAATTGTTAACGGGGGTTCTATTTATAGGGGTTATCGGGGGAATCAGGGTTATCGGGGCAATCGGGGTTTTAGGATACTTCGCAATCGTGAGCGCGATGATTGCGATCCTTTTTATAGATCTAGAACATCAGATTATCCCTGATGAATTGATTGCAATTGGGGTCTTTGGGGCCTTGGGGGTCTTTCTCCCTTCTCACCTCTCACTTCTAACTTCTAATTTATTATCCGCCGCAGGCGCAAGTCTGTTCTTTTTATTTCTTCATTTAATAACCAAAGGTAAAGGCATGGGTCTTGGGGACGTAAAACTGGTTTTTTTAATGGGTTTGGTTTTAGGATTTCCCAAAATTATTGGATCTTTGTATTTAGCTTTCTTGACAGGAGCAATTGTTGGTGTAATACTAATTTTAACGAAGAAGAAAAGATTTGGTGAACATTTGCCTTTCGGTCCCTTTTTAGTAGGCAGTTTTTTAACTTTTTTATTTTGGGGTGACCGAATAATTCAATGGCTGACTTATCATTTTTTCTAAACAAGCGGCACGATGGTTTTACCAGAATGGAAATTCTGGTAGTGATTATAATCTTAGGTCTTTTGGCTATAGTACCAATTCTTAATTTTCGTAATGCAGAAGCTAGCCGTCGTGATACCCGCAGAAAATCGGATTTAAGACAGATTTATACGGCGATGGAAGCCTATTTTGCCCAAAACGGTAAATATCCAATGGCTTCAAAAGACGGAAGAATTTTAGGTTGTACTTGCGGGGTATCAAATCCGGAACCTTGTCATTGGCGGGATAGTACCGGTGGACCGAGAGAATTTTGCGATATAAATAACATTGTGTATTTGAAAGAAGTATTTGGCGACCCAACCGGTATAACTGAATTTTGCTATCTTTCTGATGGAAATCGGTACCAACTTTATGCTAAACTGGAATTACCGGATGATTTTGAAGCCTTTCCGAATATGCAAACAAAAGAATGCAACAAAATTCAATATAATTTTGGGGTGTCCAGTCCGAATACAGCACCCCTAGACAAATAATGAAAAATACTTGCCCAAAATATAAATCAGGGTTCACTCTAATGGAATTGTTAGTTACAATTGCGGTGATTGGGGTTCTTTCCAGTTTTGTGATTGTTGCCTCAACTGGCCAGATCGCCAAAGCCCGCGATGTCCAAAGACAATCAGATCTTAACCAATATCGGATTGCGTTGGAAAATTATGCTACTAAGAATGGAGGGTATCCGGTGAAAACTACTAACGGTGGTCCAGCCTGGATTTTTCTTTGTCAGTTTAAGCTACAAACTCCAATATCATATATGACTTCTTGTCCACAAGATCCGATTTATTCGAGCGATAATACATATTGGTATGCTTATCAAACAGAAAATTCACCAAGTTTAGCCTCAAATTATTTATTAAGCGCCCATTTAGAGAAGGGCGGTTATTGGTATGTTTGTTCTAATGGAAAAGCTGGACCAATTGCAACTTATCCCGTGACCGCTGATTGTGGTTTTTGATATGAAAAAGAAATTATTATTTGGTTACACTTTAGTGGAACTTTTGGTCGTAATTGCCATTATTGGAATTTTAATGAGTTTTGCTTTAGTTAGTATAAAAGGGACTGCCAGGACTGCCAGAGACGGCCGGCGAAAAACCGATTTGGAATTAATCAGAAGCGGTTTAGCAGGATATTATGATATTCACAGGAGCTATCCAAACAATTTGGATGCTTTGGTTTCTGGTTCTGAAAAATTCATCGTTGCTGTTCCACTCGATCCTCTTCCTTCGCAAACATACATTTATACTAAAACCTCAAATTCAACTTATGATTTATGTGCGGCTTTGGAAAATGGCACCGGCGGAGCGGGAAGCGGATCAAAATGCTGGGGAACAGTTGGCAGCTGTGATGATCAATGTTCCGCCGCTTCGACGAATTCCGTGAATGTTTATACAACTTGTACGCCAAGTACCTGTGGCGGCAGCGGTTGCTGGGGAATTGGGGAAAGTTGTGATGCGGGTTGTACTGCATCTTCTGTTGCCTTAAATACAGTTTACCCTAATTGTAATTCTTCACTGTGTGCGGGGGAGAATTGTTGGGTTGTGAATGGTAAATGTGATTCAGGATGCAATGTCGCCTCGGTAAATTTGGCTATTGTTTATACAGACTGTGCATCTCAATCCTGCGCTGTAAATAAATGGAAAGTCCCGGGCCGGGAAGATTTAAAATGTTTTACTCCCGACCTCCAAGAATATTGGAGCGACAGGGGGTGTACGGGTAGTATTCTAGGTTATTCGACCAGTTATAATCGTGGCCAATGTTCTACTAATGGAAGCGGGAGTTGTTATGCTATAGATGGTTCTAGTTTAAGATGGGTAAGACCCAAATCGATGTGGGACCTTGCGTATGTGTCATACTGTTATCCTTTTCATTATCCTTTTAATACTGGCGCAGGTGCATATGACCGTTATACTTGTACTTGGACTTGTGAAAGTGGTTGCGGGCAAAAAATATATATACCTTCAGGATCCCATAGAATAAAATATACAGGATCTGGTACTTGTAGCAGTAGAGGAGCAGGAAAATGTTACAAACTAGAAAGTGGAAAGACCTATTTTACTGGTAACGCGCTTGGAACTGCTTGCGGCGCTTCTGGTTGCTCTTCTGGAGTTTACTATGATGATGCTAATCGGTGTTCGTGGTATTCTACTATTTATTCCTATTCTGTAGGCGGATCACCAGTTCAGGCGTATCTGGGCAGGGGAAGTTGTAATGCAAACGGAACCGGCTCTTGTTATAAATTAACCGGCGGCTCAACTGGTTATACCGATAGTACTGGTTGCGGCGCTTCCGATTGTGGTGGGGAAACTTATTATTCAGGCGCCACCGCTTGTTCTTGGATTCCTTTCTCAACAAAATTATATACTGCTTCCGGATCAACAACAAAAACGGTCGGTTCGGGAACTTGTACTAGCGATGGCACCGGAAACTGTTACAAATTAACCGGTGGTTCCAGTTATTACACCGGCAATGGGGTCTGTGGCAGCGGTGGCTGCGGTTCGGGGACTTATTACACCGGTTCCACCACCTGTCAATATTACGCCGGAGCGGCCTGCAATTATCATGTTAAAAATCCTTAAAATGAAAAAAATATTTGGTTATACATTAATTGAGCTCTTGGTTGTTATTTCAATCATCGGCATTCTAATGAGTTTTGCTTTAGTGGCTTTTCAAGGAACCAGAAAATCAGCCAGGGACGCTCGGAGAAAAGCCGATTTAGAACAAATCCGGGCAGCTTTAGAATTATGTTACAGTACTTCGGGTAGTTATCCGGGATCAATAACGACCGGCAGTCCCATTACCTGCGGTGCACCTCCTGCTACTTATTTACAGGCAGTTCCTGCCGATCCTTTGGGCGCCGATTATCTTTACACCGGGGCAGCCAACAGTTATACTCTTTGCGCTAATTTGGAAGGCGGAGCTGAAAATTCAGGCTGTCCGGGATCCTGTACCGGTATCTATAATTATAAAGTTTGCAATCCATAATATATGAATAAATCTGCTCTTCATCCACTTTGTGGTTTCACTATTATAAGAACCTTGATTGCCATCAAGAACCTTGATATAGTTCAGCCCTTATCTTCCGGCTTCACGATAATTGAATTATTAGTGGTCATGGTGATAACTTCTTTATTGTTTGGTGTTGGTATAACTAATTTTAATGAATACAATCGAAGGCAAACTGTTGCACAAGCAGCCGAAACGATTAAGAATAATCTTCGTTTAGCCCAAAGCAAAGCCCAATCGGGAGAAAAGGATTGTAGTGTTGGAGTCTGTGATGGTGATGGTAATGGAAAATGTTTGACTACAAGCAAAACTCTTAATGGTTGGAATGTTGATTTACCAAGCAAAACGGTTTATGGAGTTTGCCAAGATAAAACATTTGGCTCTAGTTCTTTTAGTCTACCGGCCGGAATAACTTTAACCGCAGCACCAGCAACCACGGTAATTTTTTTTCCTTTATCCTCCGCTGCGACGGCAACAACAATTTGCGTAAGTAAATATACCTATTTTTATAAATTATCAGTAACAGCTTTAGGAGAAATAAAAGATGGAGGTTTTGTTGCCAACATTACCGATTGCCAGAATTAAACAATCAGGTCAAAGTTTAATTGAATTGGTCGCCGCTTTGACGATTATTATGATCGTGCTTCTTGCTTTAGCCGGCGCCGGTCTAATGTCGATAAGAAACTCCGATTTAGCTAAAAATAAAGCCCTGGCAACTAAATATGCCCAGGAAGGGATGGAAAAAGTGAGAGCTTACCGCGACCAAAACGGCTGGACGGTTTTTTCCGGGGCCTGCGATACCCTTGGAACATCTCTTGCCTTGCCTGCCTTACCAGCGCCCTTGACTCGGGCGATTACCTGCGACGACACAATAGCAACTAAATTAAAAGTTATTGTTACCGTTTCCTGGATTGATACCAAAAATATTTCTCATAATTCCCAACTGGTTACTTATTTTACAAACCAATCCTCATGGTAAAAAATAATCACAATCAAAATGCGGGTTTTACTTTATTTGAAGTCATTATGGTAATCTTTTTATTTTCTTTAATCAGCGTGACCGGTACCAGTTTATTTTTTTCCATTATGAAAACCACCAGCAAGGCGGAAGCGGAAAAGGAAGTCAAGCAAAACGGAGATTACGCGATGTCAGTAATGCAAACCATGATCAGAAACGCCAAGCAGGTTACCCCCTGTGAAACCGGCGCCTCTTCTTTAACGATTGTCAATCAAAAAGGATCTACAAATACAATTGAGTGTTTTTATGAAGACGGGGTCGCGAAAATTTCTTCGGATAGTGGGACTTTAAGCAATGCTTTAACCGGCAGCAACGTAACAGTGGGAACTCCCGGAGGAACTTCTTGTACGGGTAGTTCTGGCAGTACTTTAGTTTTTAATTGCCAGGATACCAGTCCACAAACAGTGGACATTGCTTTCACTTTAACAAAATCAGGCATTGGAACCAAAGTCGAAGAACAAGCCAGTGTTTTTTTCCAAACGTCAGTGACTTTGAGAAATTATTGAAACAGTTAAGTAAAACGGTAGGCCAGATAATCAGGTTAAGTAAATCTGAGAACAGAATATCGGTAACACTACTGATTCCTGATCTCGGATCTCTTTTCCCGATATTCTGATCAACTGATATTCTTGAAAGATATATGTCGAATATGTTACATTGATAATAGTAAATCTGCCAATGATATACCCTAAAAAAAATCAGTCAGGACAAGCGCTTCTTATTGTGCTTCTTATTATGGCGGTTTCTTTGACAATCGGCCTGTCGGTTATTTCCAGTTCGGTGACAGATATCAGTTTGTCGGGAAAAAGCGATGACTCGGCCCGAGCATTTTCGGCGGCGGAAGCCGGTATTGAGGAAGGATTGGTGACGGGAAATAGCACCGGCGTCTTACCTATTGGTGAAACCGGCGCAACCTACCAAACCGCCACGGTTAATTTGGGTGCCGGCCAAACTGCTTTTGCGTTTCCGGGAGAATACCGAATTGATCAGATACAAACGTTTTGGTTGGCCAGTTATAACAGTACTAATGGAACATATACTAAAGTTTATGATCGGACAAAACTGCGGGTGGTTTGGGGTAATCCTAACGGCACTGACAATCCAGCTTTGGAAGCGACCATTTATTATAAAGATGGTTCGGATTATAAAGTTGGCCGATTTGCTTTAGATCCAAATCCCGCTGCAACAGACTATTTTTGCCAGCCAAACTCAACTAATTGTCCGGCAACCGTTAGCAATTTTTCCACCGGTGGGGAAACGGTTGACGGTAAGGATTTTAAATACGGAGCGACTCTCGATTTGAGTGGTTTTAGAAATGGAGGAACCAAATATTTGCTCTTTGCGCGTTTAAGAGTGCTTTATTCAGCCAGTGCCCAGGTTTTGGGAGCCGTGGCGGTCAGCGGGACGGGAACCAGCAATTTTCCTAGCCAAGGAATCAAGATCAGCGCGGTCGGTCAATCAGGTTCGGCAACCAGAAAAGTAGAAGTGAAACGCTTATTACCGGCTCCCCCATCGTTTCTAGATTATACGGTTTATTCGGAAGGAGGTTTGGTTCACCAGTGAACGTTTTTGGTTTAGATATTGGTTTAAATACGATTAAAATTTGCCAAGTTTTTCGTCAGGGAAATAAAATTAAGCCTTTGTCGGCAGGAATGTTTACTGCAGGAATAGTTGCTTCTCCCTTACCTGGGTTATTATCCGAAGCCGAAACGGATTTGATTTCCTTGGCCGGGATCATTAAAAAATTACATTCCGATACTAAAGTTTCCACAAAAAAGGGCGTTTTAGGAATACCAGAAGCGCAAATATTTTCTCGAGTAATTGAGATGCCAAAAATGAAAGAGGAAGAATTGGCCGAGGCGCTTCCCTGGGAAGCCGAACAAATGATTCCTTTACCGTTGACAGAGGTGAATCTTGATTGGCAGGTGTTAGGCGAAGTCGCCGGAGAAGGCGGAATACCGAAAATAAAAGTTTTTCTGATCGCGGCACCGATCATCGTGATTCAGAAATATCAAAAAGTGATGGAGTTGGCCGGTTTGGAATTAGCGGCAATCGAAACTAATTTATTGGCTTCCAGCCGCGCCTTACTTCCGCCCAATTGCGCCCCAACAATGATTGTTGACATGGGTTCTTCTTCAACCGAAATTGGGATTGTTGATAAAGGTATGCTGGTTTTTACCCGATCGATTCCGACGGCAGGTGAAGCGTTAACCAGAGCGATTTCTACCTCGCTGTCAATGGAGATTGCTCAAGCGGAACAATATAAAATCGCTTACGGACTTGAGGATAGCCCGTTGGAAGGAAAAATCAGAAAAGTTTTGTTGCCGGTAATGGAAGTAATTGCCGGAGAAATTAAAAAAGTTCACTTATATTGGAATGATAACGAAAAGGAACCGATAAAAAATGTGGTTCTGTCCGGCGGAACCGCTAATTTACCCGGCACGACCGCGTTGCTGACACAGGCCCTGGGAATTGAAGTTCAAATAGGCAATCCTTTGGCAGCATTGGAAATGGATGAAAAACTTCGGGCCGGATTGGTTAATAAATCCGGATTATTAACTGTCGCCGTCGGGCTTTCGGAAAAGGAGGTATAGGATGACCAATCGAGGAATTAATCTTCTGGTTCGAAAACAGCTGGATACCAATCAAAATGCGGTCTTGGAAAAATATAAAAAGGGCTTGGTTTCGGCCGCTGTTTTTTACATCTGTTTAGTGGGAATCGTTTTTACCGCCTATTTAATTTTGGTATTTCAGGAAAATAAAGTAAAAGGAGATATTGCTAAGGCAGAAACAACAATTAAAAGCTTTAAAAAAACCGAAACGGTTCAAACCGCTCTTAAAAATAGGGTGAATACGATCAACGTATTATTGAAAGGGCAAAATGATTCCAGTTCCTCCCTTGGAAAAATTCAAAAACTTTTTCCCGAAGGGACGGTAATTAATAAAATCAGTTTTGTTTCCGATGGAATGAATTTTGAGATTTCCGTACCGACTTTTGAGCAATTATCGGTGGTTTTTCAATCCGTAAAAGAGAACAAAGCCGATTTTGAGCAATTAATCGTCGGACCGGTGACACGGGAGCCAAGCGGTAGCTATACGATTACTTTTGATGGCAAACTAGCCGCTAAATAATGAAAAACTTAAAAGAATTAGTTCTAAAAAGTAAACAGTTGACAACCTTTCTAATTGGTTTGATCGTTATCTTATTTAGTTATAAATTAGTTTTACCAAAATTAACGACGGCTTTGGAAATTTATCGGCAAATCGGGGTCGAAAGAACCCGTTTAGCGATTCTTAAAACAAAAACGATCGATTTACAAAATCTGAACGAAAAAGAACTTCAGGATAATAACAACCTGGCGTTAAAAGCAGTTCCCCCGCAGAAAAATGTCATTAATGTCATTTCCTCCTTAGATAATTTGGCCAATCAAAACGGGGTTTTAATTGACAATCTGACGATTTCTTCCGGTGGAAAAGAATCAACCGTCTCGACTCAAGGATTAAATCATTATGAATTTTCTTTACAAGTGATTGCCGGGATAGATCAAATTAACACCCTTATGGATAAAATTAAAACGTCATTGCCCATTTTGACGGTTAAAGGATTAACGGTTGATAATATCCAGCAGCAAACCGATTTAAATATCCAAACCTATTATCTGAATTTTCCGCAAACTATCGGCGCGGTCGATACCCCGGTTCAAAAATTAACCAAGGACGAGGAGGATAGTCTTAAAAAACTTGCTTCGTACACGGCGATTTCCGAATTAAATATCGGTAGTGAAACCGGCGGCGGAAAAATCAACCCGTTCAGCCAGTAGCTATTCCTGAAGAATCAGTTGAATTCTTTTATTTTCTTTTACGGCGCGAGCGAACATCAGTGACCGCAGCGAGCGAATAATTTTTCCACCTTTACCGATTAATTTTCCCATGTCAGCTGAATCGGCTTTCACCGTAAATATCACCATACCGTTATCTTCACTTTCGGTAATTTCTACCTTTTTAGGATTGTCAACCAGGGAATTGATTAAATATTCAAGTAAATCTTTCATTTGGTTTTTTCAACGAGTTTTTTTAATGTTTCCGAAGGAAGAGCGCCTTTAGAAATCCATTCTTGATAAAGTTTTTTATTAATAGAAAATTCCGGATTTTCTTTTTTGGGGGCATAAAAACCTAAATAATCTTTTGCTTGGCCGTCTTTTTCACTAATAATAATTCGGTAAACTTTTTGTCCGTGCCGGCCTGATTTAGAAAGATGAATTCTTAGTCCCATAATTTGTTTATTATACCTGATTTATTTAATTAGCTCAAGAGCCGCTTGAGCGGCGTTTTCTTCCGCTTCCTGTTTGGATCGGCCTTCGGCTTGAGCAACTTTCTTTTTGTCAAGAAAAACACCGACGGTAAAAATTTTAGCATGATCCGGACCAACCTCCTGTATTACTTTATAATTAGGGGTGACCTTTTCTTTTTCCTGAACAATTTCCTGGAATAAACTTTTGGCATCTTTCAGATTATTACCAAGAATTACCGGAATCTTGGGTAAAAAATGTTTCTTAACAAACTTATCCGCCGCTTCAAATCCCTGATCCAAATAAACCGCGCCGATAATCGCTTCCAAACAATTGGCCAATAAAGTTTGGTTATCCCTTCCCCCGCCTTCATCCTCACCTCGGCTTAAAAGTAGAAACTTTCCCAATTCCAATTCTTTGGCAATTTCCGAAAGCGTTTTCGTACAGACAATTTTGGCCCTTAAAGCCGTCAAGTCCCCTTCCGGCAGATCGGGATAATCTTCATAAATTTTTCGAGAAATTAATAATTCCAAGACCGCATCACCTAAATATTCAAGCCGTTCGTTTGATTGAAGTTTTTTGTCCTGATGCTCATTAAGATATGAACGGTGAGTTAAGGCGCGGAACAGAAGATCGGAATGGTCAAAGGCGTAAAATAATTTTTTTTCTAATTCTTTGTTATCCATATTACAATAAAGGGTCGGAAACCAAAGTGATTAAATCTTCAACTGTTCTGATTTCTTCAAAACTATCTTGGTGAAGTTTGATTTGTAATTCCTGTTCCAGTATCATGACGATTTCGGGAATATCTATCCGCTGGATATTCAAATCCCGGACTAAATCCGCTTCGGGAGCGATCTCTTCTTTGTTCATGCCCGCATGATTGGCAATAATTTCAATAATTTTTTCTCTTAATTTTTCGTCCATTTTTTTAAAGTTGTTCCTAAAACGCCATTGACAAAAGAAGGCGATGATTCCGCTCCGAATTCTTTGGCCAATTCTACTGCTTCATCAATAATCACTTTTAGGGGTTCGCTTTTAACAATTGTTAATTCATAAATAGCCAAGCGCAAAACCGCCAAATCCAATCGGTTTATTTGTTCAATCGGCCATTCCGGGGCGCAATCGGTAATAACTTTATCAATCGTGGCAAAATTTTTAATTACGTTGCGCGCTATCTCCGAGTCAACAGCGACTTTATCGGAAAAGCCCCAGGCAAATAAGCATCGGATCGCATTTCTTCGTCTCTGATGTCTGGGATCAAAAGGTGTTTTCACTTTTTAAGAACCGGTTTGTCATTATAATAGCCGCATTTTGGACACACCTGATGCGCCGGTTTTAAAGCACCGCAATTGGAGCACGCCGATAAATTCGGCAACCCGATTTTTTGGGAAGCCCGTCTTTTGCCCGACCGCCTAGTTGAATGTCTGCGTTTTGGTAAAGGGGTCATGGGGTATATTTTAACTTTTTTAATTGGTGGTTGCAAGACGGAAAATGTTTTTTTCAATGCAGAAATGGTGCTATCGCAACGATAGTCAGTTTTGGAGAAATCATGCGAGGTCGTGTCCGGAATTATGATTCAGGCTCCGGGGTTTATATGCGCAAATCGATTGTCAATATGGTACTACCAAATGGAAAAGCCTTCACTGTAAACCCCGATAACTTGCGAGCGATAAACCCTGAGGAATTTATTCGTCGTTGGAACGAATATAACGTCTGGGTTCAATCTTTGCCTGAAGGTGAAGGAGTTTTCGAGAGAAGCAAGCGAAATTATTTACGCGATTTGCCGGATACACCTTTTTGGGAGGGAGATGTTGTTAAGCAACTTCCAATAGAGGGGAATGAGAGAACCTGGGTGGTTTGCGGCATTGATTGGTGGAATGAACCTTACTATAGTTTAGCGGAAACCATAGAAGACTTTTCTGGTCGTCGTTCTTACGCTAATGACTTGGTTTTAGTTTCCAAGGGAATGGTATTTTCTTCCCTAAGAGAAAAAGCAATTTTGTTTCAATTGATGGGGAGAGCAAGGTTGGTTCGCAATCCGAGCAGAAATGATAAGATGTTGTATCGATGGACCAGACAGGAAATAAAAGATTCAATCAAAAAGGGTTTGATCCATGGATTTACGAGGGAAAGCGGTTTGTTGGGAGAATTGGAAGATCAGAATGGAGTTTGGCAGTGAGATATATTGATGAGGAAGTTGGTAAAGAGGTTGCAGCCGCGACGCTAGTCGGACTCCAACTACTTATTTTATTTCAATTACGAGGGTGTCAAGCCATACCACCTGGAGGGTGGACTAGCTTGGCACCTGGCTAATTTGGTTCGACTTTGGGCTTAGATGAACGCTGAAGTTTTTCGGCAAGCAAGGGATACTGATTTAATTTACCAATTAGTGATTCTGCCGCCTGGCGGGTTTCTTGAATTAATTCCAGGTCGGAATAGCTGGCGATTTTTAAATCGGGAAATCCGTGTTGAGTTATTCCATAAACTTCTCCCGGCCCGCGCATCCGTAAATCCATTTCCGCCAATTCCATTCCAAGATGACTTGTTTCCATCATTTTCAGGCGCTGGACGGCCTTTCCTTCGGTTAAATCGCTGAAAAGCAGACAATAAGATTCCTTCATTCCCCGACCGACTCTACCGCGCAGCTGATGGAGCTGGGCTAACCCGAATCTGTCAGCGGCCTCGATTAACATTATCGTTGCCCGGGGAATATCAATCCCAACTTCCACCACCGGGGTGGAAACCAGAATATCCAAATCCCCTTTCCGAAATTCTTCAATCGTTTGATCTTTTTCTTTTGATTTCATTCGGCCGTGCAAAAGACCTAATCTTAAATCCGGAAAAACCTGATTTTTTAATTTTTCAAATTCGACGGTCACCGCCTTAACTGTTTTCAAGGATTCTGACTCCTCTATCAAAGGACAGATAACAAAAGCCGTTTCATCGGTATCTTTAACGTGTTTTTTAATCCAATTGTAAGCATCCTGGCGTTTGGTTGGCGGGACAACCCAGGTTTTAACTTTTAACCGGCCAATCGGCATTTCGTCAATCACCGATAAATCCAAATCTCCATATAAGGTTAAGGCAATGGTTCTGGGAATTGGAGTCGCGGTCATGGTCAAAACATGAGGCGTCTGACCTTTGTTAACCAGTTGGCTTCTTTGTTCAACGCCAAAGCGGTGCTGTTCATCGATGATAACCAGACCTAGATTGTTAAAAATATTTTTGTTGTAAAGAAGAGCATGGGTACCGACAACGATATCAGATTGTTTTATTGCTATATTGCTATATTGTTTTTTGGAGCTGGTCGTAAGATTAATTGTCAGCCCAAACGGAGTTAACAATTGTTTTAATGTTTGATAATGCTGATTGGCTAATATTTCCGTTGGGGCCATAATGGCGGATTGAAAACCATTGAGATGAGCAACATACATGGCGATTGCGGCAACCACCGTTTTTCCTGACCCAACATCTCCTTGAAGCAGACGGTTCATCGGTTGGGATTTCGTCAGATCAGCCAGAATTTCTTTGACACAGCGTTTTTGGGCATTGGTTAATTCAAAAGGCAGCGATTCGGTAAATTGAGAAATTTTTGACTGATCAATTGAAAAGGGTTTTGATAGTTTTTCTTTTTGCCAGTCATTTTTTCTTTTTAAACCTTTCAACTGAATCATTAAAAGTTCATCAAAAGCCAGCCTTTTTCTGGCCAAATCAATTTGATTTTGATTTTCAGGAAAGTGAATATAAATGAGTGCTTGAGACAAGGGAATCAATTGCTGCTGATCCAATAAATCTATCGGTAAGTAATCGATTAAGGTTGGTAAAAAATCTTTCAGTAATGGTGCAATTCTGGATCTTAACCATTTAGAACTAACACCATAGGTTTCGGGATAAATAGGAACTAATCTGCCGGTGTGAATGGGTACTTTGTTGTTTGCTTGCACTGTAAGTGTTGTATGTTGTATATTTTCGTATTCGGGAGAGATCATGACAATCTGATGGCCGAAGAACTCGATTTTACCGGAAAAATTATAGCTTTCCCCTATCTTGAATGTTTTAACTAAATATATTTGATTGAACCAGATGATTTGAATTTGTCCCGAATCATCAGCCACAATTGCTTTTTGAATTTTTTTGCCGTTTTTAGTATATTCGTTAACTATTGAAATGAGTTGTCCTTTGATGGTAACGATTTCCCCTGGTTGGACCTTAGCAATTGGAGAAATCAACGAAAAATCATCGTAGCGGAAAGGAAAATGAAAAATTAAATCTTCAATCGTTTCGATTCCCAACTTAGTCAATCTTCGGGCGTAAGTTTGGCCAACCATAAAAAGTTGGGAAACCGGGGTTTCAAGATTCATAAATTATTGGAAGAGAGTCATCAGGGCCGGTAAGAACGAAGTTAGAATTAACGCCAGGGAAGAGATAAAAATAATAATTGTCCAAAGTTTTTTCTGTCTTTTTGAAAGATTCATTTTATTTTGATTTTAACAAATTTTCTTTTGCCAACCTTAATAATACTACCATTTTTAAGAGATATTGGAGACTGGATATTCGATATTGGAGAGTTATTAATATCAACTGCACCTTGTTCGATCAATCTTTTGGCCTCGGATCTTGAAGTGACCAGCTGGGAGTCAACCAATAAGTCAATAATGTTCACTGGTTGGCTGGCTTGCCCTGAGTCTTGTCGAAGGGTTATTTGGTATTCTGGCAGATTGTCAGACGGAATTTCTTTTTCTTGAAAAACTCTTTCAAATTCATGCTGGGCTTTTTGAGCGGCATCTAATGAATAAAGTTGCTTAATTATTTCTGCAGCGAGTTTTTTCTTTTGATTCATGGGGGAAATATTCTCGGGTGATACATCCGTTAAAAGTTCATACCCCAAATTAATCATTTCATCCGGCCAGGACATAATTTTTCCGTAAATATCGTTTGGTTTGTCAACTAAAGAAATAAAATTATCACCAGTTTTACTCATTTTTTCTTTTCCTGGTTCAGCCAAAAGTTTCGTTGTTAAAACAAATTTTTCTTTTCCTTTCATCTTTTTCATCAGGTCACGGCCAGTTAACATGTTAAAAGTTTGATCTGAACCCCCCACTTCTAGATCAACGTCCATCGCGACTGAGTCATATCCTTGCATTAAGGGATAAAGAAATTCACTTAAGAAAAGATCTTTACCCTCTTTTATTCTTTTTTGAAACATGTCTCTTTCGATGACTTGAGCATAAGTTAATAATGATGCTATATTGGCGACTTCTGAATAGCTTAATTTATCAAGCCATTCGCTGTTATATTTTATTTCTGCGGGATTTCCCCCTTCAAACCTAAGAATTTTTGAAGCCTGTTCTTTGTAGTTTTTAGCATTCTCCAAAACTTGTTCCCTGGTTAATGGTTTTCTGGTTTCACTTTTTCCGGATGGATCACCGATCATACCGGTAAAATCTCCAATGAGCATAATTACCCCATGGCCTAAATCCTGGAATTGGCGTAATTTACGGAGGACAACCATATGTCCTAGATGGAGAGTGTTTCCAGTGGGATCAATTCCATTGTAGAGCCTGATTTTCTTTCCCGAGCGCAAGACTTTCTCCAATTCTTGTTTGCTCGGATAAACGTTCGCTACTCCCCTACTTAAAACTTCATCAATTTTATCCATAAACATATTTTATATAATATTTCTTTAGGTAGCAAATTCAATCCCACCTGGAGGGTGGTATAGCTTGGCACCTGATAGTTTATTCCATTATTAAATGCTTTATTTTTTCCAATTCTTTGGCGTAGGCTATTTGATCATAAACGAAATTTCGATATTTATTTACAGAAGAAAACAAGCTTAATACTGGTTGTGTATTGCAAATATTAGTTTTTGATAAATTTAAGTATTCGGGAAATGAGGACCATGGATAGTTTTCTAATTCCTCCGGTTTTATTAAAGACGAGGAAACAGGATTAAGATGAATATAGCGAGAAAGATGAACCAATTGTTCGTCAGATTCAACATAGACACTCTTGAATAATCCTTGAAAAATTGGGCCAACCCGATCCTCCTTTGTATTATAATATTTCGTATAACTGTTTTCGAAATTTGAAATAAATCTTGCTATTCCCCCTTCTTGTTTTTGTTCCAAGATAAAATGAAAGTGATTGGGCATAATCCCATATGCAAGAATATCTACTAATTTATTTATATTAGTATTGAATTTTTTGAGATAATTTAATTGGACATCTTGATTAAGAACCAAGAACTTAGAAAGCTTTGTTGGTAAATCAGAAAACCGATAGAATTGTAAAGCCAATACTGCCCTTGAGTATTCTCGTAAATTATTGAAAATAGGTTTCTTTTCTATACTACGATTATATATATGATAATAATAATTATTTCGGAATACGATTTTTCTAAAGGTAGTCATTTAATTAATTATATTAATCAAACCAGAAAAAATACCAGGTGTCAAGCTATACCACCTGGAGGGTGGGCGAAATATTAGATATTTATAAGAAAGATTGATATAATTTATCTATGTTTTGGAAAAGATTTTGGAAAAACAAAAGAAGAGAGATTAACTTCGCAAGATCCACCAGACCAAAAATTTCCCGGACCCAAAGATTGGCCAAACTGGCACCCTGGTTTTTTGGCTGTTTACTGCTCGGAACGATTGTCTCCGCTCTTGTTTTTGCTCTTTACGCTAGAGAATTACCCTCACCCGATAAGGTTGTCCGCCGTGAAGGTTTTGCCACTCAAATTATGGACCGGAAGGGAAAATTACTTTATGAAGTTTTTGAAAATCAGCGGCGGAATCCGGTTGATCTGAACCAAATTCCCACTTATCTTCGTCAGGCAACGGTCGCAATTGAGGATAAAGATTTTTATAAACATTCCGGTTTTGATCCTAAAGGATGGCTGCGTATTCCTTATTATTTTATTACCACACATCAGCTTTCCGGCGGTTCAACCTTAACCCAGCAATTGGTTAAGAATGTTTTGCTCACCTCGGAAAAAACCATTAACCGAAAAATTAAAGAATTTATTTTGGCTTTGGAAATCGAAAGAAAATATTCCAAAGACCAGATTTTACAGATGTATCTGAACGAAGCTCCTTATGGCGGCACGGCTTGGGGCGTTCAGGCAGCGGCCCAAGTTTATTTTAATAAAGATGTCAGCGAATTGAATTTGGCAGAAAGTGCGTTTATGGCTGGTTTAACCCAGAGACCATCTTACTATTCACCGTATAGCAGTGCTGGTGATAAAGCTTATATATGGCGGACAAAAGCAGTTTTAAGAAGAATGCGGGAAGATGGGTATATTACCAAAGATTTGGAAGTGGAGGCAGGGAAACAGGTTGATAATATGCAATTCACTTCGGAAGGAACTAATTTTAAAGCTCCCCATTTTGTGATGTATGTTAAACAATTATTGATTGACAAATACGGGGAAAATATGGTTGAACAAGGCGGATTAAAAGTGACAACTTCTTTGGATTTGGATTTACAGAATGAAGCTCAAAAAATCGTCAGCGAGGAAATTACCAAAACCGAGAGTTTGCATATTACCAACGGCGCGGCGATGGTTTTAAACACCAAAACCGGAGAAATTCTGGTAATGGTGGGTTCAAAAGATTACAGCGCTTCCAATTATGACGGCAAAGTTAATGTAACATTATCCAAACGCCAGCCTGGTTCCGCCATTAAGCCGGCAACTTATGTCACCGCTTTTAAAAAAGGTTATACCCCCTCAACTTTATTAATGGATGTTAAAACCAGTTTTCCTGGCGGCGATAAACCCGAATACGTTCCGGTTAATTACGACGGTAAGGATCATGGGCCAATTCAAGTCCGTTACGCCTTGGGTAATTCTTTTAATATTCCGGCGGTAAAAATGCTGGCGAGGGTTGGTCTAAAAGACATGCTCCAAACCGCCTGGGATATGGGTTTTACTACTTTAGAACCGACCACGGATAATATGTCAAAATTTGGTTTATCAATGACCTTGGGGGGTGGTGAAGTTCGGTTGATTGATATGGTTTCGGCTTATAGCGCTTTTGCCAACGGTGGAAATAAAATTGATCCAGTGGCAATTTTGAAGGTTGCCGATAACAGTAATAATGTTTTGTATGAATATAAACAAACGATCGGAAAACAAGTTATTAGTCCTCAACAGGCTTATTTAATTTCCAATATTCTTTCAGATAACAGCGCCAGAACGGTGACTTTTGGCGATCACTCCTCAATTTATATTTCCGATCGGCCGGTGGCAGTGAAAACGGGAACGACGAACGATAAAAGAGATAATTGGACGGTTGGCTGGACGCCATCGATAATTGCGGGTGTTTGGGTTGGTAATAATGATAATTCCCAGATGAAACAGCTGGTTTCCGGGATTTCCGGAGCGGCGCCGATCTGGCGGAGAATCATTTTAAAAGCATTGGAGAATAAACCAAAAGAAGATTTTGTGGTTCCGGAAAATATTGTTACGGCTGAAGTCGATTTGGTTTCCGGTTACCGGGCGCATGATAATTTTCCATCCCGAATTGAATCTTTTATTAAAGGTACCGAGCCGGTGGGTGACGATCCGGTTCATGTTCTGCTTAAGACTTGTAAATCATCCGGAAAATTGGCCACTCCGGTGGATATCAGCCGGGGCGATTACGATCAAAAAGAATATTTTATTTTAAAGGAAGACGATCCGACCGCTGGACCGAATGATCCGAATCAATGGCAAAAAGGAATAAATGACTGGTTGTTAACCCAGCCCGATACCCGTTATCATCCGCCAACCGATTATTGCGACACCAATAATCAAACAGACTTGAAATTTACTGATCCAGGCGACCATGCTCAAGTAAGCCAAAGTTTTCGGGTTGGATTAAGCGTTGTTTCTGCCAATGAAATTAGTTTAATCGAATTATTGGTAGATGGTTCATCAAGGGCAATGATTAACGGAAAACCTTATGAATTTAATTTAACCTTACCTGATGGGTCTCATACTTTAAGAGCGAGAGTCCGCGACAGCAAAGGAAACGTAACGGAAAGTGAAATCAAAATCGGGGTCAATGTTGCTTGGGATTGGCAGCCGACCCCTACTCCAACCCTGACATTGACTCCTACTCCTTAAGTTTTATGCCCAATTTGATTTTTAAATGATTGATAATTTCTTCTCTAACTTTTTTAACATCTTTATCAGTTAGGGTTTTCTTAGGATTTTGATAAGTAATTCTAAAAGTCTTTGAATTTTCATAAGAATCAATTAGTTTAATTGATTGAATGATTTTATTTGTTGATTCAATTAATTGAATTATTTTTTGAAACTTAATATTTTGAGGAATGGTAAAAGACAAATCTTCAATAATGGGAGGATATTTTGGCCAGAGATAAACCTTCGGTTGAACAATCCCGTTAATAATTTTGTCTAAATCAACTTCTAAGTAATAAATATAATCTTCAGTTAGTTTAAATGATTGAACTGGAAAATCAGTTCCCAAAAGAGTTTCTAAAAAACCCTTAAAATCCTTAAATTCAGAATTTGTTTTTTTCCAAAAGGCAATTCCTAATTTTCTTTTTTCAAAATATCTTCCAGCGCGACGAAAATAAATTTTTCCAATTTCAAAAAATCTTGTTTCCTCTACTCTTTCGGATATTGATCGGTGAGTGAATTCCAGCAGGTTAGGATAAAGACTCATTCTCATTGTTTCGATTTCCGGGGATGGTGGATTAGTAATTAAAACTGGTCGGCCAACTTCCGATTCCTCGATAAGACAATTCCATTTTTGATAAAAAGGTTTCACAAAAGCCGAACTAATAATTTCATCAAATCCCAAACCGATCAATTTATTTTTAAGATTTAATTCCTGATTTACAAAATTTGGCGTAATCACTGAAGGAATTTCCAGTGATAAAATTTTCGGCGGGATATTCTCGTACCCGTATATTCTTAGAACTTCTTCCACCAAATCTTCTTCCTGCACAACATCAGTTCTGTAAGTCGGGCAGATAATGGATAATTCATCTCCCGAATTTTTCTTGATTCGAAAATTTAATCGATTAAGAATTTCAAGAACCGATTTCTTCTCAATTTCAACACCACCGATGACTTTAATCCGTGCCAAATCAAAAGCGATCGTTCGTTCTTTAACAGGATTTGGATAATAGTCAAAAATTTCCGGCTCGATCTCTCCCCAATCGTTTTCCTTTATGATTTGCAGGAAGCGATAGAAAGCAATACTGACATTATTGAGGTCAAGTTCTTTTTCGTGTCTTAATCCCGCGTCGGTATTCAGATTGTGACGGCGAATTGTCCGGCGAATATTAACCCGATCATAATTGGCGGCTTCAAACAAAACATTTTTGGTATTGTTTTGTATTGAAAAATCTTTTGCCCCTATCGCGCCAGTCAAACCCATTGGTTTTTTGTTAACAAAGATAAGATCTTCTTCGGTTAATTTTATTAAAGTTCCTTCAAAAGTGGTAAAAGATTCACCTTTTTTTGCCAGCCGAAGGTCCATTTTTTTGCCTACCAGATCCAAATCAAAAGCATGCATTGGTTCACCAGTTTCAATCATCACAAAGTTAGTCGTATCAACAATATTATTAATTGGCGGAATACCGTATTGCTCTAGTTTAACTTTCATCCATTCCGGAGAAGGTTTGATTTTAACATTATGAATTATGGTGGCCATAAATCTTTTCACTAAGGGAGTTTTAATTTCAATTTTGCATTCCGGCAAAGATTCCACTTTTCGCAGCGGTGGATGGATGGAAAATGTTTTAACTGGCGTATCAAAAAGAGCCGATACTTCTCTGGCAATTCCGTAAATTGAATAACAGTCGGCCCGGTTACCGCGGAGTTCCAAATCGATAATGGTGTTTTCTTTTTGATGTTCAACTTTGTCTAAAAGATGGCCAGCCATGGTTAATTTATCGGTCAATAAAGATAAATCTTTTGGCAGTTCAACGTAATCTTTAAGCCAAACAAGAGGAACTCTCATATTATTTGGTAAGAAATATCGCCGTTATATAAAGAACGAATATCATTAATTTCAAACCGATCCATAACCAAGCGATCCAAACCCATTCCAAAAGCAAAACCGGTAATTTCTTTGGGATTATGACCGCAGTTTTTTAAAATATTAGGATGAATCATTCCGCAGCCAAGCATTTCCAGCCAACCGCGGCCTTTACAAACTGAACAGCCTTTTCCTTTGCAGAATGGACAATCCAAATCCAATCCCCCGCCCGGTTCGACTTCCGGGTAATATTTACAGCGGAATCTGACTTTCCTTTCTTGCCCAAAAAATTCTTTGACAAAATATAATAATGTTCCTTTTAAATCGGCCATGGTTAAACCTTTTTGTAAAGCCACCCCTTGAAATTGATAAAACATCGCGTTATTGCTGGCATTGACATTTTCATAACGATAACATTTTCCTGCCGCCACAATTCTAAAAGGCGGTTTACAGGTTGATAAAATTCTGGATTCAATCGAGGAAGTATGAGTTCTTAAAACAATTTCCGGATCTTCAATATATAAAGCATCCTGCAGACTTCTGGCCGGATGATCTTTAGGAAGATTTAATTTTTCAAAATTAAACTCATCGTTTTCAATTTCCCGATCCTCCATAAAAGAAAACCCCAGATGCTTGAAAATCTCAAACATTTCATTAATAACAATCGAGGTGGGATGAAGATGACCAATTTTAATTGGGGTTCCAGGTTCAGTCAGATCAACGATTTTTTCCTGACCAGATATTGGATATTGGATATTGGATACTCGATTCTGGAGAACGTCTTCAATCGCTTTTTTGGCATCATTTAGGACTTTACCAAATTCACTTTTTTGTTCCGGATTCAAATTAGGAATTTGCTTGGTCAATTCAGATACCCGGCCGCTTCTTCCTAAATAGGCAATCCGCAAATTTTCCAATTCGTCTTTAGATTTTGCCTGAAGAATGCTGGAAATCGCCTGGTTTTTTAAATTTTGAATAAGATTTATGTCCATGAAGATATTTTAGCACAAAAATGAAGGGGAGTATCGTTATATTGTAATGTAACTAAAAAGAAGATCCGTTGATCAGATTATCAGGAAAAGTAGAACTAGAGATCTGATTATCAGAAAACAAATAACCAATCTCTGGTCCCTGTTTTCTTAACCTGATTACACAGATTTACTGGTAATCTTGATTTTATTCACAATTTCCTGGAAAGTTTTGGGATCGGAGACGACGAGATCAGCTAAAATCTTTCTATCCAATTCAATTTTGGCTTTTTTCAAGCCGTTAATAAATCGGCTGTATGACAAATTTGTTCCGGATAATGCCCCGTTAATTCTGGTAATCCAGAGTTGGCGGAAATCTCTTTTCCGGTTTTTCCGGCCGGCAAAAGCGTATTGTCCGGCATGAAGAACCGCTTCCGAGGCTTTTTTATAAAGCCTGTTTCGGGACATTCTGTAGCCTTTGGTTTGGCTTAAAATTTTATGATGTCTTAACTTTCTGGTTGGTCCGGTTTTTATTCTCATAGATTTAGCGCTTGGCCAGTAATTGCTTAATTTTTTTATTTATACTGGATTTAAGTTGCGCCGGAACTTGATAACGCCTCAATTGAGATTTATTCTTTTTTGACCGTAAATGGCGGCTAAAAGAAGAACGATGTAATACCTTCCCGTTTTTGGTTATTCTAAACCGGCGGGATATCGATTTTCTGGTTTTCTGTTTCGTTTCTTTCATTTTCAATTTTTTTAATTGGTGTTACGGTAGCGATTAAGTTTGGTCCCATCCATTTTGGATCGCTTTCGAATTCGCACTGGCCAGCGAGAGCAATTTTGACCTTTCTAATTATTTCATAGCCAAAATCTTTTTTTGTCAATTGCCGTCCGACAAATTTAACCACCACTCTGACCTTATTCCCTTCGTCTAAAAATCTCAAAACTCTTTTAATTCTAACTTCGAAATCCGCTTGAGCGATAAACGGGGTAAATCTGACTTCTTTAATATCCCCGCCATGGCTTTTCTTGCTTTTTCTGGCGCGCTTTTCTTCCAGATAAACAAATTTTTTGTAATCAATAATTTTGGCTACCGGCGGTTTGGCCGTGGAAGCAATTTCCACTAAATCCAATCCCGATTCTTTTGCTTTGGCAAAGGCCTCCGGTAGTGTTAAAATACCGATCTGTTTACCATCATCACCGATAACTCTTAATTTTGGCGATTTGATTAACTGATTGATTCGGTAAAACTTTTTCTCCACGAGCTATAATATGATATCAGACTTGGCTTTTATTTACAATCTCGGATTTTATTTTGGAAAGAAATTTGTCAAATTCCATTGCCCCCAGGTCTTTTTGGCCTCGAGTTCTTACAGAGACGGTGTTGTTACTCACTTCCCTATCGCCAACTATCAACATGTACGGAATTTTTTCCAATTCTGCGTCTCTGATTTTTACCTGCATGGTTCCTGCTTCAGGGGCAATTTCCACTCTAATATCTTGACCTTTCAACTTAGCGACAATCTGATTTGCATAATCATAATGCCGGGAGGCAATCGGAATTATTTGAACTTGAACCGGTGCGAGCCAAACGGGGAAAGCTCCGGCATAATGTTCGATCAAGATTCCAAAAAACCGCTCGAGTGATCCATAAATAGTCCGATGAATCATCACTGCCTGCTCCTCTAGCCCTTGATTATTAATGAAAGTAACGTTGAATCCACGACCCAATTTTTTCAGATATTTATCCAGTTTTTCCCTTGTTTGAAATTTATCTTTAAAAGTCTTTAATTTCCAGAACGAGTCTACCTCTTTGTCTGTCGTCTCCGTTCGAGAGGGTAAATTGAAATCAACCTGAATAGTTCCTAATTGCCATTCCCGGCCGATTGAGTCCTTTATTTTAGAATCAATTTTCGGGCCATAAAAGACTCCTTGCCCTTCGTCAATCTTGTAATCAATTTTTTCTTCTTCCAGCGCCTTTTTAAGGGAATCCTCGGCAGTTTTCCACATCTCATTGGTTCCTAGATATTTTTCAGGACGAGTGGCTAAATATGCCTGAAAATCTTTAAATCCATAGATTTTATAAATGTGTTTTGTTAGGCGGAGAACACCCCTAACTTCTTCGACGATTTGATCGGGTCGGCAGAAAATATGGGTATCGTCTTGGGTAAATCCTCGTACTCGGGTCATTCCATGAAGGGTCCCTGCCCTTTCGTATCTATATACGGTGCCCAATTCTGCCATTCTGATAGGAAGTTCTTTATAGCTTCTGGGTCTTGATTTATAGATCTGAATATGGTTAGGACAGTTCATCGGTTTAAGCTGTTCTTCGGTAGAATAATCAGAGGCACTTCCTCCTTCGATATACTGATGAAGCATTACCGGAAACATATAGTCAATATATTTCAAGTAATGCCGTGACAAAACGAACATATCCATACTGGCAATATGTGGTGTAAAGACGAATTTATAACCGTTTTTTTGGTGTTCGTCACGCCAAAATTGTTCAGCCACGATCCTGGAAATGGCAAGCTTTGGGTGCCAAAGTACTAGACCCGGACCGGTTAAGGGGCTGAAGGAAAAAAGGTCCAATTCAGCGCCTAGTTTTCGGTGATCTCTTTTCTGGGTTTCAGCAATGAGAGCCAAATAATTATCCAACTCTTTTTTTGACGGGAAAGCCGTACCGTAAATTCTGGTAAGCATTTTATTTTTTTCGCTTCCGTGCCAATAAGCACCCGCAACCGACAATAGCTTGAAAGCCTTGATTTCACCGGTAGATTTTGCATGAGGACCGCTACAGATATCCAAATCACTATCCCCCATTTTATAAGTAGAAATTTTTTCTCCTCTTTTTTCAATATCCTGTATCCATTCTAATTTATAGGGATTATCTTTAAATAATTCCCTGGCTTTTGCCGGAGTAATATTTTCCTGAATCATCGGCAGATCGGCATCAATCAGTTTTTGCATTTCTTTTTCGATCTTAGGAAAATCTTCCCCACTGATCTTATCCTGCAAATCAAAATCAAAGTAGAAGCCATCAGAGGTTGCCGGACCCATCGCTTTTTTTAATTGCGGATACAGATTTTGCATCGCCGCGTGAAGAACGTGTTCGGCGGTATGACGCAATGCCCAAAGCTTTTGTTCTTCAGGCGTCATTTTTTCTAATTTATCTTCAAGTTTTTGTGACATATATTTATCTGAAATCATTATATTATAATTTTATGTAAATTGAAAATTTATTAATAGAAGATGTATCAAGTAGTCAGGTGGTTACGATTCCAGTTTTCTGTTCGATAACGGTAATTCGATCCTCATGGTCGGAGATTCTGTGGCTACCCATTGATTGCTCTTCTCTAATGGTTTGCAGTTCACCCATAACTTGATCCATTTTCGAGTAAAAATCATCTTTTGTGGGAAGAAAACTTAATTTTTCATTGAGTTTTGTTTCCAGTTTTTCGTCAAGTTTCTGGTCAAGAAGATTTTCTATTTCATTGAGATCTCGTTGTGTTAACATATTTTTAATAATCGCAGAAATTTTTTTTGTTGTCAATAACTTAAATATTTGCTAAAATTAAAGCAGAGTTAGTTAGAATCGCTGGTTGACAAAATAAGTAAGTGGTGTTAGTATAAAAATACTAAATCGCCCTGTGAGGTCGCAAGACATTTGCAAAGATGTATCATTTTGATTGATGGAAGTAATTTCTATTTTAAGCTTAAAGACTTGGAGTTACACAATCTTCTCTCCTTCGATTTCAGTAAATTTATTAAGTTGCTTGAAAAACAAGATAAACTTGTAAGTGCCTGTTATTATGTAGGTCGTATTAGGCAAGATGGATCAAATAAGACAGAGAAACTGTTTGATTCGCAACAAAAACTAAGCAGTTGATATACTAATCGCCGTTTACGAAAATTTAGCCGACAGAATCATTCTTGTTTCTTCTGATACCGATTTGGCACCGGCAATCAAAAAAGCGAGGGAAAAAGGCAAAATGGTGGAATATATAGGCTTTTCTCACAAACCAAGTGTTGCTATGGTTAGTTTTTGTACAGAATCACGTTTACTTACGAAAGAAGACATATTACAGTTTATAATACCAAAGCATTGAAATTATAAGATAATTTGTTAGACTATAGAGATATTGGACTCGTAGCTCTCCGTATAACGCTTTGCGTTTACGGAGTAAACAGTTGGCTTGCACTGAAAAATCGTAGAAACAATTTTTTAGTGCTAGACTTGCCCGACTTGATTGGACGATTAGCTCAGTTGGCTAGAGCGTCACATTGACATTGTGAAGGTCACAGGTTCGAGTCCTGTATCGTCCACCGTATTATAATTAGTTCAATCAGGAGGGGCGTTTCATTGACATTGAAAAGGTCCCTCGTTCAAGTCGGGGCGAGTCCACTAATAATATGTCTGAATTTCAGGAAACCCCACAACCCGCGGAACATAAAATTGACTTAAAAGGAGGTCGATGTTATGGTCCTTTCCAGTACCATGGAGAACCGGTAGATATTATGATGGCTGACCAACGTTTTTAAATAATTAAGGCAGATCCTAAAACTTTTAATCCCGATTTCCCTCAAACAGGATATAAGGGTCTTTGGGATTCGCAAGAAGTTAGCTTTGGCCGTTATTATCCTTATAGATTTGAATATAGTTCTTCAGTTTCAAGAGAACATCTAAAAATAAAAGTCGAGAACGACCAAATCACAATTACCGACCTGAATTCGTCAAACGGATCAACAGTAACTGTAAGAGAAAACAACTCGGTACAGAGACAGGATACTAGAGCGGTATATGCGGAAAGGACGAGGGATTCCGAACCCGAAGATATTTTTGAAAGGGCGGGAAAAAAATGAATATTTTGTGGATGGAAAAGTCGCCTATCTTCCCTCCAGAGGGAAAGCTGTATTTATAGGAGATACTCACGGAGATTCTTTATCAACAGAAGCGATTGTTAAATAAACAAGATTTATAGAGGAAATGGATCGGGGGAATGGAGATTATGCTGACAGGGGTACTAATGATGTAAGGAATTTAGAAATGGTTTTAGACCTAAAGGTTCGATATCCTCAAAACGTTGTTTTAATGAGAGGAAACCATGAAGAATATGTCTCTTTGTTTAACAAACTACCAGTTGTTCTTGTAACAGGTAATGGGTTAGTTGCGGTTCATGGTGGTATACCTACGGAAGAAGTCGTTAATCTCCAGTTCTCAAGTTCAAGAGTTTGGAGCGAGCGATCGAAGTGACAGATTCTCTATTTTTGGTCAAAAACCATTTGAAAGATTTATGTCAAGAATTGGGGCATCGGTTATGGTCAGAAGTCATGAGCGTGTAGCAGATGGTTATGAATTATTATTCAATGATAAATTATTAACCGTATTTTCTAATGGTGGAAGAAGCGCGGAAAGCGGTTATCAAGGAAAAGTAAGCCCAAAATATTGCGTGGCTTCATTAACCGAAGAAATATCCATGTTCGATAGAGCAAAAAACATAAAGGATCTTTAACCAGCTTGGGTTGACATGTAGCGGTCGGCGGAGAGAAGGTATTTGGAGCCGGATTTTTTAACCTGTCCCCAATAATGCGATTTTTTCTTGCCGCGGGCAAGATGCATTGACAACCAATTGGATGAGTCTTCAACTTGTTTGGTTAATAATTTAACAAAAGAAATCAGTTTTTCAAAGAATGTTAGATGATAAGTTCCCGTTTCAATAATGGTTGTTTGAATTGCCGCCACCTGAACTTCTTGATTAAGATGAACAACCGAAACGGAAAGCTTTTTTAATTCTTCCTGAAGCTTGGTGACTTGGGTTGCAGTTTCTTTTTTAGAATTTGAGAAAATTAAAAGTTCCTGTTTCCTGATTGCTTCCGACCGGATATACTTTCGTTCAAATTCCTGTTTTTCAGTCAGGCTGTCCCGCAAAATTTCCAGAGAAATATCGTTTTTTGAATATTTGTTCATTAATGCCCAGTATTATACTAGAGATGGGAGATAAATTCAAGGGCCTTGCGCCGGAGAAGAATATTCCGAAGATATAATTTTTGTTCCGGCTTGGAAAAATCATCTTTTGTTTTTTGGTCACCAAGGGCATTGATGAAATCTTCCACTTCTTTTTCCGAAATTTCAAGTTTTTCTGTTTTAGACACTTCATTTAAAGCCAATTGAATGGTTAAATCTTTGATAATTTTTTCCCGGTATTCTGTTCTAATTTGATCGCCGGTTTTACCAATTGAACCAAGATATTGTTCAACCGTCATCCCTAAAGAATTGGTTTGATTAATTAAACCGGCCAGCGAATGATTAATTTCGTCTTCAAGAATTATTTCCGGAATATTAACTTTTACGGTTTCTATTAATGCATCAATTGCTTTTTGAGTTCGTTCCTCTTCAGTAATCGGAGGGGCATTGGTGATGATTTTTGAAGCCGCCAGAACGCCCTTAATTTTTTCTTTATAATCCCCCAATTCAACTTGCGGACTTTCGCAGGTAGTAATCCTAATTTCCCAATCTTCGTCTTCTTTGGCTTTGAGTAATTCTACTTTTGGATTGATAATCGGGGTAATTTTGTGTTCCTGGACGGCTTCTAAGTAGGCCTTGGGAACAATTTTTTCAATTACCAATTCATAAATTTTTGACTTATCGGTTTTTTCTTCAACGGTTGAGCGCGGCGCTTTGCCTTTTCTAAATCCGGGAATTTCGGCTTGTTCTACCAAAGAAACCATCACCTCTTCATAGGTTTTTTTGATTTCCTCTTTTGGAATAGTAATAGTAAACTGAACCGTTCCGTCTTCCTGTTTAGCTAAAATGCTTTTAGTCATATGAGGTTATCCTTTATGTTGAGTGAGGCGGTTTTGTGGACGAAAACCCCGATTTTTGGAAATAATCGTTCTTTCCTTGAAAAATTCCGGAGTTCGAAATCCAACTACCGGTTGGGTTTTATTTTTTTGAAAAGATTTAGGCACAAAATTATTCTATCATAAGCTTAGCTTTTTTTACAGAGGTGGTTAAGCCGTGACCGGGGTAGATAATCGTTGAATCCGGTAATTTAAACAATTTAGTCAGAGATTTTTGAAAATCGATTGGCGAAGAATAGCTTAAGTCGGTTCGGCCAAATCCGTCCGCAAAAATCATATCGCCACTAAAAAGTATCCCTGGAGTAGATAAACTAATTCCTCCGGGCGTGTGTCCGGGAGTTTCGATAACTTTTAAAGTTTGCTTTCCAAAAATAATTTTATTCCCCTGCTGTAAATTGTTATCTGGAAATGGAGTCGGATCAGCGGATAAACCGGTAAAGCGTTTGGTTGTTTGGGAAGTTCTCTTGAGTAAGAAATTATCTTTGGAATTCATAAGAAAAGGTGCGTTGAAAGCCAACTTTAATTCAAGTAAACCGAGAACATGATCAAAATGACCATGGGTAGCAACAATAAATTTGACAACAAGCTTCTCATCAAGAATTTTGCGGATAATATAATCGGCTTCGTCGGCCGGGTCAATCGCAATCGCCTCTTTGGTTTCTTCATCCCAAACAAGATAGCAATTAGTCAGTAATTGTCCCAGAACTAAAGTTTTAATATTCATTTTTCCTTATGTGTCTAGCTATATCACACCGGGGGTGTGCAAAACCGGGGGTGTGCGAATGGCGAAAATGACAACTTATTTATAGTATTTTTTTCCTTTTAATTTGTCTGGCAAAAGACTTTCTTTAGTATAAGAATCGTAGCCTTTACCGTAATTCAAATCTTTCATTAGTTTCGTTGGCGCATTTCTGATTACCAGAGGAATCGGCAAATTACCAAATTGTTTGACGTCTGCCAAAGCGGCCATGTAAGCGTTGTAAGCGGAGCGGTTTTTGGGTGATTTACACAAGTAAACCACTCCTACGGCAAGATTTTCCCGGCATTCGGGAAAGCCGATGGTTTCGCAGGCGCGGAATACTTCGTTGGCAACGACCAATGCGGTCGGTTGAGCCATGCCGATATCCTCGGAAGAAAAAACTACCATCCGGCGGGCAATAAATAAAGGATCTTCGCCAGCTTCAACCATTCGTGCTAAATAATATAAGGCGGCATCGACATTGCTGGCGCGCATACTTTTAATAAAAGCACTGATCGTGTTGTAGTGCTCTTCACCAAGCAGGTCATAATAGAGAGATTCCCGCTGAAGCGCATTCTGGATTACTTTTAGGTCAATTTGTTTCTTGGCGGGTAATAGTCGATCAGCTATTTCCAGAATATTCAGGACATTTCTAGAATCTCCGTTGGCCGAATTGAGCAAAAAGTCTTTAGCATCTTTTGAAATCGTTTTTTTGAGTTCTTTTAGTCCTCGATCACAAATTATATCCAATTCTTCTTTTTCGAGTTGATTCAAGACGAATACGCGGCATCTGGATAGTAACGGACCGATGACCTCGAAAGACGGGTTCTCGGTGGTGGCGCCAATTAAAGTGATTGTTCCGTCTTCAACCGAAGGCAGAAAAGCATCCTGTTGGGCCTTATTAAAACGATGAATTTCATCGACAAATAAAATGGTTCGACTAGTTTTCTGGTTGTCTGGTTGTCTGGTAGACGTAGAGCGAAGAGACAGTTGTTCACTTTTATTGATTCTTTCGCGGGCTTCTTTAATAATTTTTCGTACTTGATCTAAACCGGTAGTTACTGCAGAAAGACTGACAAAGTGAGAGTTAGTTTCGGTAGCAATAATTCGTGCCAAAGAGGTCTTCCCTACTCCGGGCGGGCCCCAGAGGATCATTGATACCAGTTGATCCGATTGAATAAGTTTTCTTAAGATTCCGTTCTGGCCGACTAAATGTTTTTGGCCGACAAATTCATCGAGATTTTTGGGTCTAACCCGTTCTGCAAGAGGGATATATGAATCCATGATTAATTATTGAAATTGATATTCAGATTAAGCGAAGGCATGGTCAAATCCGATTCGTTTAGATCAACGGAATTTAACTTTTTTTCAGTATTGCCAACCCGATCAATAATTGCCTGGAATTGATCACTGGCAATCGTGGGGGTTATTTTCGTCTCAATAATGGCGGGAGTCGGATTTGGATTATTTGTGGTGGAACTTGTTGTCGGACTGGTCATTTTAGCTTGAATAACCAGCAGAACGAACAGAACCAAAACCAGCAACGGTAATCCCAGGATAATGGTTTTTCCCAAATGTTTTTTAAACATTTTTTACTCTATTAATTATTTCTTTCAGATCGGTAATTGTTTCTTTTAAGTATTGATTGGCGTCCACAAAAATTTGTTGGGAATTATTTAAAATTTTAAGCATTTCATCCGGAGTGCTTTGAGTAAGCATGGTAGATACCGTTTGCTGGCCTAAGTTGTATTTCTCCTCCGCTAAAGATTCTTTGCCTTTGGCTTCAATCAACCAACGCTCTAAAGTGGAAACATCTTTGCCCGATTCCTTTAATTGATTAATATAATTTTCAAGACTGGTAATTTCCGATTTCACTTCATTTATTTCAATGCTGATTCTTCCTGACCAAAGGGCGCCCTTGGTTTGATAGGTCAAATAAACAGCGGTTGGATAATTTTTTTCAAATTTTTGGGAAACATTCATTAAGTCATCGATCGTGGAAACCGGAGAAATATCACTTTTGTTTTGTTGAAGAGAAGCAATCTCCCCGTCAATCTGAGGATAAAGAAGATTCTTCTGATAATCGGTGACGCTTTGGTCTTCGTTTAGTTTCATTCTGGCCGCGGTTAAAAAAGTTCTTAAAGTGTCGGTTCTGGCGGTCAGCATTGTTTTTGTTTGGTCAATGGCTTTTGTTTGGGCGGTTAGAGTGTTATAGGTTTGGTACTCGCTTTTAGCTGACTGATAATTAAGATAAGCGCTCCGGTATTGACCGAAATTGTACAAGTAATCCTGATAAGCCCTGGCGTAGGTAAAGTCTTGGGCTTTTATAAGGGTAAAAGAGTGAAAGAGCAAGAGAGCAAGAGGGATTATAAATAAAAACCGTTTCATATATTCAGTTTAGAGGATGATTAAAGGATTGTAAAGGAAAATAAACTATTCATATCTTAAGGCGGTGATGGGATTTAGACGGGAAGCGCGAATGGCGGGGGCAACGCCGAAAACGATACCGACAGAAGCAGAAACAAAAAAAGCCAGAAGAACTGACCAAACAGTGACTTCACTTGGGAAAAAACGGCTTTTGGTGTAGCCATGGTGTTCATTATCCCGATTCCCCCGACCAAAAGTGAAATGGCGGCAATACCTCCCAGAGCCAAAGTCAAAACGCCTAAAATATTATTGATGGTTGAAAGCATTTGGGCTTGATTCGAATTTTCTTTCCGCCAGGGTAATTTCTTTGCCGATTGGTTCCTGCGCGCCGAATAATTTTTCGGCCAATGACGGCCCGATGACCGCGACTCTTTTGGCCGAATCAAGATCGGCCGCAGATAAAAACCGGCCCTTTTCCATCCCCAGTTTGCGGACGCGGATGTAATTTTCAGTTGACCCGATAATCGTAATGCCAACCTCTTTTTTTTGGTAAACGGCCACTTCCGCCGATTCGAAAACCGGCGCCACCGCCGTAATTGGCGGACCAATTTTTTCAAGATCTCTAACATGATCCAGGGTTAATTTTGATCCTTGAATATTTGGCGCACCGGAAAAACCGCCTTCGCCGCCGAACGATCCCGGCATAACGCCGATAATTACGCCCAGCATGGTTTAAGTTGCATTTTTCCGCAACTTCCAGATCGTGAGTAACAATCACTATCGTTTTCCCTTCCTTATTAAATTCTTTGAGGATTTTGATAATTTCTTCGCCGGTTTTGGTATTTTTTACCGTCGCTAAAACAAATTTTTGTTTACTGCCGAATAGAAAGCGGGAAGCAATAACCACCAGAACAACCACTAAAAAACAGCCAAGAGAAATTTTTTACTTTTAATCATTTTTAGTGCTTATACAATAATTTCCTCCTTTTTAATTCTCACAAAATGAATCCATTCTTCGGCCACATTAAAGAATGCCTTGAATGGTGCTTCAATTATAAAGTCAAAAATAAAAATAAGAAAGTTTATCTGTGACAATTCTCCGGAAAGCCATTGGCCAACTCTTAAGATCGGCAGAAAAATAAAATCGCCTATCGGGGTAAGAGCAGATTCCTTTTCCATAATAACATAATCTTTCGTGTCCAGACGAACACGGTAACTGAAAAAAGAAACCACGCACAAAAAGAAAAGAAAAATTCCCTTGCTGACGATACTGAAGCCAAGGCGGTTTAAAAAGGCAATGATTAATCCAAAAATCAGAATAAAAGTTAGAGAGTAAACAATCGTAAAAGCGGTTGAACTTGGCTTGCTGACTTTAATTTGAATGTTATGGTTGGTGGGAATTTCCTCATATAAATAATTTTTTATCCGGTCAATAACCCTTTGAGTATTTTGGTTATCGGGAAGGCCAATGTTCGCTGTCGCGACAAACATTAAGGCCGGTGGGAAAATAGTATTAATGGTAATCGCCAGTAAATTTGTTTTCCGTACCAGTAAATCAAAAGGAACTTCAATCAAAATTGCAAGAACCATTTTGGTCAGAAAAATATAAATAATGCTCCGGGTGGCGGCGCGGCGGAGTTTTGTTTGGGTTTCCAAATAGCGTTTACTTAAAAGCGCTTCGGCTTTTTTCTGTAATAAATCAGGATCGGTTAAAATCACCGGAAAATTGACCGGATCTTCTTCGACCAAATCTCTGATAACCAAAAACGGCGCGCATTCTCTTTTGATAAATCTTTTTAAGCGGTCTTTGGCCGGATGATTCAATTCTTTTTCAATTTCCTGATAGGTTTTTTCAAAATCTTTGGCAATTTTTACCGCTTCTTCAGGCCCTTGATCAATCCAGTCGGGATATTTTGACTGAAACAGCTGGAAGCGAATTACCGGTTCGTCGCTTTGGGCATAAGCGCGGTGAACGGCAATATAAACTTGAATATTTTTACTTTTCTGATCCCGTTCGTTCTCCAAAGTAATCTCGTTTTTAAGACTTTGATAGACAAAATTTATTAGGGCTTCCCGATTGGGCGCGGGGGCTAATTTTTTCTCAATCTCACAGGAAGCAATACCGGTAAGCCAATTGGCATAATCGCTGTTTTTGGTAAGTTTGCAAACTTCGGTTTTTAGAGCGATATATTTATCAATCGTTTCTTGGATTTCATCAATTTTGAGAATTGGGATATGGCCGTTTTCCAGATATCTGGCCCAAAGAAGTTCTTTAATTAAAGCCTCGGCAATACCAGAGCCGGTAGATTTAATAATCAGCCTGCGTCTAAGGATCCGTTCGATCGCTGCCCGGCGGATTAAGTGCTCGGCCCGAAATTCGACCGCGTTTCTGGCGGCTTCATACAACACGGCGGCGGCGGAAACGGTACGGCTAACCGTTACCCCTTGATCAGAGGGATTTTTAAGTTGAGCAGAAGCCTGAAAATTATCCAGTAATGTTTGAGATTGTTTATTTAACATCTAAAAGTGGGCTGGAGAGGACTTGAACCTCTAAGGTATTGCTACCGCAGGTTCCTAAAACCTGTCTGTCTACCAATTTCAGCACCAGCCCATATAAGTAAAACAGTAAATCAGAATATCAGGGAAAGTTGAACAGTGAACAGATTATCCGATCTCTGTTATCTTCACCCGATATAACTGATCCTCTGATTATCTCAAATTATATCATCATTAAAGTGTAGGAACTAGATTCGAGGCTTGTTCGATTTCGGTGGTAAAATGAGTCACGGCTCCTACCCAGATGACAGAAGGCGGGGCGTAAATTCGGGCAATTTGGGGAATTTTTTTAGCGCCGCGGTCATAATATTTGGTCTTTAAGACTTCAGCGACGTGCCAGATTGAATCCGGCCAGGATTTAAATTGATAATCTCCCCCATTCCAGCCATAAGCATTGTAAGAATTATAAGGAATATATTTTCCAAAAGTTGACTCGATGCCAGTTATTGATGGGATCAAACGCCAATCAATTTCATAATAATCGGCGGCTTTAATAAATTCCTTGGCATAAGGTTCTAAGGGAGAATTATATTTGTTCAAAAAGTTTTCCAAAGCAACAACCCTTTGATCTGTAATCAGAGATTGATTAATGAACATGGCGGATTCCACTTGGGCAAAAGCGGTTTTAGGAATGATAACGATTAAAAAAACTGCCAATAAAGCAATAATCAATATTCTCATATAGAGTATAAGCTTCGCTATAAAAAATCCTGACGTATGGTCTGTCGACCAAACCTCAGGATCTGGGAAGCATTATAACAGAATAACTATGGGATGTCAAGCCTTGGTGTGATAAAATGAAATTATGAATTTTGAACTGAAATCAGATTATAAACCAGCCGGAGACCAGCAGCAGGCGATTGATAAATTGACAGCCGGAATTACTGCTGGTCTGCCTCATCAAGTATTATTAGGTGTTACGGGAAGCGGAAAAACCTACACGATTGCCAATGTCATTCAAAATATTCAGAAACCCGTTTTGGTAATTTCTCATAATAAGACCTTAGCAGCTCAACTTTATCAAGAATTTAAAGAATTTTTTCCCAATAACGGCGTGGGATTTTTTATTTCTTATTATGACTATTACCAGCCGGAAGCCTATATTCCCCAAACCGATACTTATATTGCAAAGGAAACGGAAATTAACGAAGAGATTGATAAACTGCGTTTGCAAGCGACCAGTCTTTTGTTTTCCAGAAAAGACGTGATTATTGTCGCTTCTGTTTCCTGTATTTATAATCTGGGATCCCCGTTGGAATACGGGAAATATGTGATCGAACTGAAAAAAGGTCAGACCATTGATCGCGAGCAGTTTTTGTATAAATTAATTTCTTTGCATTATACAAGGGCAAAATTTGAGTTGGACAGGGGAAGCTTCCGAATCAGAGGTGAGGAAATAGAATTGATCCCCGCGTATGAGGACGTTATTCTTAAAATCACGATCGAAGACGGTAAAATTAAAAATCTAAAAACAAGACCGTTGATTGCTGGTAATGAAAGAGAATTGGAAGGTTACTTAAAAATATACCCGGCAAAACACTTTTTAACCGATCCCAAGGTGTTTAATGAGTCGGAGAGGCAAATAAAACAGGATCTTGATATTCGTTTGAAAGAATTAAAAAAACAACGGAAAGAACTGGAGGCGCATCGGCTTGAACAGCGGGTAAAATATGATTTGGAAATGATTAAAGAAATCGGTTATGTCAATGGAATTGAAAATTATGCGCGCTATTTTGACGGCCGAATGCCGGGAGATCCGCCCTGGAGTTTAATGGATTATTTTCAGCATCTTTTTGGAGACGATTATTTGGTCGTGATTGACGAATCACATATGGCAATTCCCCAAATTCGCGGAATGCACCAAGGTGATTTAAGCCGGAAAAAAATGCTTATAAATTTTGGTTTTAGGCTTCCCTCGGCTTTAGACAATCGGCCTTTGAAATTTACGGAATATTTAAAAAGAGCGCCGCAAACAATATACGTATCAGCTACGCCCGACACATGGGAATTGGAATTGGCTGATACGAGTGCAAAGAAAATACAACAAACAACAAAGAAAGAATTATACGGTGTTGTTGAACAGCTGATCAGACCAACGGGGTTAGTTGATCCGGAGGTGATTATTAAGCCGGCGGAAAAACAGATTGAAGATCTGGTGGAAGAAATTAAGAAAAGAAAAGAAAAGGGCGAAAGAGTGTTGGTGACGACTCTAACCAAAAAAACTGCCGAAGAATTGGCTTGGTGGCTGGAACAAGTTGAAAATACCAAGACTCCCCTGCTCGTTCATTATTTACACTCCGATGTTGGTACTTTGGAAAGAACAGATATTTTACGCGATCTGCGTTTGGGGAAATACGATGTCATTGTTGGTGTAAATTTATTAAGAGAAGGTTTAGATTTGCCTGAAGTTTCTTTGGTAGCAATTTTGGACGCGGACAAACAAGGATTTTTGCGGTCAAAAACTTCTTTAATTCAAACAATGGGAAGAGCTTCTCGAAATGTTGCCGGTCAAGTGATCCTTTATGCTGATCAGGAATCTTTGGCAATGAAGCAGGCGGTGGAAGAAGTGGGAAGAAGACGGAAAATCCAACTGGAATACAATTCAAAACATGGAATTATCCCAAAAACAATAGAGAAGCCGATCAGAGAAGGATTCGTAAACAGAAGCGAGAAGCGGGATGCGAGAAGCGGGAAAGTTTGGGAAACAGATTTTGAGTCATTGACACCAGGGGAAAAGAAAAAGATGATTCCTTTATTGAGAAGAGAAATGCGGGAAGCCGCTGGATTGTTGGATTTTGAGAAGGCAGCCATAATTAGAGACATGATTGAGGTTGTTTCAAAAAGATAAAGGGAAGGTGCCAAGCTAAACCACCCTCCAGGTGGTCTAGATAGGACACCTGAAAAAATAAAAAAGAGCCAGGCTCTAATGAATATTAGAAACCTGGCTTTGATTAGTTACTTAAATGCATCACTGCAGAGGATTTGTGGTCAATGGACTCGAATGGTGGTGTCCATGGTACCAAAGGAGCATGTTTATAACAGAGCCAACCTCCTTCATTAAACAAATAGCCATTATCCGGTTTCGTCCAATCAACTCGGCCTGTATTTGTATCTACCAATGGCATCCGGCTTTTCTTTCCGCACTCTGTGCATCGGAACTTCTTGCCTAGCGTTTTCCGTTTGGATTCGAAAGGAAATTGCCAATAGGCAAAAAGCGTAAGAGTTGTAGATGGGATAAACAAGATGTACTCGTAAGTCCATTTCATTTCTTCTGGAAAATCCTTGGCAACAACTAATCCGTAGAAACATACGACGGTGATTAGTTCCCAGAGAACGATCAAATAGGTGATAACCCTTGTTTTTTCTCTCGTGTGGTCAAGGAAGTTATATACGAGACAATCTTTAATTCCCCACTTTTTTGGTTTGTCCGAAAGCCATCGCAGAAATATTATAGCCAGCGCTCCGAAAATGCCGATTACGACAAAAACCGTCCCTTTTATCATGGCTACTAACACTATCAGGAACATTGCAAAAGGAATGAATAGTAATCCAACCCAGGCGACAAGCGCCAGCGACAAAAGCTTCCAAACCTCGTCCGATGACTTATCCATTTCCCCTCCTTTTGTAGATTCTCGTTATCTAGCCCGAATTGTTAATGTACTTCTGATATGAATGGACTACTTATAGTATAAGGCGTATGTCAAAAAGAGAAGGTGCCAAGCTAGACCACCTGGAGGGTGGTCTACGCCCGCCTTGACTCGGCGATGCAGGTTGACACGTGGAAAATGAATATAAGATTTGCTCTTGAAAAATTGTAAATTGTAATAAGAAGATCCTTCCCTGAAAACTGCTGTTTTGAGGGTAAACGCTACGCTCAGGATGACACTTAGAATTGGACGAAGTAGCGGATGCTGGCGGATTTTCGAATATTATCCAACCAAGGTTGGAAAGCAGCGCTTAATTTTTGCTGATACAAAGTTGTCTTGATGCTTGCTTGTTTTTCTTCAAGTTTTGTTCCTTTGGGATAAGTGCTGGAATTGGTATTAAAATAATCGCTGATTTCTTTATCGGTGATTTGAATATTTTTACCAACCATTTTTTCGACCAAAAGTTGAATTTTGATTTGATCCTGCAATTGAGCGCGAGTTTGCCCTTGCTGGGCTAGTAAATCATCCAATTTTTGACCTTGGGCGCTAACTTGGTCTTCAATTTGCTTTAATTTGGTATCAATTTCTGCTTGTGTCGCCGTTACTTTTTGTTTCGAAGCTTCATTAAAAATTAAGATTTCCGAAATTTTGTTTTCCAAAACCTGCTTGCCGCCTTGTTTTTCCAGCTCCCGATCTAAAGTAAAACGGCCAATCGGTTGATTATTAACTAAAGCGACTACAAACCAACTTTTTAGAAAGAAAGTGGCAACCAGAATTACTGCAATAATAAATATAGAAACTAGAACTTTCTTTTTGGCAACAAGTAATTTTTTAATATTCAATTTCTTTTCGGGTGGGTTTTCCGTCTTTTCTGTGGCCATATGTATAAAGTCTATCAGAAATTAAAAGTGTGTCAAGAGCAAAAATGTGTTATTATTGAGCAGACACGGGAAGCCGTGGAGATTTGCGATTGCTGGATTACACTAAATGTCATTCCGAGTGTAACCCTTACAGGGTTGAACGAGGAATCTAGCGAAGGGATGTACCAGACGGTACGTCCCGAAGCGTATGCGGCTTTCAGCCTAGATCCTTCACTTTGTTCAGGATGACACGAATAATGAACGACTTTATAAAAATTAGAGGTGCTCGCGAACATAATCTTAAGAACATTGATGTTAATATTCCTAAGAATAAATTTGTGGTGTTTACGGGTGTTTCCGGATCGGGTAAATCCAGTTTGGCCATGGATACTTTATATGCGGAAGGACAAAGACGTTATGTGGAAAGTCTTTCTTCATACGCTCGCCAGTTTTTAGGGATGCTTCCCCATCCCGATGTTGATTCAATTGAAGGACTATCACCGGCAATCGCAATTGATCAACATGGTTTGTCTCATAATCCCCGATCAACGGTTGGAACCGTAACCGAAATTTATGATTATTTCCGGGTACTTTTTGCCAGAATCGGCCATCCCCATTGCCCTAATTGCGGCCGGGAAATCGCCAGGCAAACCAGCGAGCAGATAAGCCGGCAGATTATTGGTTTGGCACAAGAAGAATTAAAAAAGAGAGAAATAAAATATCCCCGGTTCATGATTCTTTCTCCGGTAGTGCGTGACAAAAGAGGTGAGTACAGCAAATTATTGGACAATTTAAAACATAAAGGCTTTGAAAAAGTGAGAATTGACGGCCGGTTTTTCTTTTTGTATGAAGACCTGACTTTGATTAAGACTAACCGCCACAATATTGATGTGGTGATTGATCAATTCGCTTTTGAGAAAAAGCTGACAGGAAATACGGCTTTTGGCCAAAGGGTTAAAGACGACGTGGAAATTGCCAAGGAATTATCCGACGGATTAGTAATTTCTACTCAAATATTAGATTCTAGTTTTGCCATTCCGGACTATCCGCAAAAGACCAAAGACACAGTATTTTCTTCTCGTTTTGCCTGTCCAATCTGTAACATCTCACTTCCAGAAATCGAACCGAGAATATTTTCATTTAACTCTCCGTTTGGTGCCTGTCCGGAATGTAATGGATTGGGCGTTAAATTGCGGGTTGATCCCCGGAAAGTTTCCCAATGGCGCTTGTCAGAACTGGAGAATCGTTATTACACGACAACTTCCGATGAAATCCGAGAAGAAATCGAGAAACTAATGATTAAGGAAACCTGCCAAGTCTGCAACGGTCAAAGGCTGAAAAAGGAATCCCTGAACGTTACGATTAAAAATCAAAATATTGCCCAGATTTCCAGCTGGTCTTTAGAAAAACTTAGGGATTGGGTTGCCGACTTGGAATCGGTGTTAATTTCTACTAAAGACAAAGAGATTGCCCAGCCGATTTTGTATCAAATATCAAGCAGGATCTCTTTTTTAATTTCCGTAGGCGTGAATTATTTGACGTTGGATCGTGCGGCCGCCACTTTGTCTGCTGGTGAAGGACAAAGAATCAGATTGGCTTCGCAACTTGGAAGCGGATTAACCGGCGTTTTATATGTTCTGGATGAACCAACAGTTGGTTTGCATCCGCGGGATACGCATAAATTAATTGATACCTTAAAAAAATTAAGGGATTTGGGAAATACATTAGTGGTTGTTGAACATGATCCGAAAATAATTGAAAGCGCGGATTGGGTGATGGATTTCGGGCCGGAAGGCGGGAAAAAAGGCGGCCATCTAATTGCCGAAGGAACACCAGCGGAAATAGAAAAAAATCCAAATTCAATTACCGGAAAATATTTGTCTGGCGAAGAAACAATTCCATTATTAAATTTCAAGTACCCCTTCGACATTGGCTGGATCAAAATTGAAGGTTGCTCCGCCCATAATCTTAAAAATATTAATGTAAAATTTCCGCTTGGACAATTAACAACAATTACCGGCGTTTCCGGTTCAGGTAAATCGTCACTGATGACCGATACGTTATATCCGGCTTTGAAAAAGGCAGTTGAACCGGATTCAAGAGAAACACCGGGGAAATTTACCAAGTTGTCAGGTAACGAAAATATTTCTCAAGTTTATTTAGTTGATCAATCGCCGATTGGTCGGACATCAAGAAGTAATCCGGCGACATATACCGGGGTTTTTACGGAAATCAGGGCGATATTTGCCCAAACGACCGAAGCCCGGCTGAAAGGCTTAACCGAAACGCATTTTTCTTTTAATACCGAGGGCGGCCGGTGCGAAGCCTGTCAAGGGCAGGGGCAGATTCGGGTCGAAATGCAATTTTTGCCTGATGTTTGGGTAGAATGCGAAGAATGCCATGGAAAAAGATTTAAGACCGAAGTTCTTGAGGTTCAATATAAAGAAAAGAACATTGCCGAAATATTGAAACTAACCATAAGCGAAGCTTTAATTTTCTTTGGGGCGATACCTGCTATTAGCCGAAAATTGGATGTTCTTAAGCAAATCGGCTTAAATTATTTAGAATTAGGTCAATCATCCCCGACTCTTTCCGGAGGCGAATCGCAAAGACTTAAATTAGCCAGAGAGTTGGTAAAGAAAGGAGAAGGTAAATCGGTTTATTTACTCGATGAACCGACAACCGGTTTACATTACGCGGATTTGAAAAATCTGCTTTATGTTTTACGGGCTTTGGTTGATCGCGGGGATACGGTCATTTTGATCGAGCATAATTTGGAAATAATTAAGCAATCGGACTGGCTTATAGATCTTGGACCGGAGGGTGGCGATGCTGGAGGATATGTTGTTGGAGAGGGAACCGTTGGGCAGATTAAGAACAACAAGAAATCCTGGACCGGGAAATACTTATAGCTAATAGTATTTCGCTTTGTCTCTCAATGCTCACGCTTTCGAGAGTCGCGAAACTTAAAATATCGCATTGCTGAAGCAATCGATATCCCTTACCTTGCTTTATTGCTCAATGCTAACGCTTTCGCAAGTCGCAAGGGGCGTGATTAAAAATCATATGATAAACAAAGATAATCTATCTAAAATACCCAACAAACCCGGTACTTACTTGTTTAAGAATTCTAACAAGGAAGTAATATACGTTGGTAAGGCGCTAAACTTAAGAAATCGGGTAAAAAGTTACTTCATTGGTAAGTCCAAAGAAAATAGAACAGACAATTTACTCGAAAACATTGAAAAGATTGATTATCAGATAGTAAACACAGAAATGGAAGCCTTGCTTTTGGAAGCCAGATTAATTAAACAGTACCATCCAAAATTCAATAAGCTTTTAAAAGATGATACTCGGTATTTGTATGTTGGCATTACTAAAGAGGAATATCCAAGAATAAAATTAATCCGCCAGCCGGAACACGAAGAAAATTTATTGGATTGGTATGGCCCATTCCCCTCCTCATACAGTCTGAAAGAAATTTTAAGATTTTTACGCCGGATATTTCCCTACTGCACTGATCCCCGCTGCAGTCCGAAAAAGCCCTGCTTTTATTATCGAATCAAGATGTGTCCCGGCGTGGGGATTGTTCCGTCATCTGAATACAAGAAAAATATTACTAAGATAAGAATGTTTTTAAAAGGCGAAGTAAGAAGTCTATTAAAAAAACTGGAAAAGCAAATGATTCTGGAATCAGCAAATTTAAAATTTGAACAAGCAGGAGAAACTAAAAAGAAAATCCAAATGATTAATAATCTTTTGGGAAAATATCAAAGAACAGACGAAGAAAGTAAATTTGGAAAACAATTAGCCGGCCTAAAAGAAATTTTAATCAAATATCAGGGGTTTGACCCGTTTATTATTAAAAGAATCGAAGGGTATGATGTTTCAAATTTAGGAAAAGGGATTGTTGTCGGATCAATGGTGGCTTTTATTAATGGCGAACCGGATAATTCTTTATACCGGCAATTCAGAATTGATAAATTTGGCGGCGATACCGAAGGAATTTACGAAATTTTGAAAAGAAGATTAAAACATCAGGAATGGATCTATCCGCAATTAATTTTGGTTGACGGAGGGAAAGGACAGGTATCAGCGGCGGTTAAAGCGGTAAAAGATCTAGGGATGTTGGGGAAGGTGGGGGTATTGGGGTTAGCAAAGGAATACGAAACCATTATAATTCCAAGATTCGGACAAGATTCAATTAAGGGATGGAAGGAAATAAGCCTGACTGCGAATTCCTTGCCACTACAATTGCTACAACATATTAGGGACGAGGCACATAGATTTGCACAACGTTACTACAAGAAAATTTATAAGAAAAATTTATTAAAATAGATTCCGGGTCAAGCCCGGAATGACAGAGAAGAAAAGAAGATCCTTCACTGCGCTTAGGATGACTATTTGGTTTTTTGACAAAGTAAAAATATAGAAGGACCAAAATTCACTTTGGCGAGGGGTTTTTGGAGAAGATTTTCAAAAAATAACAGTAGTTTTTCTGGAACAAGTTTTTTTATCAGTGGATAACGGAAATTGGAAACGGAGAGCCTGTCAATAACAACGAAACCTGATTCTTTTAATAATTCTTCAATTCTTTTGGGATGATGATTGACAAAAATAATTTTCCCTTCTGTTTTTGATTTTTCCGAACGAACATCAATCGGTTCTAAACTTTTATCAACCCCTCTTAATCTAGCTAGTAAATGAATTTTATTGGCATATTCAAGAATAAAAGATCCTTGGGGTTTTAAGACTCTATAAACCTCTTTAAAGGTTGGTAAAGGATCGGGAAGATGATGAGCCACACGGATCATTAGAGCAACTTCAAATTGGTCTTTGGGAAGCGAGTCGCTATTGGTTTTTAGAAAAGTCAGGGAATTCGGGGACTTCAGGGTAATCAGGGATTTTCTTGCTTCAGAAAGAAGGGATTCGGAGGGATCGACGATAAAACATTTCCGGAACTCCGGAATATATAGATTTGCCAATCTGCCATATCCACCGCCAATATCAATAATCGAATCACGGGAATGAATTTGTTTTAAAAATTTATTGATAGCGAGACGTTCGGATTGATCCTCATAATTACGATTCTTCCAAAACAATTTGTAGTTGCAGGAATCGTAGGGTACAGATGGCATACGTAAATTATATCAAAGATGAAGACGATTGTTAGATTGCTAATAAGATCCTTCGTTACACTCAGGATGACGCGAAATAATTATCGAAGTTCTTCAAGATATTGATTAACGCATTTGGCCCATGGACCGCCTTTATCAATTGACGGAGGAACATACTTGGGCATAATTTGATCCGGAGTAACCAGGCCAATATCATAATAATCTTCTTTCAAAGTTTTCGCTACATATTCAATCGCGCCTTCCCAAGAAGTAAATCTTGATCCGCCATTCCCAAAACCCCAGCAATTGTAAGAGCCATAAGGAATTTTTTTACAGACATTCGATTCGCATTGAGCAATCGCCACAATCAAACCATAATCAAGACCATATTGCTGGGATATTTTAAAAATATAATCAGAGTAAGGAGTCAAAGGAGAATTATATTTGTCCAGATAATTTTTGATCAAAACCGGACGGGCATCGGCTGGACTAATTAATGAATCAATCGTGCCCACAGGCGGCGGAAGCGGACTAAAATATTCAAGACTTGTTGTTGAAGCTGAAAGCACGGAAACGACCTTAGGGCTAATAAGAACTTGAGCGGGAGCTGTTTTAAACGACGACAAAAAAACAATAACCGCGGCAGATAAAGTCAACGGGGTTAAAGAAAAGAAAAAGATTAAAGGGAAAACTTTTTTCATTAAATTTGTTAATCTAATAATTCCAAACAAAGGAATAATTGTCAAGTTTTTCGCACGATCTGGTAGAATAAAAGGATGAGAAATAAAATACTTTTAGGATTTTTGGGGTCCTTGGGGTTGTTGGGGATTTTAATTATGCATAAAGACCAGGAAGAAAATTCTCTCATTATTAATAATAATAAAATCGAAGTCGAAATCGCGGACAATCTGGTTAGCCGCGCGCGCGGCTTGTCTGGCCGTAATAAACTAGAAAATAATCAGGGAATGCTGTTTATCTATGAAAAGCCAGGGATTTATACTTTTTGGATGAATTTAATGAAATTTAATTTGGATTTTGTTTATATTAACGGTAACCACGTGGTTGATTTTATCGAAGATGTTCCTTATCCAAAAACGGGCGAACTGCCAAAAATTGTTAATGCAAAAACGGAATTTGATAAAGTATTGGAGGTTAATTCGGGAATGATTAGGAGAATCGGGATAAAGATTGGTGATTTGGTAACGATTAAAACAGAATGAGCAAGAGTTTCTTTGTTTATAATTTTGGCTGCCGGGTGAATATGGCAGAAACATTGGAAATTCGAAGTGAGATGTTGGAAGCTGGATATGAAGAATCAGAGGACCAGCCCGACATTATACTTATTAACTCCTGCGCAGTGACCCAAAAGGCGGAAAAGGAAGTTCTTCAATTTATTAGAAGCAAAAGAAAAGAATTTCCCAAAGCAAAAATAATTGTAACGGGATGCGCTGCGGTGAAATGGGAAGGGAGAAAAGTACCAATCAACATCGAAAAAATTGGGAAAAAGAAAATCGACTCAGGAAAAAATATTTATGAAGAATCTGGGAGGACTTTAATTAAAATACAGGATGGATGCGATCAATTTTGCAGTTATTGTATAGTCCCTTATTTAAGAGGAAAGCCTAAGTCTAAGAAGATAAAGGAGATTATCAGGGAAATCAGGAATATTGAGGTAATCAGGGAAATCATATTAACAGCGATAAATACCGATTTGTTTGGAAGCGATAACGGAGAAAATCTTACTGATTTGATAAAAAAGATTTTGGATGAAACAGAAATAGAAAGATTGAGTTTTGGGTCAATTAATCAAAATTCAATAAACGATGACTTGGTAAAAGTTTTTCAGTCACCCAGAATAGTGAAGTATTTCCATATCCCGATTCAGTCGGGTAGTGATAAAATTCTCGAATTAATGAACAGGAACTACAAAGTAGAGGAAATTAGAGGAAAACTAGAGGAAGTTAAAAAACTTGACCCGTTGACATTTATAGGGACAGATATTATTGTTGGATTTCCGGGAGAAACGGAAGAGAATTTCCAGGAGACTTATAAATTTTTAGAGCAATCCTCTATTTCCAGGTTTCATATTTTTAGATTTTCAAAAAGAGAAGGGACACTCGGTTGGAATTTGGAAAACAAGTTAGGAGCAGTTCCTGAATCGGTCAAAAAGTCTAGGTCTAAAGAACTGGAAGATTTGGGGAAAAGAAAATATCAAATATTTTTAGAGAAACACATTGGAAAAACATTTAAGGCTTTATTTCTGGTCAAGAAAGAAGGAAAATACCAAGAGGTTTTATTAGAAAACAATGTTCCTGCCTGGATTGAAACACAGAAGGATTTTAAGGGACAAATAATAGAAGTATCCATAGAAAATCTTAGAAATCGTCGACTTTTTGGTCAGGTGCCAAGCTAATCCACCCTCCAGGTGGGATTATAAAATGATTGAGTTTAAGATAATTAAAAAATCTAAAAAAAGTAAAGCTCGGATTGGAATTTTGACAACACCGCATGGTGAAGTGGAAACGCCAGCTTTTGTTCCGGTGGCCACGCAGGGCGTGGTAAAAACCTTAACCAGTGAAGAAGCCAAGATGGCTGGTTGTCAACTTTTGATTGCTAATACTTTTCATCTTCATTCTAAGCCTGGTGAAAAAATTATTGCTGAATCGGGTGGATTGCATCAGTTTATGAATTGGGATAGGCCGTTAATGACTGACTCAACCGGATTTCAGGTCTTTAGTTTGGGTTTCGGATCGGATTTGAAAGTCGGGAAATTGTTAAAATATTTTCCCGGAGAAAATGATCAAAAAATTATTATTGGTCAGCAACCTAATAAAGTTAAAATTACTCATAACGGCGTGTTTTTTAAATCTCTAGTTTCGGGAGATAATATTTTTATCGGTCCGAAAGAATCAATGAATATTCAGGAAAAGCTAGGCGCGGATATTATCTTTGCTTTTGATGAATGTACGGCTCCTTTTGTAACTTATGAATACGCAAAGGTTGCTTTATCGAGAACTCATCGATGGATTAAAGTTTGTCTAGAGGAAAAAGATAAAAATCAGGCATTATTCGGTATTGTTCAAGGATCACGTTTTAAAGATTTGAGAGAAGAAAGCGCTAAATATATTGCGGGTTGTGAGGGAGTTGAGGGATTTGGGATCGGCGGAGATTTGGGAAACAGCAAGGAACAGATGATGGAAATTATTAGTTGGACTATTCCCAATCTTTCGGAGAATAAGCCAAGACATCTTTTAGGAATTGGTTATTTGGAAGATATGGAAAAAGTAATTGAGGCCGGAATCGATTTATTTGATTGTACTGTCCCCACTCATTATGCCCGCAGGGGGTTTGCGTTTACAAAAGAAGGACGATTGGATTTAAGCAAAACTAAATATTTGACTGATCGAAATTCGTTAGATTCGAATTGCCAATGCGAAACCTGCAAGAATTATAAAAGGAATTATCTTTCCCATTTAGTGCGCGCGGATGAATGGACGGGATCTCATTTACTGACAATCCACAATTTGTATTATTTTAATAAATATGTTACAAATTTAAGAGAGAGAATTAAAAACGAAGAAATCTAATATGAATCAAGATAATTTAGTTCATTCTTTACCGGCTGGAAAAAATCCTCCTTTTGAAGTGAATTGTTTAGTGGAAATTCCCAAAGGAGGAACCAATAAATATGAATATGATCCGGAACTTAATATTTTTCGGCTTGATCGTGTTTTATATGAAGCGGTTTTTTATCCTACCGAATATGGCCTTATGCCTCAAACTTTAAACGCGTCAGACGGTGATCCGCTGGACTTGATGGTTTTATCGACCTATCCAACCTTTCCCGGTTGTTTAGTTTCCTGTAGGCCGATCGGTTTATTGAGATTGTCTGATTCCGGTGAAATGGATGATAAAATTATTACCGTGATGGCTGACGACCCGAGATTTTCGGGTGTTCATGACATGGTTGATTTGCCAATTCACGAAAAAAAAGAAATTAAAAATTTCTGGGAAAATTATGCCGAGCTTCAACCGGATAAAAAAATAAGAATTGAGGGCTGGAGCGGAAAAGAAAAAGCGCACGAAATCATTAAACAGGCAATCGAAGACTTCTCCAAACAAAAAGAAGAATAACCTCGAACACTCCAAATTTGGTATAATAATAAATAAGCGCCTGTAGCTTAATGGATAGAGCATCACGCTTCGAACGTGCAGGTTGGGTGTTCGACTCACCCCAGGCGCGCACAAGGTCCTGTAGCTCAATGGTAGAGCATCCGGCTCTTAACCGGGTGGTTGGAGGTTCGAGCCCTCCCAGGATCACAAATACCGGTGTGTCAAGCTAAGACACACTCGGAGTGTACGAGGCTAAATAAGGCTGAAATATTATCGAAGAAAGTTATACCAGAAATTGGTGATTCTATTGACTAAACGGTTGAAAAAGGTTTGGCTGGTGTTGGTTAACTTCCAGGCTTCAAAGACAGTAACTCTATATTCCGGAAGGCCTTGCCAGGATAATAAATATTCTCCTGCGGTTGAAGGAGTAGAAAATTTAAAATCAAAGGAATATTTTTCGTCTGGTTTAATAATTACTTTATCAGGGAGAATCAGGGATGTTGGGGATATCGGGGAAGGGAGAGATAACAAGCGAAATAATTTTTCTCCCCAAATCGACTGACCGGTATTTTTTAAGGTAATTTTACCGATAAAAGTATTATTGGCGGGAATGAAGGAAGGAAAGGAAATACTGACAATTTCTATTTTTTTAATTTGTTCCGGCTGACCGGCAACCTTTAACAACTGCTTAATTGTTTCATATTGAGGGTAAGGATTTCCTTGAGAATCAAACCAAGAAAAATTGTTAAACGGTTTCTCGGGATAATTGAGAATAAAAGGCGTCACTGCCGCAACCCGCTTGTCTGGTAGCCAAACATTCGTGAATGCCTGTTCCAGATAACCAGAAGTAATCAATTTCGAATTTCCGGAACGCGGCCATCCTGTTTCCGTAATGAACACGGGCAAATCTTTTTTTAAGCCAAAATTATTTTTCAAAACCAAAAGTTCCCATTCATAACCTTTGACGCTCGCCTTGCCCGTTTCCCAAGGCTTGCCAGTATAACCATGATTCGGGTAAGAATGAGAAGCCCAGCCATCCAATTTATTAAAAATTCCCGGAACTTCAAAATTCATTTGTTGGAGAAATTTGTATTCTTCCATCGTTGAATTGGAATTTGGCGCGGCTTGATCGAATCCGGCATTAAGAATAAAAAAATCAGCATTTTTATTTTTAAAAATGGCAATTGCTTGATCTAAAATATGAGAATATTCTTTTGGCTTTGTTTGATTTCCCCATTCTTTTGTCTGGTTTGGTTCGTTGAAAATAATCACGTAGCGGTTTTTTATCGGCCAATTAAGAGAGTCTAAGAAGTCAGTCCAAGAAGTTAAGGAATCGATGGTGGGAATTTTCCAAGTCTCCCCTATCGGCTCGGCCGCGATTCTAACTAAAGGAATTAAGTGTTTTTCCCGGCATTGGTCAAAGAAATTCTGCCACTTATCATGATCATAGTCGTTTTCCTGAATAACAATGGTGACATATCCCCAATCACCGTCATTGGAATTAACCAATTCAGCCGCCTTATCAATATCACCTAAATGAGAAATGTGAATTCCAAATTTGTTGTTCTCGGAAGCAAAAACTGGCGTTTTGAGGCATAAAAATGCTAGAATAAAGATCAGTAAAAGTATCACGCGTTTCATATCGGGATTATATCAAACTAACAGCGATGGACGAAATTTCAGATCGAATCGAACAAATTAAAGAGGAAATGAGAACCACGCCGTATCACAAAGGGACGGAACATCATATTGGCCGGCTAAGAGCCAGATTAGCGGTTTTACAGGACCAATTGGTGGAAAGACAAAGTGGGGGCGGCGGGGGTGGTAAGGGATTTGAGGTAAAGCATTTTGGCGACGCCACCGTTGTTCTTGTTGGATTTCCTTCTGTCGGCAAGTCCACTTTGCTTAATGTCTTGACTTCGGCTCATTCAAAAATTGCTCCATATCCTTTTTCAACTTTAACCGTTATTCCGGGAATGATGGATTATTTGGGTGCGCAAATCCAGATTTTGGATGTTCCGGGATTAATTTCCGGAGCCGCTTCCGGTAAAGGTCATGGTAAACAAGTATTGGCGGTGGCCAGAAACGCGGATTTAATTGTTTTACTGGTAGAAACCAATCACCTTGAGCAGATTGCGCTGATGGAAAAGGAACTGGAACAAGCGGGCGTAAGAATTAACAAAACCAAACCTAACATTTTTATTAAGGAAACCGAAAAAGGCGGAATTAAACTAAACTTATCAACTTCTCATTTAAGTTTGTCCAGAATGGAAATTGAAGGAATCGCGCAGGAATTTAGAATAACCAATGCGGAAATAACTTTTGAACAGGATATCACAATTGATAATCTGATTGATGCTTTTATGGCCAACCGTGTTTATATTCCGGCAATCACGGTGGTTAATAAAATAGATCAAATTAGTTTGGGGGAGATGGGGGTTTTGGGAGAGTTGGGGGTGATAAGGGTAAGCGCGGAAAAAAAGATCGGGCTTGAGGAACTTAGGGAAAAGATATGGAAAAAATTAGGATTAATAAGAGTATATTTAAAAACAAAAGATGAAGAACCGGATTTAAGCGATCCGTTAATTATTAAGGAGGGACAGTCGGTAGAAGAGACGGCCAGAAAAATTCATGGGAATTTGGCTTTAACGATTAAAGAAGCGAAAGTTTGGGGTAAATCGGTAAAATTTCAGGCCCAAACTGTAAGCCCGGGACATATTCTTCAAGATGAAGATATTTTAATGCTGGTCAACCGCGAAACCAATACTCCTAATTCTTGATTATTTAACTGTTCAAAAGATTTTTCCAAAAGAGACTCGGGTAATTGCAGATTATCTAATTTTACGACATTCTTAACTTTTGTTCCCCGATGGCTTGACAAAAATAATTCTTTAAACAAATATGAGTCTTGATGAGCGGAAATCTCTTTCCTGGATTTGGGACTAAATTCAATTATAAAGGCGGGTGTTGGCGGTTGAGGAAAAAAATTATCTTTGGATAATTCTTTCAAAACACGCCAATTGTAAAAAGTATTAACAAGCAAGGTTAATTTTCCAAAATTTGGATTTTGATAATCGGCTTCAATCTTGGAGTAAAATCTGGCCCCAAGAGTAAAAACCGCCTTTTTAATCGGCCAATTAAATATTTTCATAAATAAAGGTTCGATAATGTGATATGGAAGGCTTCCAATTAGGTATTTTGAGTTGCTTAAGTTACTTAAGTTTAAGGTAAGAAAATCGGCAAAAATAACCTTCAAATTTCGGTTTTTTTGTTCCATTTTTCTAAGATCACCGAAACGATCTTTATCAATTTCAACCGCAGTTAATTGTTTAGCATTTTTAGCCAGTAATTCAGTTAACCGGCCATCACCGGCACCGATTTCGGCAACAATTTGATTCTTGGGAACTTGTTTAGCAAGAAATTCAAGGGTTTCCTTATTGACTAAAAAATGCTGACCCAAATATGTTTTATGAATTATTTCCATATATGAATTTTACACCATCAGGGAAATCTGGGATATCAGGGATATTGAGGTATAATATAAAGAATGTCAGGATTTATATGTCAAAATTGCGAGAAGAAAGTATCGACTGATAATTTTATTGGGACTGCTTTTCGGAATCATTGCCCCTTTTGTTTATGGTCAAAACATTTGGGACAAGGCAAAACGATTGACAAGGTTAGACCTTGTCAATCAATGATGGAACCGATTGGACTGACTTTTAAGCAGGAAGGGTTTGATAAATTTACTAAAGAAGCAAAACAAGGTGAGATTATGATTGTTAATCAGTGCTTGGGCTGCGGAGCCGTAACGATCAATCGAATTGCGGCGGATGATGATCCGAAAGCAATATTAAAATTATTGAGAAGATCCTTCGCTCCGCTCAGGATGACTCCTGATATAAAAGTTTTAGATGAGAAAGACGAAAAAGAGGTTAAAAGACAATTATTTGGTATAATATAAAGACTATGGTGGTGTTAGCTCAATGGCTAGAGCGCGTCCCTGTGGAGGATGAGGTTGCGGGTTCGAATCCCGTACGCCACCCCGGATCATAAATAAAGTTCTTTAACTATTAGGCATTAAGGGAAAAGGGAGGGAAATAAATGAACGTACTGCTGGTTGCAGTCGTATTGGTTGCCCAATTGTTCGGATTACTGTCAAACAGTTCATTGGAGGAAAAGAAAAGCCCACTCATTGACGGGATTGTGTCCCCAAACTGCCTTCCTTCTGGGCAGGTCGATGTGATAGCGGTAATTTGGAACACCAGACCAGCCCGGGGCTCAAGGTTTCAAATTAATGTATATGCGTATAAAGGGAATATTGGGGTTGGAGTGGCGGTTAACAGTAAAAGAGTTTGGCGTTCAGTGCAACCTCTAACTGCATCTCTAACCATAAACCCTAAAGACAAAGTGACATTTTTCTGGACAGTTACTGTTACTCGTGGGTCAATCTTCCAAGAAACCAAGTATTTTGCGCAATCTGGTCAGTTTTCTTGTTTTGGTTTTGGTTGATTATTTGTTTCATACAAACGGGGCGGGTTCACCTAGGTTCGATTCAAATACCCAGCCCCGTTTGTTTTTTCCTCCTGCTTATTTTTTGGCCCCGTAGCTCTGGATAAGCTGATTTCTTCGAAATTATCTTGTTCCATTTCGCTACGTGGGCTCGTTGACACTCGCCCCCGTAGCTCAATGGATAGAGCATCTCGGTTCTAACGAGGTGGTTGGAGGTTCGAGTCCTCCTGGGGGCACCATTTGGGAAATCGCGAAATCGTTGGGTGCGGCGTTCGCAACGCCGCCGCCCGTTGCGAGCGCCCTAAAGGCAAAATTCAAACTCGCCGAGAGCCGCCGATTCATTAAAAAGAAG